>WNGN01002770.1_pt1 | contig 11792 bp, 12 predicted proteins | sample 5400561 | NCBI WGS metagenome assembly WNGN01 (sample SAMN13153379, study PRJNA577476) | soil metagenome | isolation source: 115 cm soil or saprolite under Garry oak tree replicate 2 | place: USA:California | collected 2016-06-15
ACAGGGACCGCAGGGAGGTCGCGTCGTTCTGGATGCGGTAGGTTGAATCGGTCGTGCCCTTCGTGTCGTGGTAGACGGTCGAGAGACGTTGCATCTGGCGGAATAGGCGGACCCGCATATCGGTCGTCATGCGGTTCCCGACCCGATTGGTCAGCCAGATGTTCACCAAGTTCTGCAGATAACTCAGGACCGTCCCGCCGAGCAAGATGCCGATGGCGAGGACGATGAGAAAATCCTTCGATACCGTCGACGGATCCGCGGCGAAGAATGCGAGGTAGGCGGGCAGCGGCTGCGAGCCGACGATGTTGTCGACCAGGAGTTTGATCGGCAAAGGAGTGATGATGGCGAGCGGCGCGGCCGAAAGGGACGCCAGGAAGAGGAGGGCGATGGATAACCGGTACGGTCGCATTTCGCGAAGGGACCTCCGGACGGTTCCGCCTTTGCGCGCCGATGTCCCGGAGCGTCGAGCACCGGACTTCGCACCTCCTCTCGCGAGTCGCGCGCGCCAGATGACCGCGGCCCAGGCGATCCACGCGACGATCGGCGTCGCGATCTGGAGCAGGAGGAGCCGGGATTCGGAGAGGCGCGAGCGTCCAAACTCCCAGAGCGACGTGAACACGGGAGTCGTTAGCCCGAAGTCCTCGGCCAGGTAGGCGAAGAAGAGAGAGAACGCCGAGAAGACCGTGAGGACCATGGCGACGAAGCGGGCGAGCCTCGCCGAAACCGACGAGACACGATCGCGTCCGGATCGCGCGATGTCCTCCTCGGCCATGTCGTCCGTATCGGATTGAGGCGCGAATGCCCGCAACTCGTCGAGGAGTTCTGCGTAGCCCCGGTTGGCGCTTCGGCGAAGGAGCTCTTCCACCGCGTGACCGCGAACGGACCCGTTCCGTCCGCTCGGATCGGTCGTCCTTTTCCGAGACCCTGTCAATCGATGACCCCCTCAAGGGACTTCCGGTAGCTCAACAGGAGATGGGCCGCCCCCATCAAGTCTGTGTGTGCCCGCGAGAAGGAAGTGGACCGTTCGTGCATCACGCTGCCCCGAACCGTTCGAGCCGTTCCCGGAGGATGCCGCCCGCGAATCCAGTGTCGGCAAGGGCGCGCGCCACGACGAAAGCCGCGACGAACGCGGACGTCACGCCTGCGACCGCGGCGCCGGACCACCACGCGCCGATCGATATCGTAGCAAACACCGCGCTCAGGATGGCCGCGGACTTCCCGTACGCCGGGAGGATTCGGAAACGTAGCAGTTGCTTCCCGGGCGCATGCTCCTCGACGGCAAGCAGGAGCCGACTCCCGCCGAGCGGGCCTCCCCGGACTTCCAAATCCCAGGAGTCGAACTCGCCGCCCGCCCGTGCGATCGCACCGGCGTCGACCAGGTCGGCTTGGATTTTCCTCAGCGTTTCCTCGGGAGCCTCTCGCTGGTCCCGCCAGTAGGTCATGTGCAAACGCCGGAACCGGGGTCGGGTCCGCGGGCCCCGCCGCCGCCACGGCGTGAGGCCGCCCTGGATCCGGCCCGCAAGGCGGGCCATCGGCTGCATGAGATGGAGGACCACGACGACGAGCCGCAACCCGATGAGCGACCAGTGTCGCTCCCGCCGGCCCGCGGCGAACTTCGCCCGGCCCGCGCTGATCGAGGCTTGTGCGATCGGCAGCGCAACGGCGACGAGCAAGGCCGGTCCGAAGATAATCGAGGCGCCCCAACCCAGGCTCAGGAGGAATGTCCCCGACAAGAGCGCGATCATGAGGTACCACTCGGGAGCGAGGGCCAAGGACCACCGGGAGCCACGCGATTGGTAGAGGGATTGAAACGGCGCCGTGCCCCAGACTCCCTGGTAGACGCGTCCCCCGAGCGACGACAGATCCGCGGATACGCCCTTTCCGTAGATTCGTCCGAGCCAGCTCAACTGGCCGATCGGACTGTATCGAGACGGCCACTTGCGTTCCAAGAGGGCCTCGGCCTTTCCGTATCCGACCTGTTGCCTCCAAAACCTCCGGAAGGATCGGCGGCGGTGGTGCCATACGACGGCGCCCGGGGAGTACCCGATGACCCCGCCCCGGTCGCGGAGCCGCCAGCACACGTCGACGTCATCGCCCGCGCTCCGGAACCTCGGGTCGAACCCGCCGATCGCTTCGAGCGCGTCTTTCCAGAACGCCATGTTGCACCCGGGGATGTGCTCCGCGATGGTGTCGGAAATCAAGACCGGGTTCGGGCCGCCCGGGGCGTTGGCGACGGCATCCGCCCTCCAACCGTCGTTCGGGGGCGGGAGGTTCGGTCCTCCCACCCCGACGGCCTTGCCTTCCATGAGCGCGAGCGCCAGAAATCGCAACCAATGGATTTCCGGGTACGCGTCGTCGTCGATGAAGGCGACGATTTCTCCCGTCGCGGCGCGGATGCCGACGTTCCGTCCGGCGCTCAGCCCTTGGTTCTTCGTCGTGATGAGTCGAACCTCGTATTCCGAGGCGATGACCGGGGTCGCATCGGTCGATCCGTCGTTGACCAGGATCACCTCGTAGTCCGGATAGTCGAGCTGCTCCAGGCCCGTCAGCGTGTCGCGGATCGTCGCGCCGCCGTTCAGCGACGACACGACCACGGAGATTCTCGGCCAGCGCTTGTCCGAGGGGAACGGGGACTCCGCGAACGCCCGGGTCACCGTCTCCAGGGCGGGCTTCGGCGTCCGATCTCGGGTCGTCAACCCGAACGCCCAGTCCTCGACCGGATACTTCCCGTGATACCACTCGTCCGTCCACGCGAATACGATGACCCCGGAGCAACCGAGACGCAAGGCGGCTCGGACCTGCCAGTCCAACATCGCCGCTTGGGAGCCCTCGCCGTTCCGGAGGCTGTCCAGTCCGATCTCGCTGAGCAACACGGGACGGTCATCGCTCAAGCTGTGGATCCGCGCCAGATAATCCTCGAAGGCCCGGGGCGACTCCAGGTACACGTTGAACGCCACGAAGTCGAGGAACGGGAGGCGCAGGTATTCCGTGGACGGGTAGTTCACGTACGTCACCAGGGCGTACGGGTCTTCCTCCTTCGCCACGCGGTAGAGGCGCTCGATGAATTTCTCGACCCGCTGCCTCCCGTGCCAACGGACGATCGCCGCCGGGATTTCGTTTCCGATGCTGTAGCAGAACACCGCCGGATGACCGGCGCAGGCGCGAATCCACTTCCGAACTCGGGCGATGATTTCCTCGACTTTGCCCGGTTCGTCCAGGAATGCCATGTGCTCTCCCCAGTTGAGACCGACCATGACCCGGAGCCCGTTCTCCAAGGCCATGTCCAAGAGCCAGCGCGGAGGACCCGTGTGGACCCGCACGACGTTGAAACCGTTCGCGGCCATGAGGGCGAAATCCCGTGAGACCGCCTCCGGATTCAGGCGCTCCTCGCCGTCGTCGTCGACGAAGAACGTGCCGTAACTCACACCCCGGACCCAGAACTTCTCCTTCCCGACGTACAGGAACTTCCCGCGGACTGTCGGGCGGCCGACGACCAGCGTCCGTTCGACGGGGACTGCCGTTGCGATCTGGGCCACGTTCACCATTCCTTCGAGATGGAAAGGACGCTCGCCGAATCCGGAACGATCCTGCGATCCTCAGGATCGGGAGCACCGGTTCTCGCACGCTCTTCCGTATTCTCTCCGAGGCACACTCGGCCTGGGGTCGAGGGCCTGGTGGGGTTTTCGCAATCGCCAACGAGCCTCCGGACCTCGAACTGGTTCGGAGGACCTGTGGAACGTCCGGGAGAAAGAGAAAATCGTTTTCACTTCTGATAACATTTGAAGACCGAAATTCGGGGAGATCTTGCACCGAGGGAACCGGCTCCTCCCCATATCGTCCGCTCGCGTGAAGGAAGAACGGTCGGCACATATCCCCCGTGTATTCGTCTGTGCTCGAAGCACCGCACGTATCCATTATTGTACCCAAGTTGAAAACATGACGTTGACGTTGGGCGAGTCCCTCGCCACGGGTTCGGAACACCTCGGGTGAGCGGTCTGACCATCGAATCGATGGAGGAAACGGGGTCATCGAACGGCTTGGACGGGTACACCGCCTTGATTACGGCCGGCGGGATCGGGACGCGCCTCCTGCCGTTCTCGAAAGAAATTCCGAAAGAGATGTTGCCGATCATCGCTCACGACCGCGACGATTCGCTCGAGCTCAAGCCGCTGGTCCAAGCGATCTTCGAGCAACTCTTCTCCGCCGGAATCCGGACCTTCTACATCGTCGTCGGGAGAGGAAAGCGAGCGATCGAAGACCACTTTTCCCCGGATCCGAGATTCCTGGAATTCCTCGAAAAGAAATCGAAGCTCCCGCGGGGCATGTCCGACTTCTACGAGAAAGTCAAGTCCTCGAAGCTGGTCTTCCTGAATCAACCGGAGCCGCTCGGTTTCGGGGACGCGGTCCTGCTCGGCCAATCGCTCATCGACGGGCCGTTCATCGTGCAAGCCGCCGACACGATCATCCTCTCTGACCGAGACGAGCACATCGAACGATTGACGGGGTTGCATCAGAAGTACGGCGCCTCTGCGACGGTCTTGTTGCGGGATGTTCCGGATCCCCGGAACTACGGAGTCGTCGAGGGTGACTACCTCGAACCCGGCGTCTTGGGGATCACGTCCGCCGTCGAGAAGCCGGAGACCCCCCGGAGCAACCACGCGATCATGCCGGTCTATGTGTTCAGCGATGAGATCTTCGAAGCCCTCGCGAGCACGGGGCCTGGGAGTGGAGGAGAAATCCAGCTCACGGACGCGATCCAACGACTCGCGGTCGCCGGCAAGAAGGTGATCGGAGTCCTGCTCCAAGGCGACGAGCTCATGCTGGATCTCGGCAGCCCGGAGACGATGATCGAGGCTCTCAAGCTGTCCCTTCGGTACGCGGACGAAAAAGGTCATGCGGCTCCCGAGGCGGCCAAGCCGCCATTGATTCCGAGGCCGCCTCGCCGACGTGCGGCTGAGATCGGCTCGTTGCGGGATTCTGGCGCAAGCCTCCCGCCGTTGATGCCTCTGATGATTGAATGGCGGACTGCGCACGGTCGGGAACCGGCCGCGGGCTGAGGGATTGTCTCCTTCCGTACGATAGCGCGCAAACCGCCCTCTCCTTAAGAACCCATGATGAAGGTGTCGGTCTGCCGCGAGGATGGCTAAACCCTATTGTCAAGGGAGGCGCCACATCATGCTTATCTCGCGGAACCTACGGTTCGAAAATTGTCCCAATACGGCTATGACCCGGCAACATGGGGTGGCGGCCAAGGAGGTGAAAGCACCATGGAAGCGACCCGCGCGAAATCAGGGACGGGGTTCGGCCAATCGTGGCGCGAACTCTCGCACACGCCGACGTACCAGGTACCCATCGTACTTGGCGCGTTTGTGGCCCTGATCGTGGGCATCCTAACGTATCTGTTCGATGCGTCGAAGGCAGGAGCCATCGTGGCCGCGACCGCCGCAGAGGCCTACTTGGTCGTCTTCGGCATCGTCGGCTTGATCGGCTACGCCGTGTCGAAACAGAACGTGCAGAATGGCTCCATCGTGGCCATGATCGCCGGCCTGGCGATTGTGGTCTTGGTGGCGACGCAGCTGGGCCTGTTTGCAGGCCTGCTCCTCCTCGCCGGAGCCATCTGGAGCCTCGCGTCGACCCGGTAATCGGGTAGATCGAGAAGAGGCGACCTCTTTTTCCACCCCTTTCTTTCCTCTCCACCATTTCACTCCCTCAGCAAGGCCCCTGACTAAAATTGAAACGTTCGATGTAACAGCGGTCCCGTCGTCGGATGGAAACGGCATTCGTCGGTGTAACAGGTCCCGTTACAACGTAGTTAATAGGCTGCGGGGCCCATCCAATCCCGAATGAAAATCTCGGAGGCCTCGGACGCGCTTCAGCGGATCGGCCTGAGTCGTTACGAGGCCCTCGTGTTCGTGAACCTCGCCCGCGCCGGGGCCACCACCGCGGGGGATATCGCCCGGGCGAGCGGCGTGAATCGCGTGCAAACCTATCGCGCGCTCGAAGGGCTCGAGGCCCGCGGGCTCGTCGAGGTCACATTGGACCGACCCCGTCGGTACGCGGCCCGGGCCATCAATGACGTCTTCGAGATGATCGCGGACGAGAAGCGCTCGGAGCTCGAGAAGCTCGATGCGGTCCGGAAGACGTTCCTCGAGGCATGGCCGAAGCTCTCCGGGCGGACCCGCGAGCCCCCGACGGTGCGACTCCAGGTGATCAAGGCCCGGGCGCAGATTTACCGCACGCTGCGACAGTTCGTCTCCGCCGCGAAAACGGAGGTCCTCGCCTTCACGACGACGAAGGGCCTGCAGCGTTCGTACCGCGCCGGGATTAACGAAGCTCTCCTGGCGGCGATGCGGCGTGGGGTGAAGGCGCGACTCGCGGCGGACGTCAACGAAACGAACGAGGTGCTCATGGCCCGGGTCTCGAAATTCGTGCCGCTGCGACACGTGGACCGACAGCGCGCCCGGTTCATCATCGTCGATCGCGATTCAATCTTGGCGTTCCTCATTCAGGATGAGAAGTCGATCCGTGGCGAGGGGGAGACCGCCCTGTGGACGAACAGCCCGGACTTCGTCAAGGCCCACCTCGAGTTCTTCGAGAAGTCGTGGGCGTCCGGAATGCCCGCGCGGCGGCGGCTCGCGGGCCTCCGCGCACACTAGTCGTTATCGAAACCGAGAACGTCCGCGGTTTGGGAAAAAGACTATCCGGCTCATCGGCCCTGCCGGCAGCGGGAGGAGATTTCGTTTGTCGAAGAGAATTGTCGGACTGAGCTTGCTCGCGATGGCCCTCGTCATGGCGGCATTCGCCGTCACCGTCGCGAAGGCGGACGATCAGACCGGATCGCAATGGAACGCCGTCCTCGCGGGAATCAACGAGCGACCGACACCGCGGGACACCCACGCTCGCGGCGTGGCGATCTTCGAGCTGAGTGCGGACGGCGAATCGATTCACTACAAGGTCATCGCCGCGAACATCAACAACGTGATCATGGCGCACATTCACCTCGGGGACTCGAATACCGCGGGCCCGGTCGTCGTCTGGCTCTATCCGATCGGCGGGCCCCCGCCGGCTGCCCCGGGCGGCGGGCGTCTTAACGGGGTCCTCGCCGAAGGGGATTTCAGCGCCGCGAATTTCGTCGGTCCCCTCGCGGGCCACCCGATGAGCGACCTGCTCGAGAACATGACCGGTGGAACCGCCTACGTGAACATCCACACCGACGATGGCGTCGCGCCCCCGAACACGGGACCGGGCGACTTCCCTGGCGGCGAGATCCGCGGCCAAGTCAAGCCGACCGACTGAAGATGGACTGCGGTCTCGGCACGGTCCATCGGTTCGCCCCATTCGAGCCGACTACCATTTCGACTCGAGGTCCAGCAGCGCCCCATACGCATCCCGAATGGTCCGGGTGACCGGGCCCGGGGCATCGATCCGGTGTCCATCGACAGAGGCCACGCCGAGCACGCCGACCCCGCTGCCGGAGAGGAACACCTCGTCCGCGCGGCGAAGTCGATCCGGCGTGACCGAAATTTCGCGTGCACGGATTTTCGAGCGCGAGGCGATCTCCAGGACGGCACCTCGGGTGATTCCGGGCAGTGCGCCGTCGTACGTCGGGGGCGTCTGCAGCGCTCCGCCCGAGACGAGGAACAGATTGCGTGCCGACGTCTCAACCAAGCGGCCCTTTTCGTTCAGGAGGATTGCGTCGAACGCGCCTTCGGCCTCGGCCTCTCGGAACGCCACGGATTCGGCGGCCCGGGAAATCGACTTGAGCTGGCTCAGAGGACCGGACATCCGCCGGATTGTGGCGGCCACATGTAATGCGGGTTGCGGTGGAATCTCTGGGAGAGCGCGCGACGTGATCGTCGCCATGCCTCGGGTCGTGGACCGTTCCCCCGCGATGACCGAAATCCGTACGAGGCCCTCGACGACCCCGTTCGCCTCGACGACCTTCCTCGCACCCTGACGGAGGTCCTCGAAGCCCCAAGGGGGTTCGATGCGGAGGACCTCCAGACCGTCCCGCAGCCGGCCGAAGTGCGCGTCGAGTCGGAACGGCGCACCGCGATGGATGCGGATCGTCTCGAAGCATCCGTCTCCATAGAGGAACCCGCGGTTCCGGATCGGAATGCGCGCGTCGTCCTCGGGAATCACGACACCGTCAAGCCACGCGGAGGCCGTCCGGCGTCACCTCCACGCGGTCTTGTGTGAGGGCCTCCGCATGTCCGCGGAGTTTGTCGAGCGTCTCCCGATATTCTGCGTGCGGGTCCGAATCGGCGACGATGCCGCCGCCGACTGCGAAGTGCGCCGTGTCGCCGATCACCGTCGCGGTGCGGATCGCGATGTTCCAATCGATCGAGCGATCCCAGGAGATGTAGCCGATCGCCCCCGTGTACACGCCGCGGCGGTGCGGCTCCAGCCGCTCGATGATCTCCATGGCCCGCGGCTTCGGGGCTCCAGTGATCGAGCCGCCCGGGAATGTGGCGCGCACCAAGTCTGGAATCGTCACCTCATGCCGGAGGCGCCCTCGCACGACGCTCTCGAGATGATGCACGTTCGGGAGCGTGCGCAGATGTTTCAGCAGAGGCACATGGACGCTGCCGAACTCGCAAACTTTCCCAAGGTCGTTCCGCTCCAGGTCGACGATCATCACGTTCTCGGCGGCGTCCTTCTCGCTCGTGAGGAGTTCGCGGGCGAGGCGTTCGTCCTCGACCGGCGTCTGATCGCGGGGCCGCGTGCCCTTGATCGGACGGGTCTCGACCTCGGCGCCGCGGACTCGGAGGAACCGTTCGGGGCTTGCCGACAACAGGCGGTGGTCGCCCGCCTCAAGGAACGCTCCAAAGGTCGATGGGGTTCGCGTCCGGAGGCGCTCGTACGCGGCCGCGGGCGTTCCTCGCAACGGAAGCGCGACGCGATGGGAGAGGTTGACCTGGAAGATTTCCCCGTCATAGATCGCCCGCTTCGCTTCCTCGATGCGCTGGATGTATTCGTCCGCGTCAATCGGGTCGATCGCGTGCGGATCGGGTGGGACCGCGAGATCCCGCGGGATCGGCGGAGGCTCGTAATCGATCCGCTCGCGCAGCGAAATCACGAACGTCTCGCCCCACAGTCGGTCGACCACGTACACGCGGGGATAGACCGCGAGATGGATGTCCGGCATATGGAGGTCCGCGGGCTTCTCATCGGGCAACCGTTCGATCATCCGGCCTAGGTCGTAGCCGATGTACCCCACGGGTCCTCCCAGGAACGGGTACGTCGGGGTGCCTGCGGTCGCCCATGGAAGCACGCCGAGGAATCGTCCAAGGGCCGCGAGCGGATCTCGATCGGTCGAGGACTCGCCCCAGGGCGACGCGTACGCGGCGCGGGGGCCGCGGCTCCGGAACCACCCGACGGGATCGGAACCGAGGAACGAGTATCGGGCGAGCTCCGGATCCGGCAGTGACGAGTCGAGGAAGAATGGCCAGCGGCCGTGGTGAAGGCGTCGGAACAACGAGATCGGATCCTTCCGCCCGATGGGACGGACGGTGAGCCGCAGTTGCTCCGGCATTCGACTGGGGCATCGAGAGAATGCATCTGAGGTTTTGGGTGGCGCGCCGAAGGCGCTTGGCCGATCAGTCGAGCAGTTCGATCCAGATCCCATCGGGATCTTTCACGTAGACTTCCGTGCCCTTCGCCTTTTCCGGAGGTACTGCCGGCGTCGCTCCTTTCCGGATCAATTCGCGGTACGCTTTCTCGGCGTCGTCCACTCGGAACGCCAGGTGGTCCATCTCCTCGCCGATTCGATACGGAGAATGGAACCGCGTGCCCGGCGGATACCAATTCAGTTCAAGTTTCTGGCGGGACTCTGCCCCGAGGAGGTGGACGTACTTGCCGCCGTGCGGCATCGTCCCCTTGCTCACTACTCGCATGCCGAGGACCTTCGTGTAGAATGCGAGGGATCGGCTCAGGTCCCGGACGCGAATGCCCGTGTAATAGAAGCGGTACTTCGTGTGAGGCCCCACCCTGGACGGTCGTATCTAGTTGCTACCGTCATGTGGCGGCCCGGGCCGAGCTCTCGGTACGGGATCGGATTCAGGCCGCGGCGTTTTCGAGGGCCGCAATCCGTTGTTGCAGGGCATCCATCCCCGCGAGCCGGTGCTCGAGGGCTTCGAGGCGTTTCTGGAGCTCCACGACGACGCGCTTCAGGTTCTCGATTTCGTCGAAGGCATGGAGGACCAACGGCGGCATGGGCTCTCCGCCCCGCGGGACGGGCCCGGTCGGCTCCGGTGTCGGGAGGACATCTCCCGGCGGAGGCACGGGAATCATGGCAACCCCTCAAAGGCGCACGTCGAGGATATGAAGCTGATGGAACCGGACCTAAGATTGAGGAGACCGCCGACGTTCTCTCGCAGCGGAAATTGAGTTTGTCAACGACGTCAGCAGAGGGAACGCAAGGACCCCGCGACAAGGATGGGTCTCAGGCCGACGCGGTATGCGTGCGGTACGCGTGGCTCGCGATGGTCGTGGGCGGATTGCTTGGGAATCCTGATCTACGCAGGCGAGCTGCTCGCGTTTCCTCGTTCGGTCCAAGAGCAAGAGAGGCTCGTTGAAGGCGTGTGGATCGGCCTTTCACTCATCATCGTTGGGTCGACCGGATTTCGGGAAGGCCAGAGGTGGGCCTGGTACCTTGCCGTCGCGTTGTAAGTGTGGGCTGCGGTCTACGAAGCGTACGGAGGACAAGTCGTCTTCCTCATCTTTACCGCGATCGCCGTGATCCTCGGCGTGCGAAAGTCTTTTCCGAAAACGCGGTCGGCATCGATTTCCAAATGATTGACGGCTCGAACTTGAATCGCCGGATTGACCTTCGCCGTTCGTCAGAGATCATGAGGCTTCGCTGGGCGTCTCGATCGCTGCGCAGACCGCGTCGAAATCCCAGAGGCCCCCCGGCTTGACGGCCTTCACCTTCAAATGATCCAATTGTCCGGCGCTCGCGAGGCGCTGCACGATCCAAGCGGTGTATGCGGGCGATCCGGTCGCGCCGGGGGAATTGTAGTTCACGACGTGGAACGAGCGCGGCCCGGGGATCTCGATCGCTTCCTTGACGAAGTTCCCATGGCGGTCGACGACCTGCGCGCGGACGCCTGCGGTGCCCGGACGGGTCAGGTGATTCACCCGGAGGGCGGGGAGGAACTCTTGGACGCGCTTTGCCATCGCCTTTTTCGAGATCGACGAGGCCCACTCTTCCGTCGCGAGCGTTATGAACTCGGGATTGACGAGCGCCGCCAGCTTGTTCCCGATCGGTCGTTCAAACAACTTTTGCACGGCCTCGGCGGGATCGTCGAAGAGCCCGCGATACGTGTACGGGCCCGGTACCGGGACGGCATTGGGCCCGATCTCCCGCCGTCCGTCCGCACGGACGATCCAGTGCGGATCCAGGAACGGGAGCTCCGGATGCCGCGGGACCGTGTAGATGTTCCGGCTGCACAGGTGATGCCACTCCGCGCCGACCTCCCAGTATTCTCCGCGGAAATGGAGGTCCGTGTACTCCAGGCCGACGCCCAGCGCGTGCGCGATGTCGATCGAGTGGCCGCCGGCCGCGTTGATCAGGAACCGGGTCTGCACCGGTTCGTCCCGGCGGCCGACGTTTACGCGAATCTTCCCTCGCGGGTCCACGTAGACGCGGTCCGTGACGGTTTCGCGAACGAGCCGGATCTCGAGGTGGTCTCCCGCCACATCGATCGATTCGACGTCCGACCGCAGGAGGAACTTCGCCCCCGCACGCTCTGCGTCCTCCCGGAGTGCCTGGGTGAACGCTTGGTAGTCGA
>WNGN01002774.1_pt1 | contig 11789 bp, 11 predicted proteins | sample 5400561 | NCBI WGS metagenome assembly WNGN01 (sample SAMN13153379, study PRJNA577476) | soil metagenome | isolation source: 115 cm soil or saprolite under Garry oak tree replicate 2 | place: USA:California | collected 2016-06-15
TAGAACGGCGGCTTACTCGTAAGCAAATCGTAGATGGTCGCGCCTAACGAGTAAACGTCGTCGAGATGCGTGCCGCGCTCGCCGCTCAACTGCTGTGGGCTCATGTAAACGAGCGTGCCGCTGTGGCCCTGTTCCGCGGTTAATCGACTCGCTGAATCAGCGAGACTGCGCGCTATGCCAAAGTCAGTAATCTTTAGATCGCCGCGCTTGTTCACCATCAGGTTGCCAGGTTTCAAATCGCGATGGATCACCTGCGCATGATTGTGCGCGTAATCGAGCGCGTCACAAAGCTGACTGATCCAGCCGGCAATTTCAGGCGGTTCAAACACCTTTTGCTCTTTCTCAATGCGCAAGTTTGAAAGCGTTTCACCATCGACGTACTCCATGGAAATGCAGCCAGAACATTCGTCATGCACAAAATCGTGAATCCGAACGATGTGCGGATGCGTCAATTCCAGGCAGCGTTTTGTCTCGCGCTTGAGCTGATCCAAGAGCGAACGATCCTGGATCATCAGATCGGGGAGAAATTTCAGCGCGACATTGCGCTCAAGTTCTTCGTCACGCGCCAGCCACACAATTCCCATTCCGCCTCTTCCAAGCACTTTGATCAGCTTGTAGCGGCCAAACACCATTTGTCCGTCGACGCCGTCCAGCGCCGTCTCCAGAAGACAGCCCGGGCAGCCTCCCTCAGGTGCGTCAGCTGGGATTTCGGTCCCGCACTTTCCGCAAACTCTGATTGCACTGTTCACGGCTGCTTTTCCTCGCGAACCAGTTTTGAATAGCCGACAACGTCGATTAAGAGCACGTGTCCAATCTCCAGTTGGTCGGGCGTCGGTACCGCGGCCCAGTCTTCGGGGTTCACCGGTTGAGAAACAATACCGGGCGCCGTGGTTTTGGGCAAACACGTGCGGTACCAGCACAAAGGTTGTGTCCTACAAGATCGAGACTGTCCGCATTCTCTTCCATCCAGATCAATTTTTACGAAACAGCTTTGTGGGGCTGTAGGCTCGCTGTGCAGCGCTCCATGCGACTAAGTGCAGGACCGAACGCCGCCACGTTCAGAACGATCATGACAAGAGCGAAAAGATACATTCCCATTGTCACGCCAATCCCGACGTGCATTGCACAAATGCAAACCAACCAAATCTTCCGTGTTTGGCTGTTCCAGATAAAAAATGGGTATGTGATTTCCAAGAGACAAATAAAGATTCCAGCGACTGGGAAGAGATATTTCCACCGGATGAGTATCTCAGGATCGACGATGTTGAAAGGCGGGCGGATGAGAGCGCGCCACACACTCGAGCCATTCCACCAACCGCTACCAAGGCATTTGGTTAGGCCGCTGAAAAAATAGATAACACACAAATGGAGCTGAAGGACACCCCGCCAGAACCCCAGAAGCTCCGGATGTTTCGGTCGCGCTCCTCGGATTCGCCAGTCGAAAGAATATCGGCCTGGCAACGGCGACCACATCAAATAAAACAGTCCGATCGTCATAAAATTGTCTATGCCATAGGACACGAACCCGCCGCTTTTCGCAGCGCAGAGGTGAAGAAGCCACGCCGCAATTGCAGCCACCCGGGAGGCGAATCCGATAAGCAGTGCGCAACCAGCAGCAAACAAACAAACCCATGCCACAAAAAGTACCTTCTCTTCGCGCACACCGAGTTGCGCCGCCAGACTAGTCAACCACCCGAGTCTCGGAACGAAATGGGTCTCCAGAGACAGCAACGCTTCCGCCAACCTGCGTGCCGTTCCGGAAAGCAGGTAAGTCCAATCGTTTCGAAGAGAGAGGCAGTAGAGCGTTACCTCCAACCCGAGGCCAACTCGTAACACCGCCAGCCACGTATCTGTACTTGGCGCAAACAGAAATTCGAGTAATCCGGTCTTTACGCGTTGCATTTGGCCTACTGATCATTCGTTTTGGCAGGCGCGTTCTGGAGACTGAAATCGTACGCGTACAAAAACTCGTACGACTCTCGTTTGCCCTTCTCGAATTCTCGCACCGTCGGCAATCTGACGGAACTCAGCATTGCGCGAACACTCTCAACATCGGGATGCTTGCGCCAGACGGATTGCGCCAGCGTCTTCACGAGAATTTCCCGCAACGCGTCGTACGGCGTGCGCCCGATACTATCCAGTAAACCAGCAATACGTAATCCTGCGGTTGCACTGCTGACCGACGGCAATTCATATTGAATGCGTCCGTCCGGGTAATGCACCTCGAAAACGAGCACGTAACTCCCCGGCACATTCGGCGCAAAGTAACCGTAACCAGTCTCGATGCCTGCGACATGAACATAGGTACTAACGGCCTCGCGGACTGGATTGCCGGCCGGAAGCTTTTGCGCGAGGGCTATCGAAAGAACCGCCTGCGCTTCTCGTGAGAAATTCTGAAACGAACGAGGAAGAATGGTTGGTCCCTCCGCCACAACGCGGAACGTGTCGCGACAGGAAAATGAAAGGATCAGCAGAAACTGCAGGACGAACCACGCCGCGTAAACATTTTTTTGCCGCAAGATCCGTCCAGTAATCAGGGAGTTGGCGTCGCAAGCGCGGCCAGAACGGCGCTTATGTCTTTTGGATCGGGAGATTGAACACTGTGTGTAATATTAGGGTCGTTAACGGCAGATTCTCCAGCCGCTATGTTATCCGCGGCCTTGGATTTTGTGACCCTGACAGTTCTGATTTTTGCCGAAGGACAGTCGTAACGCCCATAGCACTTGCTATGCTCGATCTTATGCGGTTTAGCGCCGGACGTCTCCATAACACAGAGGCAATACTCCCCCCCGTGGAGGCGAACCTGCTTCAACGCGCTGTACAAAGCTTTACCGTCATCCTTCCACTCAACGTATGTCGGAGTTTTCTGCTTACCTTCAATCTCCACAGAGTAGGTTGCGATGCTTGGGATGAATGGAAAATCGCAGCAGCCGACGACCACGACGGTCGTGATTGCCGCTATTACAACCAGCGCGAATAATGCAGATGACGTTTTCATAGCGACCGCTGGTTTGACTCCGCGTGCGGCAATTATCAAGCTTAAAATTTCGGAAATGCCGACTAAAGGCTGGTCGGCTGGCTACAGAATTGGAACGTATAAGCTTCGAGTTCTGCGGAGCGACTGGCGCGTGCTTACCTTGACGTCACGACCTCCGCGTCGAGGTTGCTCGGGCAATGAAAACGGTCTGGCGGGTTTTTTCTTATCTCAAGCGGTATCCATGGATGGCCGCGGGAACGTTGACTTGCGCGATCCTGAGCACGCTAATGGTGATCGTTTTTCCGGCGGCAGCGAAGTGGATCATTGACGACGTGGTGCGGGCGAACCGGCCCGACAAATTGCTACCGTTGATCTTGCTGGCGGCGGTCGCCTTTCTTGTTCAACACGGATTTAACGCACTGCGGCTCGTACTCAACAATACGTTTGAGCAAAGGGTAATCTTCGATTTGCGCAGCGATCTGTATTCGCACATTCAACTGCTGCCGTTGCGCTGGTTCGACAATCGCGCCACGGGCGATCTGATGACTCGCGTGATTGAGGACGTGAACTCCGTCGAGCGCGTGTTGATCGATGGGATCGAACAGGGGGTGGTCGCCATCCTCCAAGTGGTAATCGTCATCAGCGTAATGTTCTATCTGAATGTGAAGCTGGCGTTACTCGCGCTGGTGCCGTTTCCATTGCTTATCGCCGGCGCACTGACTTACACGCTGACCGCGCACCGGCGGTATCGTTCGCAACGGCGGGCCTCGTCTAACATGAACGCGCTGTTGCACGATAATCTCGCTGGCGTCCGGCAGATCAAAAGTTTCGTGCGCGAACGAGAAGAGCACGCGCGGTTCAACCGAGTAAGCGACCAACTACGGCACGCCACGCTCGTGGTGATGCGCGTATGGGCAATTTACAGCCCGTCGATGTCGATGTTTGAAGCAATCGGGGCACTGCTCGTGCTTGGGTTTGGTGCTCACGCAGTGCTGACGGGCGCGATGCAAATCGGCGATCTGGTCGCGTTTCTAATGTTGACCGCGTTTCTCTACGATCCGGTGAGCCGGCTGCATCAGCTCAATCAACTTGTCCAAGCCGGCCGCGCTGCGGGCGAACGGGTATTTGAAATTCTAGATGAACAAGTGGAGGCGGGAGCTGTAGCCGGGATCGGTGATCCCGGCACCGCGATCACCGATCGCGGCTACAAGGCTCGCATTCTCGGCGACATCCGCTACGAGAACGTAAACTTCAGCTACGTCGAAGGATTGCCAGCGCTCAGGCACGTTTCCTTTCATGCGCCGCCGGGCGCGACTGTCGCTCTGGTAGGAGCAACCGGCGCCGGCAAATCGACCTTGGTGAATCTGCTCGTGCGCTTCTACGAATTCACGAGCGGAGAAATCCATATCGATGGAAAGCCACTCCGTGAATATGAGCTGCGCACCTTGCGTGAAGCGATCGGGGTAGTGACACAAGAAAGTTTTCTCTTTAACGGATCGATTCGCGAAAATCTGCTCATGGGAAAACCGGATGCGACCGGTGCTGAACTATGGCGTGCAGTAGATGCGGCGAACGCGAGACAATTTATCGAGCGTTTGCCGGACGGATTGGAAAGCGTGGTGGGGGAGCGCGGCGTGAAATTGAGCGTGGGCGAGAAACAGCGTTTATCGATTGCGCGAGCACTGCTGAAAGACCCGCCGATTTTGATTCTCGACGAGGCAACCGCTAGCGTGGATACAGCGACCGAGCGCCTGATTCAGGAAGCGCTTGAGCGCTTAATGGCGAACCGCACATCGATTGTCATCGCACATCGGCTTTCCACAATCGTGTATGCAGACCAAATTTTGGTACTCGATCACGGCCGAATCATCGAGCGCGGAACACACGATGAGTTGCTCGCACAGGATGGAAAATATGCGCGGCTGTGCCGGCAAAGTTTGCTCGAGGTCTCGCCATTGCGCGAGACAGATGCGCAGACGGAAATCGTTACCTCGGAAAGTCTCGAGCGAGAGCAGCAATTACCGGTCTAAGAAAAATTCCACTATCCGGCGGGCGTTGGGGTCGGTGTGGCAGAAGTCGGAATCGAGATGGTTTGGCCGGCTTGCAATTTACGACCGTCTTCGATGTGGTTGGCTTTTTGCAATTCATCGATGCTTACTTTGTACATTTTGGCTATGGACGTCAGTGTCTCTCCGCGTGCCACGATGTGCGTGTTGCCCGCAGCGGCGGAATGCGACGGCGCCATGGCTGGAGCGGCAGGATTCGCCGGCGGGGGCGTGCTCTCTCCAATCATGATCCCTGGCCGGATGTGGGAAATTTCTTGCTCCAGCTTTAGGATTTCCTGAGAAAGCGCATCGATCTTTGCATTCTGTTCGTCGATTTTCTTTGCCAATGCTTCGAGTTGGGTGGCGTCAGCTGGCTTTGTCGTTTCCGGCGCGGGCGTCTGACCAGAAGCAGTGCAAAACGCAAAAACCAATGTCGCAAAGAAAATTGCTATCAGCTTCATTGGGCTGAAAACTTTGCCACTAGCAGATTTGTCTGGCAAGCATGCGCTTCATGTTGCGTCTCGTGTGACATGCGCGGATGCGCGGCTTGCCTTTCCAATATTTGCTCTTAGATTTTTTTATGCCTGAGCGCATTCAAAAGCCGATGGAACCGGCCCCATGGGGTCCAAAACAAGGCGATGGCGGAGGTCCACATTCACCAGACATTTCGCGGCCCGACACGAAGGATCTCTTAAAGAAAATGCGCAAGGTCGATCCCAACCAATCGAAGCGCTATCGCCAGCGCACGGGTCAGTAATGGAACGCTCATCGGTTGCGTTGGACCAGAATTTTTCTGGCGCTGCGGATTTTCCCGCGCTGCTGCGATGCAAGGGCCTGCTGGCCTCTGCCGTTATCCCCCCGATGCCACAGGCTGGAACCCCGGAAAAGACGTGGCAACCGACCGAGGCAACAACAATTCTTGCATTCAAATTTTCAGGCGGCGTCCTGGTGGCGGGTGATCGCCGTGCAACCGCTGGCAACACGGTTGTCTACGATCGCGCGGACAAAGTTCTGGAAATCGATCGACACTCGATCATGGCAATCGCGGGTGTGCCCGCGACGGCCTGGGAGATGGCGCGCGTACTGGAACATTCATTCCAATATTTTCGGCGGACTCAACTTCAAGAGATGAGCGTCGATGGGAAAGTGCGAGCACTCTCCAAGCTGTTGCGCGATAATTTCGGGTTCGTCATGCAAGGAGTCGGAGTAGTCGTGCCGATTTTCGCAACCTACGATTCACATCCAAAGCCCGAGGCGCGTCTTTACTTTTACGATGCAATGGGGGCCCAATTTGAAGCGGCCGATTACGCTGCAACGGGATCGGGATCGCCCGCCGTGCGCGGCATTCTTTATTACGAAAACAATTGGGGCGCGAAGGCGCTGCAGAAATTGAGTGAAGATGAAGCGGTATCGATCGCATTGCGCGCGCTGGATACCGCTGCGGAATCCGACACATCGACCGGCGGCGTGGATCGCGGCGGGAAGATTTATCCCATCATCAAGATTGTGTCGCGCGAAGGCATCACCACTTTGCCGGAAAGCAAAATCGCGGCCGTATTCAAGGAAACGGTTGCATGATCGAAGAGCCGTATCGTTGGGTCGAAGCGATCGCTAATCGCCGCGAGTATATCGAAACGCAGCTCGCCCCGGGCAGCCCGATCGCAGCGGTCGGTTATCGCGACGGCATTTTGTTTCTTACCGTCGGTCAGACACGGCAGAAACTTTTTGAGATCTACGATCGGATCGCAATGGGAGCGATTGGTCATCCCGGGGACATCGAGCGGTTGCGAATGGCGGCTATTGAGCTCGCCAGCACGGAAGGTTTCACCCGCTCGGCTGCAGATGTTTCCCTGCGGCGACTCGTGCATTATTCGCTCAGTCCCGTAATGAAAAGCGCGTTTGAACAGGTTTATGGCGCGCCTTATCTGGCGCGAATGCTGTTTGCCGAGGTAGGTGAAAGCCCCAATGAAGATCTGTTTTTGCGGGTGGAGTATGACGGCGAGATTGCAACTAATGGCGCGACGTACGCGCAAGCGCGGCAGGACTTCGCAGCGCTCAGCGGCACACCACAATCGCGAGAACTGATGGAGGCATTCCTAAAGAGTCAACATGCCCCGGATGCAAGCTTCGAAGTGGCGCTGAACTCTGCGCTCGACGCATGGAGTATCGGGCATATGTCTTTGCATGCCGGCGATGCAAACGGCCAGCCAGAGCGAGCTGCTATTTTGAAATATCGACAGGACCAACTCGCAACCAGAGGAATCGAAGCAGCACTGCTCGAGCGCGATGCCAACAGGGCAATTCGTTACCGGTCGTTATCCGATACGGAATTGCGCTCCCTGATTCACGAATAAGAATATGAAGAGAAGAAATCTTCTCTCATACGTGACCGATGAAACGAGCGTTTCGAAATTTGCTGGCGTTGTGCGGCTTGTTGTTGATGGTCGCATCCTTTGTGTGGCTGCAACTCCGTCAGGCGGAGCGATCCGTCGGTAAAATCGAATCCAGAACAGCCAAGAGCTCAGCTGAGTCCAAGCCATTTGCAGTCGTTGTTCTTGATCCCGGCCACGGCGGTCAAGACTCCGGCGCGATGTGCGGCGGCGTGTTGGAAAAAGATCTCACTTTGGATGTTGCGCGTCGAATCGACCGGCTCCTGAACTCCGAAGGAATCGCCACATTGATGACTCGCGTAGGCGACACCTATGTCTCGCTGGCGGATCGTGCAGCATTCGCCAATCGAGTCAGAAAATGCATTTTTGTCAGTATTCACTTCAACGAAGATAACAAGCCGGTGGCTAGCGGTGTCGAGACGTACTACGCCGCACATCAAATAACCGCGGGTTCGTTTCTCGCCTCGTGGCTGCCTTTTCTATGGCGACCGCTTTCGGATTCGCCGAATCCCGAAAGCCAGAACCTCGCCGCACTTGTTCAGGAAGCCCTGGTCGCGCGCACCCGGTCCATTGATCGGGGCACAGAAGCCAGACAGTTTTTCGTGATCGCAAACGTGACTTCTCCTGCGATTTTGATTGAAGGCGGATTTCTCACAAACAAGGAGGACATCTCCAAACTAGCGAGCGAGGATTATCGCGATCAGATTGCCGCGGCCGTCGCGGACGGCATTTTGCGTTATCGTGACGCGGCGAGCCAACGGAAGTCAACCTTGGCCGCGACAGGTGGGGAGAAGCGCTGAATACGCGGGGAAGCGAAACGTCAAAAATAAGCTCGGGATGAAAACCAGGATCGCTGCTCTGATCTTCATTGGATCGACGATGCTGATGCACGCCGATCAGTTGGTTGAACGTGTGCAGCAGGCGTTGAAGGATCAGGGGTTTTACTACGGCGAAGTCAGCGGTGAAATGAATGCAAATGTGACGGCAGCGATTCGTCGCTATCAAATTCGCAACGGGTTGCAGGTTAGCGGCGAGCTCAATAGCGAGACACTTAAGTCCCTTGGAATTGACTCTTCTGCGTCAGCGCGACCGGCCACGAAGCGTGTATCGCCCGGCCCTGCCGCGCCTGTCGAACCCGCCGAACGATCTCCGAGCGAGACGCCAAACGCGAACTCTGCGTCACCAGCTCAACCGTTCGACAACGCGCCGCAGGACCAACAAATCTACCCGTCCAATCCCGTGGCGCCGGGCACTTCACCCGGAGGAGGGTCTCTTGCCGGCACCCCATTCGAGGCCGCTCCTCCCCCCGTGCAACGCAATGTGGTGCTTTCGGCTCAGATCGCGCTGGCTCGTCGTGGCCTCTATCACGAAGAGATTAACGGATTCTATGGGCCAGCAATGGAATTTGCCCTGCGGGCGTATCAATCGCGAACAGGGCTTCGGGTAACTGGCCGCCTGGATTTGGAAACACTCGCGGCGCTGCAATTGTTGCCCGGCGGCCGCAGGCCGTTTTTTCCTCAACCCCGCCGTGGACGTCCTCAGCCACCAATTCGCGGTGAATGGGTTCCTGAATACTAGTTGGATCTTGCTCGGAAATTGAGTCGTCACATCTGTCACGATCGCGGAGCATCGAAATGCACCGATTGCAATTCGGCGAAGACTGTGCCGACAAAAACTTGGGCCTCGATCCGAAGCAAAAGTCGCTCTGGATCATCCGACACCCAGATTGTGGCACGACGAAATTTCCGGTGCGGCTCTAATTCGAAACGCTTGTTAATTCGCTTCAACTGCAAATCAAGTTTGATCGCGTTATAAGTGCCACCAGCGCGCACGGAGATTTTCTCCCGCCCGATGACTGTGACGGTTGCAAGGTAAGCATTGGTCGCCGGGTAAACCACAATGCGATAAACACTGCGATCCCTGAGCGGCTGACTCCGCAAATAGAGCGCCGCAGAGTGTAGATCGAAGAGGTTAGGGAAACTAAACTGGCGGGTCTTTGTTCCAGCAGCCCCTCCTTCGCCTTCTGTTCTCGCTCGAGTTACTCCGCTGTTTGTAAAAGTGAGATTGGTAACGATCTTTTTTGATCGATAATTCTCTGTTTGCTCGGTTTCGATAGGGTGGAGTGTTTCCGCGCTGGCGACCGCGCGATGGTTCACATCAAATTTCCACAGCGCCTTAACCAAGCCAATGGTTCGGCCCGTCCCCTCGAACTGAAATCTGTCCTCGGACGGCTTGGCAAAGCGGACCTCCCCAGTAGCTGCAGTAAATCCAGACCACCCGAATCGATAGGACGCATGCAGAGGGCGCAGGGCCGCGAAATTCCCCGGCGGCTCCTTACTTAACGTCGCCTGCCAATTCGCCGCGGCCAGGGAACCTGTGCAAAACGCGAACAAGGCCGTGATCACGCATTCCGTCGATCGAAGTTTCGTTTGAATGAGCATTGTCGCAGTCACTGCCGCTGACAAATCATGACGCCGGCACTTGCGTATGTGTACGCAAAAATACACGCGAGTTTAGCCCGCGTGTATTATTTGGAATTTCGACTGTCAGTTAAGGTTTCGAAGCTCTTGCCGGCGTGGCAGACCCACTGGCCGAAGTCCTTACAGCCGGCGGCGCGGCGCGGCCAGGCTTGTTGAGCACGGCGATGATGTCGTTCGTAAAATCGATGTTGTCGTGTGAGTACATCAAAACGGGCACGCCATTGATGCTCATGCCGGACTTATCGAATACCAGGTCCAGATTATTGGCTTTGACTTTTTCCATTACGACATCGGTGATTTCCTTTACAATTCCCTCGCGCATGCGCATCAACTGCTCTTGCAATTGCCGTTCGCGCGTTTGACGGAAATCGCTGATCTCCCGCTCCATGTTCTTAATTTTCGCAATCTTGTCATCGCGTTCCTTTGCCGTCTGCGTCTTCTTATCCGCGCTAAGGGCCGGCGACTCGAGCTGCTTGTTCAGATTATTGATTTCGTCGAGCGCTTTTTTGTAATCTTCCGCCCGGTCGTCATATTCTTTCCGTGCAGCATTTTTGGCATCGTTGATTTTTGCCTCAGCTTCCTTGGTTTTGTTATATTCCTTAAATGCGCGCTGCATATCGACCGTTCCGATTTTCAGTGTGCCCTGTGCGAAAGCCGCGAGCGGAAAGCCCAGCATCAGGACAAACAGTGTGGACAGAGATTTTTTCATAAAACAGAGGATACGGTGAGCGGAATCGCGTTAGACTGCAACCATATATATTCGTTCAAAATTGATAGCCCACGTTGAAATTGAAATGACCTCCTCCGTTATACCCGTCACGCTGTATCGGATATCCATAATCGAGGCGTAGCGGACCAATTGGCAAATCGAGCCGGAGCCCCACACCAATATCAGAAGCGATGTGATTGAAGCCGAAAGACCACTGGCTGGAGTTGACGAAACCGCTATCGTAAAAAACTGCTCCGCGCGCTTTTTCAATGATGGGAAAAGTAAGTTCCACAGTAGAGCGCGCCATTGATTGGCCGCCAATCGGCTCGCCGTTCTGCTGCGGACCGACTTCGCGGAACGGGAATCCGCGGAGATTATTTGAACCCCCTAGGAAGAGCCGCTCGAAAATTGGCACCTCGGTTCCATTTCCCCATTGGCTTACAGTCGCGATTTCGCCATTGATGAGCAGGATGAGGTCCTTGGGCAGATGAAAATATTGGGAGCCCTCGAGGTCCAATGCATAAACCTGCGTATCGCCCCCAAGGAAACCACCGGCAATAAAGGGTGAAAAGGTAATGCGTTGTCCACGGTGTGACAGCAAGACATTGTCACGTGAATCAAACACCACACTGCCAAAGATCTTGCTTTCCACGGTTGAACCTTTTTGCGACTGGATGAAATCAGCCGCGGTGGGGTCCACATTAAAAATATCGACGTCCTGAAGCATGTATCCCAAACTCGCGTAGATATAAGAAGTAATTGGTTTCCGCAATTCGGTCGAGAACCCGTAATTGCGCTGGTCATATTGGTTACTCAAATAATTCGCCTCGGTATAAAAAAGCTGGCCGCTGAGCGAAAGGCGTCGATCGAGGAAGTACGGTTCGGTCAACGCTAGAATAAAATCTCTCCGCTGAGTACCGTACTGGAGGCGGAGTCGGAATTTTTGGCCTCCCCCGGTAAACGACGGCCAGTTAAAAAGATCGAAATTACCCTGCGAGAGTTCCGCGAATCCTACCAGCTGATCGACGGTGCTAAACCCCCCGCCAAAGCTGAGCGAGCCGGTCCGTTTTTCCTGCACTAGGATCGTCAGATCTTTGCGGCCGGGTATGTCTGTCTCTTCTGGATAGGTCTCGACCTTTGCGAAGTAACCCAGGTTCTCCAGACGTTTCTTGGTTATATCGACCCGAA
>WNGN01005614.1_pt1 | contig 11787 bp, 14 predicted proteins | sample 5400561 | NCBI WGS metagenome assembly WNGN01 (sample SAMN13153379, study PRJNA577476) | soil metagenome | isolation source: 115 cm soil or saprolite under Garry oak tree replicate 2 | place: USA:California | collected 2016-06-15
AAAGCAAGAATGTCGAGTGCCGCCGAAACCGGCAGACCCTGAATCTCTCGCGTGACTTCGCGCACCTTGAATGGCGAAATCCGCGCGTACTTATATATCGATCTAACTTCCATCTATTTTAAAGTCACATTCGAGCGGGCATCCGCCTGGAGGCGGTCGCCCACTTTTATTTTCTCTTTTCCAGAATCCTCAATTACCGCACCGCAAATTCGCTGGCGCACGTCCACCACCCTCAGGGTCGCAATCTTTTGTTCCCCATGCATTACTCGCAGCGGCATTCCAATCTTGACGCCTTGCTGCTCGCCAATGTTCGCAACCACAAAAGACCATTCGTCCTTCACGCTCAGGACGCTGCCGTCCATCAAACTCGGTTGCGGCTCTTGCGCGTCCCGCAGCGGCGGGATCGATCTTCCCACCAGCTCGTTCGTTTTGCGCAATTGCGTTTCCACGTCCATCCGCGCCTGCGCGTCGCCACCCTGCGATGTCTGCAAATATCGCAACAGGGCCTCGTTCAAACCAAGTAGTTGATCGCGAAGCTCATCGCGCTCTCTTTGCCCCAACCGAAGATCACTTACTGCGGCAAGCAAACGTTGCTCGAGTTTTGCCCGATCTTTGCTCGCCGACGCCAGCCCCAACGCTGCCATCCGCGATTCCAAGTCGGAATATTTGCGGCGAAACACTTCCGCTTCCGCGTTCGATTCCGCCAGGCTCGCTGTCACTGTCTTGAGCGACTCCTGTTGAATCGACAATTGCCTGCGCAAATCTTCGTTCTGCGCCAGCAGCGATTCCGCTGTGATCTTTTGCTCCGCGCTTTCAATTTTGGATTCTGACAAAGAACTATTTCCCTCTGCCGCCAGCCCTCGAGCCAGCGTTACGCAGCCCAACACTGCCAAAAAAATTCTCAACTATTTGGTCACCTTCGCCGTGTGCGAACCGTGCTTCTTAAAGATTCGGGTAGCCGAAAACTCGCCGAGCTTATGACCGACCATGTTCTCGGTGATGAAAACGGAATTAAATATCTTTCCGTTGTGCACCAAAAACGTGTGGCCGACAAAATCCGGCGTTACCATCGAGCGTCGCGACCAGGTCTTGATCGCTTTTTTCGAGCCCGACGCGTTCATCTTGTCGATCTTCTCCAGAAGATGCGATTCGACGAAGGGTCCTTTCTTTAGTGATCTTCCCATAAAAATCAACTTTTCTTGTTCGCTCGCTTGCGCTCGAGAATGAATCGGTCGCTCGGCTTGCGTTTACTGCGTGTTTTAAATCCTTTGGCCAGCTGCCCCCATGGGCTGACTGGATGATGACGTCCGCCGCCGCCCTTTGATTTGCCCTGACCGCCGCCCATCGGGTGGTCGATCGGGTTCATCACCATTCCGCGCACGTGCGGACGACGTCCCTGCCAACGCGTGCGCCCGGCTTTGCCGCTGGCCACATTCATGTGATCGACGTTTCCAACCTGGCCGATGGTGGCGAAACAGTTCTCGTGAATTCGGCGGACTTCGCCGGACGGCATTTTCACGAGCGCGTAGCCGCCCTCGAGATTGTTCAGGATCGCTTGCTGACCGGCGCTGCGCGCAACTTGACCGCCGCGGCCGGGGCTGAGCTCGATGTTGTGAATGTTGGTGCCGAGGGGAATCGCGCGCAGCGGCAATGAATTGCCAAGATCGGGCGCGACGTCGTTACCGGCGACAACTTTGGCGCCGACCTGCAGGCCATTCGGCGCCAGGATGTAGCTCAGTTCGCCGTCGCTGTACTTAATAAGAGCAATTCGCGCCGAACGGTTCGGATCGTACTCAATCCCCATCACTTCGGCCGAGACGCCGTGCTTGCGGCGTCTGAAATCGACTTTGCGATAATTTTGCTTGTGACCTCCGCCAATATGGCGCGACGTGAGCCGGCCATAATTGTTCCGGCCGCCCGATTTTTTCTTCGGCTCGAGCAAACTCCGCGTTGGCTGCCACTTCGTGATCTCATCGAAGGCAGGCGTCTGCTTGAACCGCTGAATCGGCGTGAGTGGACGATAACTTTTGAGCGCCATAATTACACCAGCTCGATCTTCTCGCCCTGAGCGAGAGTTACAATCGCTTTCTTCCAATGCGCGCGCCGGCCAAGCGGTCCGCGGACGCGCTTTTCTTTTCCGGCGTAATTGCACGTGTTCACATTCACGACCTTCTTCTGGAACAAACGCTCAACCGCGTCTTTGATTTGAATCTTGTTCGCGCGGGGGCTGACCCGAAAAACATATTTGTTCTGTTTTTCGCTCAGCAGCGTCGATTTCTCGGTCAGCGAGGCGGTCTCGATAATTTCGTGCGGCTCTCTCATTTTATCGCGCCGTAGCCTCCGGCGAAGGCGGATAGATTCTCTCCGCTAACTTTTCGAGCGCCTTGGACGTCACTAAAATTTTCTGAAACGCGAGCAATTGTTCCGTGTTCACGTCCGCCGCGGTCGCAAGTTTCACCGGCTTCACGTTCCGCGCCGATTTATAGGTCTTGTCGTCAAACGAATCGGAAACGATCAGAACTTTCTCAGCGTCAGTTTGTTTCCGGACAAGATCGACAAACGTCTTGGTTTTGATTTCCGAAACGGCAAATTTGTCGATCGTTAGGACGTCGCCGGCTTTGATTCGCTCGCTCAGAGCTTTTTGCAATGCCAGACGTCGGACTGATTTGGAAACTTTCTTGGAGTAATCGCGCGGCTTGGGTCCGAAGACAACGCCGCCACCTCGCCAGATCGGCGATGCAACATAACCGGCGCGTGCGCGGCCCGTTCCTTTTTGCCGCCACGGTTTTGCGCCCGACATGTCGACTTCGGCCTTTGTTTTCGTATTCGCTGAACCCGAACGCCGCGCTGCGCGCATCGCGACCACTACATCGTGAACGGCTTGCGAGCCACGACCATCCTCGATGATGTCGATCTTCGCTTCCTTGGCCGCGGCTTTCGTTAAAACTTTTGCACTCATTTCTTCTCTGCCGCCTCAGGCTTTTCTTCGGCTTCTTGTTTCTTCCCTGCTTCAGGCTTCTTCTCTTCCGATTTCTTTTCAGCCTCGTGCTTCTTCGCGACGGCCTTATCTTGTTTTGCGTGCTGTTGGTGCAGCCTTATCTGAGCTGCGGGATTCTTAATCGCCGGCCTAACGACCACATAGCTCCCGTTACAACCGGGAACTGCGCCACTGATCAAAATTACTTTCTCGGCCTCGCGCACCTGCATCACTTGCAGGTTCTGCACAGTGACGCGCTCGTCGCCGAGATGACCGGGCATCCCCATGTTCTTCCAAATGCGGCCCGGAGTGGAACGATTGCCGACGGCGCCATTGCGGCGATGCGTCTTCGAACCGTGCGCCGCACCTTGCCCATCGAAGTTGTGCTTCTTCATCACGCCCTGGAAGCCCTTTCCTTTGGAGCGACCAATCACGTCAACAAAATCTCCCGGTTGAAATTGCGTGACGGTGAGATTCACTTCGCCATCACCGAGATCGGCCGTTAGGCGAAATTCGCGGACGAAGCGCTTCGGTTCCGAATTCGCGCTCTTGAAGACGCCGAGCTCGGCTTTGCTCACACGCGATTCCTTTTGTGAACCGAACCCAACTTGCACGGCCGAGTAGCCGTCGTTGTCGTTAGTCAGGCGACGCAAGAGAGCGTTATCGCCGACCGCAATGACGGTCACAGGATGCAGCCGACCGTTGGCGTCGTAGACGCTGGTCATGCCGATTTTCTGTCCTAGTAACCCGATACTCATGTTGGCGGCGTGGCAAAATTCTCAAGCGGCTAAATCTTAATCGTAATATCGACGCCCGCAGGCAAATTCAGTTTCTTCAACTCATCCACCGTCTTCGCGGTCGGCTCGATAATGTCGAGCAACCGTTTGTGCGTGCGGATTTCAAATTGTTCCATCGATTTCTTGTCCACGTGCGGCGAGCGGTTCACCGTGAACTTCTCGATCAATGTCGGCAGCGGGATCGGCCCGGCCACCCGAGCGCCGGTGCGCTTCGCCGTCTCCACAATCTCGACCGCGGACTGGTCGAGCATGCGATGATCGAATGCTTTCAAGCGAATGCGAATACGTTGGCTGTCGGTCATTTGTCCTCCCTTTGATCCAGGATTGCCGCGACCAAATTCTGCGGCACCTGTTGAAAGTGCGACGGCTCCATCGAGTAACTTGAGCGGCCTTTGGAAAGCGAGCGAATCGCGGTGGCATAACCGAACAGCTCTGCCAACGGAACTTCAGCGTGCACGATGGTCAGGTTTCCACGTGACTCGATGCTGTTCACCTGGCCGCGACGCCGGTTTAAGTCGCCTATAATATCGCCCTGATATTCTTCCGGGGTGATGTTTTCCACTTTCATGATCGGCTCGAGCAGGATCGGTTTGCCCGCTCGGAAGCCATCTTTCATTGCGAAGATTGCGGCCATCTTGAAAGCGAGCTCGCTGGAATCGACTTCGTGGAAGCTTCCGAAAACAATGTCCGCCTCAACATCGACAACTGGATAACCGCCGAGTACTCCATCAAGCACTGCTTCTTCGATACCTTTTTTGACGGCCGGAATATATTCGCGCGGAATGATGCCGCCGACGATTTTGTTTTCGACGACGAGTCCTTTGCCGCGCTCGCCTGGCCGTAAATCTACTTCGACATGTCCGTACTGACCTCGACCGCCTGACTGTTTGATTAACTTGCCGACACCGTGCGCGTTGGTGGTGATTGTTTCGCGATACGCGATCTGCGGTTTGCCCGCGTTCGCATCCACTTTGAATTCGCGGAACATGCGATCGCGAATAATTTCCAAGTGCAACTCGCCCATGCCCGCGATGATGGTCTGCCCGGTGTCTTCGTGGGTGTAAACGCGGAACGTCGGATCTTCTTCGGCCAGACGCTGTAAGGCCACGCCCATTTTTTCCTGGTCCAATTTCGTCTTCGGCTCAATCGCCATTGAAATGACGGGATCAGGAAACGTCGGCGGTTCGAGCAGGATCGGATGGTCCTCGTCGCAAAGCGTGTCACCGGTCGTGATATTCTTAATTCCTACGATCGCCGCGATGTCGCCCGAGTAACAAGTCTCGATTTCTTCGCGTTTGTCGGCCTGGATTTGGATCAACCGCGAGATGCGTTCGCGTTTGTTCGTGCGCGGATTGTAAACGGTGTCGCCTTTGCTCAGCGTGCCGGAGTAAACGCGGAAGAAAACGAGTTTGCCGACAAATGGATCGCTCCAAAGTTTAAACGCGAGGGAGCAGAAGTTCCCGTTATCGTCCGTCGGCGCTTCCATCGGCTCGTGTGTGTCGGGTTCCATTCCTTTGGCTGGCGGAATGTCGAGCGGACTCGGCAGGTAATCGACCACCGCATCGACCAAGTACTGCACACCGATGTTCTTCAACGCCGAGCCGCCGATCACCGGCACAAATTTGTTCGCGATCGTTTGGCGACGAATGGCCGCTTTCAAAAGCTCCGGCGTAACCGGTTTCTCCTCGAGAACGACATGAGCAACGTCGTCGTCGAGATTTGAAATTTGTTCGACCAAATCGCTGTACGCTTTGTCAACAAGATCGACATATTCCTTCGGCACATCTGTCACCTCGTATGTCGATCCAAGCTGGTCGCTGTCCGAATAAATAATCGCCTTCTTATTAATGACGTCGAGCTGGCCTTTGAGCTGATCTTCCCTGCCAAGAGGCAAAAGCACCGGCCAGGCGTTCGCGCCAAGCTTCTTGCGCATGCTATCGATCGACATGTTAAAGTCGGCGCCAACACGATCCATCTTGTTGATGAAAGCGAGGCACGGCACGTTGTACTTCGTGGCCTGACGCCAAACCGTTTCCGATTGCGGCTGCACGCCGGCAACGGCGTCAAACACCGCGATCGCGCCGTCGAGCACGCGAAGTGAACGTTCCACTTCGGCGGTGAAATCGACGTGCCCCGGCGTGTCGATGATGTTGATGCGCTGCTTGATCCCTTCGAAAATTTTGTAAACGCCTTCCTCTTTCCGCTGCGCCCAACTGCAGGTCGTCGCGGCCGAAGTGATCGTGATTCCGCGTTCGCGCTCCAGGTCCATCCAGTCAGTGACGGTGGTGCCTTCATGCACCTCGCCCATCTTGTGGATCATGCCGGTGTAAAACAGCACGCGCTCGGTGATCGTCGTTTTACCGGCGTCGATGTGCGCGGCGATGCCGATGTTCCGTGTTCGCTCGAGCGGGAACTTGCGATTCGGCGAGTTCGGGCCCGCCGATGCCGATTTTTTCTTTTCGAGCGTCGCGGGCATAAAATTACCAACGGAAATGGGCAAACGCGCGGTTGGCTTGCGCCATTTTGTGTGTGTCTTCGCGTTTCTTGATCGCGTTGCCCTGACCGGCGGCCGCGTCCTTAATTTCCTGGGCGAGCGCCTGAGCCATCGGCATGCCTTTGCGAGTATCGGCGTATTGAACGATCCAACGCGTTGCCAGAGAAATCTGGCGCGCGGGCGGAACTTCCAGCGGCACCTGATAAGTCGCGCCACCGACACGACGTGATTTCACTTCCAGCCGCGGGCGAACGTTCTCGATCGCCTTGTTTACGACTTCGAGCGGATCGACCGAATCGGAACCTTCGCGCGATTTCTCAATCGCGGTGTAGACAATGCGCTCGGCGAGCGATTTCTTGCCGCGCTTCATCACCGTGGTGATGAGACGCGCGACCGCCGGACTCCCGTAACGGGAATCGACGCGCTCTTCCTTTTTGTAAACTCTCTTCCGTCGCGACATTGTCGATCTTTCGTCTCAAAAATTTACTTCTTCTCTTCTTTTGGCGCCGCTTCCTTTGCGCCCGCGGCCGGCTTCGCGCCGCCGCCTCCGCCCGCGCCACCTTTCGGGCGCTTCGCCCCATACTTGGAGCGACTTCGCCGGCGTCCATCGACGCCCAACGAATCGAGCGTGCCCCGCACAATGTGGTAGCGAACGCCCGGCAAATCTTTTACTCGCCCCCCGCGCACAAGCACGATCGAGTGCTCCTGCAAGTTGTGGCCCTCGCCCGGAATGTAGGCAATCACTTCCTCGCCGTTCGTCAAGCGAACCTTGGCCACCTTGCGCAGGGCGGAATTCGGCTTCTTCGGCGTGCGCGTCATCACCTGCACGCAAACGCCGCGGCGCTGAGGACAATTGGTCAGCGCCGGTGACTTCGATTTCACCGACATTTTCCGGCGTCCTTTCCGAATCAACTGATTAATCGTGGGCATTTTTTCCAAACAGAGCGCCGCCAAAAACCTCGTGTTCCGGGCGACAAAAAAACCCGCCCAGTCGCGTAATACACTGTCACGCGCCTGATGCGGTGAAGCGCGAATATAGAGGGAAAATCCCAGGCCGCAAAGAATATTTTGCGTCTGGATTTGTTTTGCGGCGCGATTGCGCGAAGTCTCTCTTCGCATGCAGAAAATGTTCGAACTTCTGACCCGAGATCGGGAGTCAAAAGCGCGGCACGGTCGTTTAACGACGGCGCACGGCGCGATTGAAACACCGGCCTTCATGCCGGTAGGGACGCAGGGAAGCGTGAAGGCAGTGAGTCCGCGCGAATTGCGCGAGCTGAACGCGCCGATCGTTCTGGGAAACACTTATCATCTCTTCGTCAGGCCGGGAATTGAGGTGATCAAACATTTGGGCGGTCTGCATAAGTTCATGAATTGGGACCGGCCGATTCTGACCGACAGCGGCGGTTACCAGATTTTTTCGCTGGCGAAATTGCGAAAGATTTCCGAGGACGGCGTTCAGTTTCAAAATCACGTCGATGGAACGGCGGCGTTTATTTCCCCGGAGATCGCGATGGAAATCCAAGCGGCGCTTGGGAGTGACATCACGATGGTGTTGGACGAATGCCCGCCCTGGCCATGCGAGTACGATTACGCCGCAAAAAGTGCGGAAATGACGACGCGCTGGGCAAAGAGATGCAAAGAGTGGGCAGAAGCAAACGCCCAACCCGCAGCGGATGTAGTAGCTGCCGCTGTCCCCAGCGGCAGTTCCGAAAACCCTGCGGCCGACACGGCCGCCACTACAGCCAAACAATTAGTCTTCGGAATCGTTCAAGGCGCGACGTTTGAGGAACTGCGTCAACGAAGCGCGCAGGCGATTGTCGATCTTAATTTCGACGGCTATGCCATCGGCGGCGTCAGTGTCGGCGAACCGGAGGAAGAGATGATTCGCGCGATCGAATCGAGTGAGCCGCTCTTGCCAAGCGACAAGACGCGTTACGCCATGGGGCTCGGCACCCCACCGCAATTGTTGGAAATGATCGCGCGCGGGATGGATATGTTCGATTGCGTATTGCCCACGCGACTCGCGCGGAATGGCACCGCGTTCACTTCTACGGGCACGCTCAATTTGAAAAACGCGGAGTTTGCGAGGGATAAGCGACCGATCGAAGACAATTGCGACTGCACCAGCTGCCGTGAATTCAGTCGTGGTTACATCCGCCATTTGATTAAAGCCGAGGAAATTCTCGGGCTGCGCCTGATCACACTGCACAATTTGCATTTTTATCTCGATTTGATGCGCCAAGCGCGGGACAAGATCGACAAAGGCACGTTCGACGAGTTTCGCGGCGAGTTCGTTTCTGTAGGGTAAGCAGTTTGCTTCCCGACAAAGAAACGGGACGCTGACAGCGTCCCCTACAGTTATTATGAATTGCAGCCGAAGCGTTCGGGTTTAAGCTCCGGCTCACCTAAATTTTCAGCATGCTGTTTCTGTTTTTAGCTCAAGCACAGCCAGCCGCGCCTGCTCCGGGTCCCGCCGGCGGCATCGGGTTTTTCGTCCCGTTCATTTTTATTTTCGTCATCATGTATTTCGTGCTGTTCCGGCCGCAAAAAAAGCGGCAGCAGGAGCAGCAACGCTTGATTTCCAGTTTGAAAACGGGCGACCGGGTTGTGACAAACGCCGGCATCCACGGATTGATCGCGAACGTGAAGGAGACAACTGTGATCGTGAAAGTGGCCGATAACGTGAAGATCGAAATGGAGAAATCGGCGATCACGAATGTTTTGAAAACTGAATGACTGAAATAGTAAGAGATGTCTCGACTTCGCTCGACATGACAAAGACATGACTCCCGCACTGACATTTTTTGCCGGTCTCGGACTGCTTGTTTTGTTCGGCTGGTATTTTGCGACCGACATCGGTCTGCGAAAACGATTACTGGCTACGACTTTGGTGATGTTGTTGGTCGCGTTCAGCATCGCGACAATCTTGCCGCCAGACAAGAAAATCACACTCGGTCTCGATATTCAGGGTGGCACTTCGTTCCTGATTCGACTCATGGGCGGCGATAAAGAAGTGAACAAAGGAATGCTCGACCAGGCAGTTGAGGTCATTCGGAAGCGGGTCGACCAGTTCGGTGTCAGCGAGCCAGTCATCAGTCCGGTCGGAAATGATCGGATTTTAGTCCAAATTCCTGGTCTCGACACGGCCAAGATCCAAGAGGCACGCGAACAACTATCTCGCGTAGCCAAGCTCGAATTTCGCATGGTTTATCCCGACAACGGCGATCGTTTGAGAGCGATTGATGACGGCAAGGAAGTAATCCCGCCGGAGTATCGGATCGAGATCTACAAACACGCGGCGGAAGGAAATGAAAAGCCGGTGGAAGAGCATTTACTCGTGAAAAAGAAAGCGGACCTCGGCGGAAACCACGTGAGCAAGGCGAGTGCCGGCTATGGAAACGAAGGCTGGGAAGTTAGTTTGGGCTTTGACAGCGAGGGCGCAAAGAAGTTTGGCGAAATCACAGCAGCCAATGTGAATCATCGTTTCGCGATTGTATTGGATAACGTGATTCAATCGGCGCCGAACATTAAGGAGCCAATTTACGGAGGCAGCGCCCGCATCTCGGGCAGGTTCGAAGAAAAAGAGGCTCGTGGTCTGGCGAGCGTGTTGGAAAACCCGCTTCAAACACCGGTCAGCATCGAAGAAGAGCGCAGCGTTTCGCCAACACTCGGCCTCGATTCGATCCGCGCCAGCATCATGGCCGGCTTGCTAGGACTGGCAATCACGTTGGCGTGCGTACTCATCTATTATCGACTGCCGGGATTGGTCGCGAACCTCGCGCTCCTGGTAAACCTCGTCCTCCTGATCGGCGCGCTCACAATGTTTCGCTTCGTTCTGACTCTTCCTGGAATTGCCGGCATCATTTTGACAATTGGCTTGTCGGTTGATGCCAATGTGCTGATTTACGAGCGCCTGCGCGAAGAAATGGCCCTTGGGAAATCGCTCAGGGTGGCGATGGAAACGGCTTATCAAAAAGCATTCAGCTCCATTTTCGACGCGAACGTGACCACGCTGATCACCGCACTCATTTTATTCTGGCAGGCCGCTGGTCCGGTCAGGGGGTTCGCGATTTCGTTGACCTTCGGCATCCTCGCGTCGCTCTTTACCGCGCTCATCGTCGGCCGGAACGCACTCGGCTGGCTGGTAGACACGGGCCGGGTGAAAAAGATCTCGATGCTGCATCTGATCTCGTCGCAAAACATCAATTTCCTCGGCAAAGGATTTCTCGCCTGTATGTGCTCCCTCGCGCTCATCCTCGCCGGAGCCACTTCGTTTTATATCAAAGGCGAAAAAAACTTCGGCGTCGATTTCCGGGGCGGCGATTTGGTGACGCTGAGCTCGCCGGCCACGATCGACGTCGGACAGGTCCGCGATTCATTGAAACCGATCGGCTTGGCGGACGCATCGATCCAGGAATCGGCCCAAAGCGGCAAATACTACATCACTGTTCGCAGCCCGTTGAACACGAGTGACAAGGTGGAGAAGCAAATCATCCAGACCATGCCGAGCGCGAGTTTCAAAGTGGAACGGTCGGAGCGAGTCGGCGCTTTAGTTGGCGGCGAACTGGCCAAGAGCTCCCTCATTGCCCTCGGACTCGGAATTCTTGGCATCTTAATTTTCGTCACGTTCCGGTTTGAACTTTCGTTCGCGGTCGGCGCGATCGTCGCGTTGCTGCACGACGTCATCATCACGGTCGGCGTCTTTTCGCTTCTCGGACGGGAGCTGACCCTGACCATGGTCGGAGCTGTTCTGACTATCGCCGGTTATTCGATCAACGACACAATCGTTGTCTACGACCGTATTCGAGAAGGTCTGGCCAGCGGACGACGCGGGTCGATCGAAGAGATCATGAACTCGAGCATCAATCAGACGTTGAGCCGCACCATATTGACCAGCACGGTCACGCTCATCCCGATTCTGTGTCTGTTCCTGCTTGGCGGCGCGGTCCTGCGCGATTTCTCGCTCGCGATCATCGTCGGTGTCGTGGTTGGCACGTATTCGTCTATTTTCATCGCCTCACCGATTGTGCTCTGGTGGACCCGCGCTCGGGGCCAAAGCACCAGCACTTTGCGTCGGGAAGTCACCCAGAAGCCGACGGCCGCGAATCCGCTGGCCCGTTAGTGGGCTCATTTGACGAAGTCGGCCTGCCCGATTAGGCTCCGCCTCGCCATTTGGGCACAAAATTTGCAAGTCAGGAGTTGATTATCGATGCCAGAAGTACTCGTTCGCAAAGGTGAGCCGGTAGATCGCGCACTCAAGCGGTTGAAGAACAAGCTTGATTCCGAGGGCATTCTCGAGGAAGTGCGCCGTTTGCGCGCTTTCGAGACGCCGAATCAAAAGCACCGCCGCAAAGCGAAGAACAATGCCAAGCGCGGCCGGACCAAGTTCCGCTTTACCGCCTGAAACCGACAGGATTAGCAGGATTATCCTGATTCCTGAGGTCCGAAATCCTGTCGATGTTGTAAATCCTGTCTAGTCCGCTTAATCACATTCGCAAACGATCCGGAAGCCGAGATCG
>WNGN01003105.1_pt1 | contig 11784 bp, 9 predicted proteins | sample 5400561 | NCBI WGS metagenome assembly WNGN01 (sample SAMN13153379, study PRJNA577476) | soil metagenome | isolation source: 115 cm soil or saprolite under Garry oak tree replicate 2 | place: USA:California | collected 2016-06-15
CTTTTTTTGTGCTCCCAGCAGGCACGCATCATTCATGGCGCAGCCATTCCTGTCTATGGCAGGACGTGAGGCGTGAGCGCGCCGACCGTCGTCAAGTTCGGCCCGGAAATTTGCGGTTCGTTGGATATAGGAACCGAACGCGAATGGCTGGTCGCCAATGGGCTGGGTGGGTTCGGTTGCGGCACGGTCACGGGCGTGTGGTGACGCCGCATGGATTGCGAAGTCTGCATGCCGCCGAGGCAAACTACCGCGGCCATTACGAAGGCCCGCAATCGCAGCGCGACGCCGCTTACCACCAAGGAACCGTGTGGGGCTGGCTGCTCAGTCCCTTTGTCCTGGCGCACCTGCGCGTTTATCGCGACCCTCGGGCCTTTGCGTTTCTGGAACCAATGGCCCAACATCTTTTTACGGCTGGGCTGGGCAGCATCAGCGAGATTTTCGATGGCGAAGCACCATTTACGCCGCGCGGGGCATTTGCGCAGCCCTGGAGTGTTGCAGAAACCTTGCGCGCGTGGCGGGCTTGCTATGACGCCGGCCTGAGGGTGAAGGATCTTACAAGGTGCTGATGATTGTGTTCAGCGCTTCTTCCGCTTTTTCGGCGATTCCACAAGCTCGATCAGGAGCTTGCGATTCTCCGCGATGGGCACGAGAAAGAAATTCACGCGCGTTTGATTTGCGCCCGCGCGAATCTGCGGATAAACAGGCTGGAGTTGAAAAATCTGCGGATAAACAGGCTGGAGTTGAAAGCGCTGCTGAAGAATTTCCACGGCCCGAGTGACGTCCCGCACATCGCACTCCACCTGCTGGATGCCTTCACCAAAGCGCGCCAGAAATTTCGCGATGGGGCCCTCTGCTGCCGGCGTGCGGGGCGTGATCACATCCAAGCGGACGCCATGAGCAAAACCCAATTCAAATTCGAGTGCGTCCTGATCCGGCGGAGTTTCCGCCAGTTGCGGCTGCCCAAAACGCTGCCGAATGGTTTCAAAAGTCACCGGATGGACAGCCAGGCCCACCGTCAGCAGCGCGTTTCCGCCCGCGGCCAGCGCGCGAAACTCTGGATCGGCCAACCACTTCCGCAATACCGGTTCAGCGCTGGCACAGCCCAGCCGAAACAGCGCATAGGCAGCTTCTTCGCGTTCCTTCGCATCAGCGCCGGCCAGCTTGGAAATGTAATCGGCGACGTTCGCAGTGAATTGGCCCATGGTTTTAATTCGTCCGTTTTGCGGCGACGACCGACGCACCAATGGCAATGCCTATGATGAGGCTGATTACACCTAGGGCCGCGACCGTGGACAGATGAAGCCAAGGCTCGGCCAGCATTTTCCCGCCGATAAATACCAATACTGCCGAAAGGCCGGCATCGAGGTAACGGAAATAGGGCAAAGCCCCGGCCAGAAGGAAATAAAACGCACGCAGCCCTAGAATTGCGCAGACGTTTGAGGTGTAGACGATGAATGGATCACGCGTGATTCCAAAAACCGCGGGAATGGAATCCACGGCAAAAAGTAAGTCGCTGATTTCAAGCACGAGCAGCGCCAAGAAGAGCGATGTAACCATCCTGCTTCCGCTCTCGATGACGAAAAAGGTCTCGTGCGTTTGTTTTGGTGACACGGGAAGGACTCGGCGCGCCCAGCGCAGAATAGGGTTGTGCTCAGGCTGAAGATCGTGCTGGCCCCGCCAAAGCATGCGCGCGCCCGAAAATAACAAGAATGCGCCGAAGGGATAAAGTACCCAGGCGAAACGCCGCACGAGCGCGGTTCCGATCCCAATCATCGCTCCGCGAAATGTCAATGCACCCAGCAGGCCCCAATGCAGTACCCGGTGTTGCAGCCGAGGCTCGATGCCAAACGCGCGAAACACCAAGACAAAAACGAAAATATTGTCCAGGCTGAGGGACTTTTCCACTACATATCCGGTAAGAAATTCCAGAGCAGCAGTGCGGCCGTGAGTCTCGAAAATCCAGAGATTGAAGGCGAGCGACAGAAATACCCAAACTGCGCTCCACGCTGCTGCTTCCGATAAGGAAACCCGGTGTGGGCGCCGGTGAAGAATTCCGAGGTCTACGGCCAACGCGCCAAGGACGCACGCGTTGAATATTGCCCAGAGGGCGGGCGTGCCCATCAACGCGTGTTTTGTTCGGAGGTCTCGAGTGCGTTCAAATTTGACAGTTCAATGCGCGTGTTCTTTGCCGGCGGAACGGCTATACCGAAGTCCCAGTGCAGCCGGAGATCGCCGGCAAGCGCGGGAGTATCGAGATTGGAAATCCAGTACTCTCCGGGGGCGAGGTCGTCAAAGGCCGCACGACCGCTGAGATTGGTCAGGGCTGTGGCCACCAAATAGTGCGTTTGCGCGACTTGCATGACCCGCTGTTCGATATGGCGCTGCTGTCCCCATTGTAACTGCGTCCAACGCGGATACGGATTTAGTTCCCGGAATTCGGCATCGAGCCCTTGTAAGGAATCCAGGTTGGCCTCAATGTAGTGGCGAAGCGCCTGGCGGTATTGCTCCCGCTGGAGCTTATATTTTTCCGGGTTCTTCTGTTCGTCGCCCTTTTTGTATTTGGGCTCCGGAATCACAGCATGCAGAGCCGCCCCGTTCTGACTCGAATAGGCGGTCAGGAATTCCGGGACGCTGACAACATCATCCGGCATAAGGTCCTTGATGAAATCGCTTCCGGCCAGATCGATGCGGCGATGCTTTTTCATCCACTCCTTCAGCTCCGCTGAGACCTCAAGTTCGGTGATGAAATGATCGAGGTCCACGAGGCCCTCGGTGTTTTCAACTTCCTTGCGGATATCGGAAAGGCTTCGCGATAACAGGTAGAACGTCATTCCGCGCACCGGTTCCGGCTGCCCTTCCGAGGGCCTCACATGGGCGGTGATCTCGATACTGCCAGCCGCGCCGGATTGTGCGGCCCAACATCGCGCGCTGAGAGTCAGCGAGGCGCTAACGATGCATGCAATGGCAACCAGGCGGAGAATTCGCACGCCGTCATGCTAACAGACCAAATTCAGGCTGATCGAGTCTAGACAATCCCGCGTGCGCGTAAAGGTAATGGCTGTCTTGCGAGAACTGCGCTGATGGCTAGAGCAGGCGGAAATTGACTTCGATTGGCGTTATCGTCGCGACCGGCGTGCCATTGGGTCCGATGGCGGGTTTGAAGCGCCAGGTACGCACGGCTTCGATGGCCTTCTCATCCAGTCCGAGACCCGCACCCTTTACCACCTGAATGTTGGTTGCATGGCCGTCTGGCTGGATGATCACCTGCAGAACTACGATTCCCTGAAACTTGGCCTTGCGCGCATCCTCTGAATATTGAGGTTCGGGGCAATACAGGCAGCTTGGGTAGCCGACTCCGCCCGTACCTGGACGGAAATAACCGCCGCCGGTCCCCCCGCCGAAGCCGGGTCCTAAACCAGGGCCATGACCGCTACCGATGCCGCCGCCGTCACCATTGCCCATCCCTCCGCTGGCGCCGGGTCCCGCCGAGGCGCTTAGCATGGCCGCCAGCGGATCGCCGAAATTCGGATCATTCGGGCTCGGGATCTTCAGCTCCGGCGGACCCAGAAGAGTCGGGTCAGAAGCTAGCTTGGGGTTCGGATGAGGCGTTAGCAGAGGCGGAGTAATCCGCGTCATACTCCACTTCGGCAGCTTGCCCTGCGTCTGCGGCTCCTGCTTGTGTTCGCCTCCGCCGCCTCCGCCGCCCGCTTTTTCTTTTGCTGGAGGCAACTTGGAGAGGTAGGGAGAAACATCGATCACCTGAATGGCTTGCACTGTCGGCACTATCTTGCGCGCGAAGGGCACAATGATCAACACGGCGATAAGCACGTGCACCCCGACGGAAATCATCTGCGCGGTGCTATATTCGCGCCGCTTAGCCCAAAGCGGACGTACCGGAACAGGCCTGCTGGTAAGCTTGAGCGGCGGCAGTTTGGGCGGCGCAATCAGATCGCGCAAGTTGCGCCAGAAGACGCGGTACGTGGGTTCTAAATCCACGACCATCCCTGAAGCGGCAGGGCCTCTCATCCGCGGAGCGCGACGGAAAAACGCCTTCAGGCTCTCCGAAAAACTGGTATCCACACCTTCGGTGTAAAAAACTTTCTGCGGCGCATTGCGCGGCACGCGGATCGACCGTTCCGTCAAAAAGTCTTTCAGATTGGTCCAGAAGCCGGGCGACTGCAGCCGCCTGGTCGGCGCAAAAGACGGCGTGGACAAGCCGGGAGCAAACTTCAAGTGTGCCTTCTCAGGATTGCGCGTCGTGAGGTTCAGATTCGGTCGTTGCATACGTGACTCTAGACAGTCGAGGCACCCTGGGCCCCACCTATGGAGTTAGATTCATCGGCAGCCAAAAAGATGCCTTGGTCACCAGGCTGACTTGCTCAAAAATAAATTGTACCATATCAGTTTTCACCCTTGTGCTCCGCTGTTCCATGTGTTCAGTATTGAGAAACAGCTGACCCTAACGAGCCAGCCACTCGGGTCGCAGGCCCTGAACCGCCGCCAAAGGACGGACTTCCAAGACTGATGTCTAAGCCTGTAAACCTGAAAGCAACCCTGAACCTCCCGCGGACCGATTTCCCCATGAAGGCCAACCTTCCGCAAAACGAACCGCGAATTCTCGCCCAATGGGAGGAAGGGAAGCTTTACGAGCGAATTCAGGAGGATCGAGAACAGTGCCCCGCATACGTCCTGCACGATGGTCCGCCCTATCCGACAGGTACGATTCATCTCGGCACCGCGCTCAATAAAATTCTCAAGGATATGGTCGTAAAGTCGAAGACCATGGCGGGTTTCCGCGCGCCTTACGTTCCTGGCTGGGATTGCCACGGTTTGCCCATCGAGACGCAAGTGGAAAAGGAACTCGGGGGCAAAAAAGGCCGCGTCGCCCCCGTGGAGTTTCGGCGCATCTGCCGGGAATTCGCTTTGCGCTACGTCGATCAGCATCGCCGTGACTTCAAACGTTTGGGTGTTTTGGGTCGCTGGGAAGATCCATACCTTACGATGAGTAAAAGCTACGAAGCGTGCATCGCGGAGACATTTTTAACGTTTTTGGAGAAAGGCTATGTCTTTCGCGGCTTGATGCCGGTCTATTGGTGCCTCTATGATCGAACGGCACTGGCCGAAGCGGAGGTGGAGTACGAGGATCACACCAGTCCCTCGATTTGGGTGCGGTATCGCCTGCTGAAATCAGCAAATAAGCCGGCCGGTCAGAAGGATAGCGTTTATGGCCTGGTGTGGACGACCACCCCATGGACATTGCCGGCCAGCATGGCGCTAGCGTTTCATCCTCGACACAAATACGTATTCGCCGCCGATCAGCGCGGAGATACCTACCTTGTGGCTCAGGAACTGCTGGCGAGTGTCGCCAAGGAAACAGGTCTGCACTTCGATTCGATCTCCCAACCATTTCAAGGCGATAGCTTTGCCGGTGCCAAGTTCCAGCACCCCTTTCTCGATCGAGTCGTTCCCGGAGTGCTCGGCGAGCATGTCACGCTGGAGCAAGGTAGCGGCATCGTGCATACGGCTCCCGGGCATGGCGCTGAGGACTTCGCGGTGGGTCAGGAATATGGCCTGCAGACTTACGCGCCGCTGGACGATGACGGGCGCTTTACGGAAGGCCTTCCAGAATATCAGGGCAAAACCGTATTCGATGCCAATCCCGCCATAATTGAGTTGCTGAAGTCGCGCGGAGCGCTCGTGGCCGAAAGCAAACTTCAGCACAGCTATCCGCACTGCTGGCGCTGTCACAATCCGGTTATTTTCAGGGCCACCGAGCAATGGTTCATACATCTTGATAGCGGAAGCGCGTCGGTTCCTGCTCCCAAAGCCAGGGCATTACGCCAGCTTGCCCTGGAGCAAATCCCCAAAGTGAAATGGACACCCGAATGGGGCCAGCAACGCATTCACGAGATGATTGCGCATCGTCCCGATTGGTGTATCTCGCGACAGCGCGTGTGGGGCGTGCCGCTCGTGATTTTCTATTGCGAAAAATGCGGCAAGAGGCTCGAGGATTTCGCGGCGCTCCGCCAGGTTATGCGCTGGTTTGAAAAAGAAGGCGCAGATGCCTGGTACACGCATTCTGCGGAAGAATTGCTCCCCAAAGGAACGGCTTGCGCTTGCGGCTCCGCAAAATGGCGCAAAGAAACGGATATTCTCGATGTCTGGTTTGACTCGGGATCGTCACATCTCGCGGTGCTTGACCCTCCGGAAACACCGAATGCGGAATTGCCCTGGCCCGCCGATATGTATCTGGAAGGCCCGGATCAATACCGTGGCTGGTTCCACAGCTCCTTGCTGATCAGTGTAGGGACCCGGGAGCGTGCTCCTTATCGCCAGGTGCTCACGCACGGATGGACACTCGACGAGCAGGGCAGGCCGATGTCCAAATCCCTCGGCAATGTAATCCTGCCCACGGAAATTTGTGAAAAATGGGGCGCCGACCTGCTGAGGCTGTGGGTGGCTTCGCAGGATTATCACAGCGACGTGCGCATGTCCAAGAACGGGATGGCGCAGCTCTCGGAGGCCTACTTCAAGATCCGTAACACCTTCCGATTCGCGCTCGGCAATCTCTTTGACTTCGATCCCTCGCGTGACGCCGTAGCGGAAGATTCATTGGAGGAACTGGACCGTTGGATGCTCGGAAGGACCAGCCGCCTCGTAGCCAAGTGTCTGGAATTCTACGAAAGCTTCGATTTTCATCGAGTCTATCACGCGCTTTATGACTTCTGCGTGGTCGACCTGAGTGCTTTTTATTTCGATATTCTCAAGGACCGCCTTTACACGTTTGCGTCCAAGGGCTGTGAGCGGCGTTCCGCGCAAACCGCGATCTACCGCATCGCCAGCGCGCTGGCGCGGCTGCTGGCTCCCATTCTGGCGTTCACCACCGATGAGATTTGGAAACATTTGCCGCGGGAAAAGTCCACGCCTGCGGAAGTTCACTTGACGCTATTCCCGCGCCCGGGTGAATGGTGCAGCTTCCCCGACGAGGCGCTGGAAACCAGGTGGGGGCATTTGCTCGAAGTGCGTGATGCGGTGCTGAAGTCTCTGGAACAGGCGCGCAACGCCAAGCAGATCAATAGCGGGCTCGAAGCTCGCGTCGAGCTTGCCGCCGATAGTGAGCTGGCGCCGCTGCTTCGGGATTATGCAGCTTGGTTGCCGACGTTGTTCATTGTTTCGCAGGTAGACCTGGTGAATGGCAGCTCTCCGGCCGCAGTTCGCGCGGAAACGCTGCCGGGCCTCGGTGTGACCGTCCATCGCGCGCGCGGTAAAAAATGCGAGCGCTGCTGGAATTATTCGCTCAGGGTCGGCGAGAGCGCCGATTACCCAACGGTCTGCGAGCGCTGCCTGCCGGTCCTGCGCGAAATTGAAGGCGCCGCGGGAACGGCCGGCGCGAATTCCTGATGGCGGCTCCCGGCGTGCGCTGGCTCTGGCTGGCACTGGCGATATTGGCAGCCGATCGCGCCAGTAAATTTGCCATCGAGCGGCTCACGCCCGAGGGCTTTCGGCGGGCGCTAGTGCCCAATTTCGCGGACCTGGTCCATAGCGTAAATGCGGGAATCGCTTTCGGTCTGTTTTCAGAAACTGCTTCCAAGTGGATTTCTCTTCTCTTGGTGCTAAGTTCTGCGGCGGTGATCCTGCTGCTGGTCTGGCTGCTTTTCGCAGGGTATACAGGCCGTTTCGAAAGCCAAATTGGCATGGCATTGATTGCCGGGGGAGCGGCTGGAAATCTGCTGGACCGGCTGCTCCATGGCGGCGTCACGGATTTTTTGGAATTGCACGCCGGCAATTTTCGCTGGCCCGCCTTCAATCTTGCCGATTCCGCAATTACCATCGGAGCAGCCCTGATCATTTTTGAGCTTTTGAGTGGCGAAAAGCATGCAAGCAGAGCCCGGTCGTAATTCCGGCGAAACCTTCCCCGAAGAGCAAGTCGTCTTGCGCCGTTTCACGGCATCTGCGGAAGATGCCGGCCGCCGCCTCGATCTCTACCTCGCCTCACGCCTTCCCGATCTCAGCCGCACTCGCATTCAAGAGTTAATCGATCAGGGCCGCGTTCACATCAGCGAACGTTTGGCCCGGCGAGCGCAGCGCGTCATGCCCGGCGACATCATCGACATCGAAATCCTCCCGCGTCCTCCGCTGCGGGCAGCGCCGGAAGAGATTCCCCTCGACGTGCTCTACGAGGACGAGGATGTGATCGTGGTGAATAAGCCGGCGGGAATGGTCGTTCACGCCGGGGCCGGCGCCGCTCGGGGCACCCTGGTGAACGCCTTGCTTCATCATTTCGGCAAACTTTCAAGTCTGGGAGGAAACCTCCGCCCGGGAATTGTGCACCGCCTTGATCGTGGCACTTCCGGAGCCATGGTGGTGGCGCGCAATGACGTTGCCCATCGGCTTCTGGCCGAGCAGTTCCGATCGCGCGCGGTGAGCAAGACATACGTCGCTTTGCTCCACGGACGGATGTCCCGCGATGCCGGAACGATCGAGCGGCCGATCTCGCGCGATCCGCAACGCCGCACGCGCATGACGGCGCGACTCGGTCACGGCCGCGCTGCCCAGACGCGCTGGCGCGTGCTGCTGCGCCTGGGAAATTTGAGCCTGATCGAAGCGGAACCGCGCACCGGGCGCACGCATCAGATTCGAGCGCATTTTGCCGCTGCCGGGCATCCCCTGGTGGGCGACACGCTATATGGCGCGCCGCGTCAGGTTCGCGCTGGAGGAGCTTCTCTCAACCCGCTGGGAAGAGTCTTTCTGCACGCGGCTCGCTTGAGCTTCGCGCACCCGCGTACAGGCGCAACCATTGAAGTACGAGCGCCACTCGATCCCGGACTGCGCGAGTACTTGAAGGAATTGGCCCAAGCTGCCGATGTGGAACCGCGAAGGGTTGACGCCGCTTTGCGCCGGTACCTATAATTCAGACAATGCGTGTTCGCATTACCCTCGCAATTCTGGCAGCGGCGATCTTATTTTCCGCAAATCTGCGGGCCCAGCAGCCGCGGCAGCCGTCCCCGCCGCCTGCGCCCGCCGCCGAACCTCCCTACACCTCGGGGCAGTCCATTCGCCAAAACGTAAACCTCGTGGATGTCTTGTTTACCGTCCTGAACCGGCAGAACAAGATCGTGGCGGATCTAAACAGCGAGAATTTTCGTGTTTTCGATGATGACGCGCCGCAGCAAATACGCTTTTTCAACCGGCAGACGGACATGCCCCTGCGTGTAGGCTTCCTGCTCGACACTTCCAATAGCATTCGCGACCGCCTCAAGTTTGAGCAGGAGGCGGCCATCGATTTCCTTTATAACGTGATCCGGCGCGAGAAGGATCAGGCGTTTCTGATGACCGTGGACGATGAGCCGGAGTTGGTTCAGGGATTCACGGGTGACCTCGACGTTCTCCGCGAGGTCATCCTGAAGCAACGCGCCGGGGGCGGGACAGCGCTTTATGATGCGGTCTATCAGGCTTGCCAACAATTGCTCAAGCTCCCGCCATCGGTCGGCGATCCCGATAAGGACCTGCGTCGCGTGCTGGTGGTCATCAGCGATGGCGACGATAATTTAAGCCGCCACTCGCGCGGACAGGCGCTGGAAATCGCGCAGCGCGCGGGCATCGTCATTTACAGCATCAGCACCAGCACCAACTGGATCCTTCCCGATCAGGAGGCTGCCCGAGGCGACCTCTCCAACCGGAAATACATGAAGGACGAGGGGGACAAGGTCCTGCAGCAGTTTTCGGATGAAAGCGGTGGCCGCGCCTTCTTCCCCTATCGCGTGGACGATCTGGCCCAGTCGTTTGCCTATATCGGAACCGAACTGCGCAGTCAGTATTCGCTTGCTTACGTGCCGGTCAGGCCGGCCGATGGCAAATTCCACAGGATCCGTATTGAGGTAAATGCCAAGGGCCTTCAGGTGCGCGCGCGCAGAGGCTATTTTGCCCTCCCTCCCGAACGTAGCGCTTCCTCAGCTTCGACCCGCTGAATCAGCTCTTAATTTTTTGGAGCGTAGTAGCCGCGGCGGGTCAGTGCGTCCAGATCTTTGCGCGTCGTATCTATCTTGATCTTGCGGTAGCCTCCATCGTGGGCGGTATTGGTGGAATAATAGCCGACGGTGTACTGGCTGCGCAGTTCCTCGCTGATCTGATCGAAGGCCTGCTGCAGATTTTTCTCATTCCGAACGACGATCGTGCGGCCGCCGGTTTCGTCCGTCAGTTTCTTGGCCACACTCTCATTTCCCCCGCCGAATCGGGCGTCACCGATCAGCAGGATGTGCACCACGGTATCGGTGCGCTGCGCCGCCTCGATGGCGTCCTGAAGTTTCAAGGTGCTGCCTTCGTCTTGGGCGTCGGTGAGGATTACCAGGGCCTTGCGCCCGGCTTCCTCCGCGAGTTTGTCGTGACAGGCGGCGTAGACGGCGTCGTAAAAGACGGTGCCCGGTATCGTCTGCGCCAGGGGCCCTTGCGCGCTGGGCGCGTTGATGCGCGTGCGATTGATGGCGCGATCGAGCCGGCTCTGATCGTCGGTAAGATCGGCCAATAGGTCTGAATCGGTGTCAAAGCTGACCACCATGGCGAGATCGCGTTTGCGCAACACACGGGAGAGGAAACGCACTGCGGCTTCCTGCTCGGCGCCGAGCATATTTGTTTCGCTGCCGCTGGTGTCGATCAAAAGGCCCAGAGTGATCGGCAGGGTCGATTCACGGGCAAAAAAGGAGATCTTCTGCTCCGTTCCGTCTTCCGTCACCTTGAAGTCGCTCTGCTCCAGGTTGGAGATGATCTGCTTGGTTTTTTTGTCGCGCACCGTAACGAACAGATTGACCAGATTGACTTGCACGCGAATACCCTGCTGCGGCGCTCCCGAGTTTTGGCTCCCCCGGAGAGTGGGCTGGCAGAAGAGCAGCAGAGCAGCCAGTGCCCCGGCGAAAAGTTTGAGGCTGACCTGTTCCGACCTCATCGTATAATCTCCATTGGATTTGGATTCTCCTTACGATGCGCCATCGCCTCATGAAGGATGCGCGCCAGATTTGGTCCTCGTTTCGAAGACTGAGATCACTCTGGAATTGTCGGTCCGTGAGTCTTTCGCGTCAACCCGCTGTGTCGGTCCTGATCATCGCGCTCGGCGTGTTCCTTGCGCAGGCTGCGCAAATTGGTCCTGCTGGAACACAGCAGCAGCGGCAGGTGCAAGAGCAATCGTCCGATCCACGCGCTAGGATTCGCAGCACCGTTGAATTGGTTGTCGTGCCGGTGACCGTGAAGGACTCAAAAGGCAATCTTGTCGGCGATCTTCGCAGGGATGAGTTCCGCGTCTTCGAAGACGGTGTGGAACAACAGGTCTCACTCTTTTCCACTGACGCCTTTCCTCTTTCCAGCGTGGTCCTGCTGGATGACGACCTCAAGCCTAAGGCTGCCGGGCAATTGCAGAAGAGTCTCATCGCCATTGCCGGCGCCTTTAGCGAATCCGACGAAGTAGCCCTGGCCAGGTTCGCATCGTTCTTCACGCCCGTCATGGAGTTCACCCAAGACAACGATCGTTTAATGGCTGAACTCAAGCGGCTCGTTTCAGGCGACGAATCCTTTCCCGATCCGGAATCGACCGCACCTCATCCGGCGGCCGGCGATCAGCCCATTCCCGGTGCGCCCACTACCCCGCAGCAGCCCGTGGCTGACAAGAGCACGAAGCACCTGGATGACGCCATCCACGCCGCCGCCGAAGCCTTGCGCGGGCGCGATCGCGAACGGCGCAAAGTGATCGTTCTCGTCTCCGACGGAGTGGATGCCAAGAACAACACCTATAACTAT
>WNGN01013144.1_pt1 | contig 11783 bp, 14 predicted proteins | sample 5400561 | NCBI WGS metagenome assembly WNGN01 (sample SAMN13153379, study PRJNA577476) | soil metagenome | isolation source: 115 cm soil or saprolite under Garry oak tree replicate 2 | place: USA:California | collected 2016-06-15
GCGGGTCGCCCGGGTCGGGCGCAGCTGGCGGGGACGGCACGACCGGCCCGGGGGCGGGCGCGACGACCAGCCAGGCGAGCCCCCCGGCGGCTGCCGCTGCCCGTCTGACGGGCTCGGGTCCGTGCTCGGGGGCACCCGGGTTCACCTGCTCGACGCTGTCCGTGCCGATCGACCATTCCGGGCGGGTCGGCGGGCGGCTCGACCTGCGGGTGGCTGCGGGCAACGACGCCAGGGCTCCCCGAGGCGTGCTCGTGCTGCTGACCGGTGGCCCGGGGCAGCCGGGGGTGCCGTTCATCGGCCGTCTCTCGCGGGTCCTCGGCTCCACCATCGCCGGGTACCGGCTGGTCATGTTCGATCAGCGAGGCACCGGCTCCGAGGCGCTCCAGTGCCCGGCGCTCCAGAGCGCCATGGGCCAGTCCGACCTGCGCGCCCCGCCCGCCAAGGCCGTCCGTGACTGCGGCGCCGCCGTCGGTGCCAAGCGGCGCTTCTTCAGCACGGCCGACACGGTCGCCGACCTGGAGTCGCTGCGAGGCGCGCTCGGGGCCGCCAAGCTCACCCTCGACGGTGTCTCCTACGGGACCTTCGTCGATCATCCTGCCGGTCGTCAACATGCAGGCCACGGCCAGGGTCCTGCGGGCGGTCTGCCAGCAGCGGAGCTGCCCCGCCGACCCCGTCGGCGACCTCGCGGCGGTGGTTCGGGCGCGTCACGACGGGGCGGAGCTGCTCGACACGCTGGTGACGCTCAGCGTCGCGGACCCCACCTTCACCGGGGTTCCCGAGGCGCTCCACGAGGCCCGGCAGGGCCAGCCGGCGCGGCTCGACGGGCTGGTCGCGGCGGTCAGGCAGGGCAGCGGCGCCAGCGCGGCGGAGCTGAGCCAGGGGCTGCACGCCAGCACGCTCTGCACCGACACGCCGGCGCCGTGGGGCGATTCGTCCGCTCCCGTCCAGGGTCGTGCCGAGGCGCTGCGCCGCGCGGTCGACCGCCTCACCAGCGCCCAGGTGTTCCCGTTCGACCGCGCCACGGCCAGCGGCAACGGCATCGCGCAGACCTGCCTGGCGTGGCCGCCGACGCCCGCCCCGCCGGCCCGCCGTTTGCGCGGGAGATCACCAGGCGCTGAATCTCACTGGTGCCCTCAAAGAGGCAGTAGATCTTGGCGTCGCGGTGCCACTTCTCGACGGGGAAGTCGCGGATGTAGCCGTAGCCGCCGAGGATCTGGATGGCCTCGTCGGTCACCCGGACCGCGGTCTCGCCGGCCTTGAGCTTGGACATCGACCCCTCGGCGCGGCTGAACAGGTGCCCGTTGCGACCCATCCACGAGGCACGCCAGACCAGCAGCCGGGCCGCGTCGATGTCGGTGGCCATGTCCGCCAGCTTGAAGGCGATCCCCTGCTGCGCCGCGATCGGCTTGCCGAACTGCACCCGCTCGCGGGCGTAGTCGCGCGCGAACTCGAACGCCGCCCGCGCGATGCCGACCGCCTGCGCCCCCACGATCGGGCGCGTCGCCTCGAACGTGGCCAGCGCCCCGGAGCCTCGGCTCGGCTGCTTGTCGCGGGCGCGGGCGAGCTTGGCGTCGAGCCGCTCCTGCCCGCCGAGCAGGCAGTCGGCCGGGACGCGGCAGTCCTCGAGCAGGACCTCGGCGGTGTGGGACGCGCGGATCCCGAGCTTGCGCTCCTTCTTGCCCTGCCGCAGCCCGGGGGTGCCGGCCGGGATGACGAAGCTGGCCTGGCCCCGGTGCCCCAGGGAGGGGTCGACGGTGGCGACCACGATGTGGACGTTGGCGATGCCGCCATTGGTGATGAACACCTTCTGGCCGTTGAGCACCCAGTCGTCGCCGTCGCGGACCGCCCTGGTGCGCAGCGAGGAGACGTCGGAGCCGGCCCCCGGCTCGGTGACCGCGAACGCGCCCACCTTGGGATCGTCGGCGGTGCCGAACATCTCCGGGATGAACCGGCCGATCTGCTCTGGGGTGCCCTGCGCCATCAGCGCGACCAGCGGCAGGCCGGTGCCGAGGATCGCCAGCGAGATGCCGGCGCAACCCCAGCACAGCTCCTCGACCAGGGCGGGCTGGAGCACGCCGGTGTCGTCGGAGGCGACCATCTGGTAGTAGTCCTGGCCATACAGGCCGATTTCCGCGGCCTTCTTGAGCACCGGCCAGGGGAATTCCTCGGTCTCGTCGTAGTGCGGGGCCGCCGGCCGGATCTCCTTTTGGGCGAACTCGCGAACCCACTTCTGCGCCGCGACTTGGTCCTCGTCGAGCGTAAAGCCGATCATGGCCCCATCCTTTCCGGACCGGTGCACGTCGGTTCGGTACCACGCCGAGCGATAGTTACCGACCAGTAACCTACTGAACGGTAGCATGCGCTCCGGAGCCATGGATTTCAAGGGAGGGGAGTCCGAGTTGAAGAGCCCCGTGGGAGCCGGTGGTGCCCGCCTGCCGGCAGCCGCCCGCCGTGCCCAGCTTCTCGACGTGGCCCGCAGGGTCTTTGGTCGGGACGGGTACCGCGGCGCCTCCATGGAGTCCATCGCCGAGGCGGCCGGGGTCACCAAACCAGTCCTCTACCAGCACTTCCCCTCCAAGCACGCGCTCTATGGCTCGTTGCTGGAGCTGGAGCTCGGCCAGCTCACCACCGACCTGGAGCGCGCGTTCGCGCTGGCGGACGGCAACCGGCAGCGCCTGCGGCTCGGCTTCGGTGCCTACCTCGATTTCGTCGAGGCGCACGAGGACGCCTTCCGTCTGCTGTTCACCGAGGGCCTCGGCCTGGACGACGCGTTCCAGCGCCGCGTGGCGCGCTTCCGGAGCTGGGTCGCCGATCGCGTCACCGCGATCATCAGCGCGGAGGCCGGGCTGCCTGGGCCGCGTGCCCGCGCGCTCGCGGTCGCGATCGTGGGCATGGCGGAAAGCGCCGCGACCTGGTGGCTGGCGGAGCATCGCCCGCTGCCCATCGCCGACCTCGCGGACGAACTGGCGGGGCTCGCCTGGAAAGGCTTCGCCCGCTACCCCGCCTCCACCGGCGACCCCCCGCCGCCGGCGGAGCCCTGACCGAGCCGGCGTCGGGGATCCGGGCCCGCCCGGCCTCCACCTCCGCCCTGGCCGCTACGGCATGGCGAAGGTGAACGGCTCGGCGGGCACGAACCGGTCGGAGACCTCGCCGACGTATCCGGGCTCCTGGACCAGGTCGAGCCTGGTGGGTGGGGCGCCCTTGCCGAGGCGCAGCCCGTCGAGCTTGGCCCAGATGAGGTTCGGGCTGTACGACGACTCGTAGTAGTACACCAGGTTGGTGAGGTCGCAGACGGTCCGCCAGATGGTCGACGAGACGTTCGGCCGGCTCGGATCGGCCACCCCGAACGGCTGCGCGGCATTGCGCATCACGCTCAGCAGCTCGGCGACCGCCGCCGGCCGCGAGCTCGGCGGCGGCAGATGCTCCAGGTAGTAGCTGGCGCGCACGAAGCGGTCGGCTGGGTCGGTGGTGCCGGGCAGCGGCTGGTCGCCGCCGAACCCTTCGTAGCGGCGAAGGTGCGCGAGCTGCCTGTCGAACGGGGGTGAGTTGGTCATCACCGCGAAGGTGCCGTCGTGATAGACCTGCGGCTTGCCACCGATGTACTCGATCACGGCCGAGTCGCCGCCGGCGTCGTCGAGGGCCAGGTGCACGGTGGCCGGGCGCTTGCTGTCGGGGTCGGTGAGCGGCCAGACCTCGAAGGGCGTGCGCTCGACGAACTCGACACATTCGGCCACGGTGGTGAACTGGTCCAGGAAGAGCTGCGCCCACAGTGAGGTCGACACCCCGGGCAGGTCCTGGTTAGGCTCGCCGAAGTCGGCCTCCGCCAGCCACAGCAGGTGCGCGCCCAGGCCGCGCTCGTTCATGCCATCGGTGGTGGCCTGGTCATGATCGGTCGCGACCAGACTGCCGTGCTCGACGTTCCACTCGAGCGCGCTCCCAGTTTCCAGCCCGCGGCGCTGCCGCCCCCTCGGCAGCGCCCACAGGTTCGTGCCCATGTCCCGGAGCCAGTCCATGTTCCGGCCGACCAGGACCGCCTGCCCGTTGTCGTTCCACATCGCCCGAGTGCACATGCGGTCGCCTCCGCGTCCAATCGAGAGGTCCTCGGTCACGGTTTCGGCATACCCGCCGAGGTCACTGAGCCACGCGAGGCGGCGGTCGAAATCGCATGCGCGCAGATTCCGGCTCAAGGTGCAATGGGGGAGGTCTGCGGCAGCGCGGCCTGCCCGGTCGGACCAGGCACAGCTGGTGAGCCTGTCGAACACCCACAGGGTTGACAATCGGATGTTTCACGTGAAACTCGCTTCTAGACAGGTTGCTCGCGGCCAGGCCGCCAGACGGATAGGGGAGTCCTATGCGCCGTGCCGTCTCCGTCATCGCCGTGACCGTCGTCGCCGTCGCGCTCCTGGCCGCGCCGGCGCGAGCCGCCGCCCCGCCGTTGCCGAACTCGATGGCGGCGCTCGGCGACTCGATCACCAGAGCCTTCGACGTCTGCTGCTACTACGGCGACCACCCGAGCAACTCCTGGGCGACCGGGGGCTCGTGGCTGGACAGCATCCAGAGCCACTACGAGCGCCTCCGCGCCCTCAACCCGGCGATCGACGGCCACCAGTTCAACGACGCCGTCACCGGAGCCAAGATGTCCGACGGGGCCAGGCAGGCGGGACACGCCGTCGCCCAGGGGGCGAAGTACGTGACCATCCTGCTGGGCGCCAACGACCTCTGCACTTCGTCCGTGTCCACCATGACGTCGGCGGCGACCTTCCAGCAGCAGTTCGAAGCCACCATGACGACGCTGAACCCTGACGAACGCGGCATCCACGTGTTCGTGTCGAGCATTCCCAATGTCCTCCAGCTCTGGACCGTGCTGCACACCAACGCCGCGGCGCGGTTTGTGTGGGGGCTGGCCAAGATCTGCCAGTCGCTGCTGGCGTCGTCCAACGGCGACAGGCAGCGCCAGGCCGTCGCCGACCGCGAGCACCAGCTCAACGGGGTGCTCGGCGAGGTCTGCGCCGCCTACGCCAACTGCCGCTTCGACCAGCTCGCCACCTTCAACTTCCAGTTCAGCGCGGGGGACGTCTCGATCCTCGACTACTTCCACCCCGACCTGGACGGCCAGCGCAAGCTGGCGGAGGCCACCTGGGCCGCCTCCTGGTGGCCGAGCGGCGTGTAGGGACCGGCCGGCCCGGGCGCATACAATCCCGCGCGGAGCGACCAAGGGGATCCGATCGAGGAGCGGTATGGCGCGGGACGAGCCCAGGCGAGACGAGGCGAGCGGCGGCATGGCGCCGGCGGCGGAGCGGACCGCGGCGGGTGTGCGGCGGATGTTCGACCGGGTGGCGCCCCGCTACGACCTGGCCAACACGGTGCTGTCGTTCGGCCAGGACCGCTTCTGGCGCGAGGCGGCCGCGCGCGCGACCGACCTGGCCGCCGGCGAGGTCGCCGTGGACGTGGCCTGCGGGACGGGCAGGCTGGCCGCCGAGCTGGCCCGGCTGGAGCCGGGCGCGACCGTGCTCGGCCTGGATTTCTCCTCGGAGATGGTCCGGCGGGCTCGGGCGGAGCTCGGCCAGGGTGAGCGGCTCGGCTTCGCCGTCGCCGACGCCATGCGGCTGCCGCTGCCCGACGCCTCGGTCGACGTGGTCACCATCGCGTTCGGCCTCCGGAACCTGGATACGGCCTGCTGGAGCTGCGGCGGGTGCTGCGCCCCGGCGGCCGGCTGGTGGTCTGCGAGTTCTCCCGGCCGGTCGTGCCCGGCTTCCGGCAGGTGTACGAGCGCTACCTTGGCCGGCTGCTGCCGCTGGCGGCCAGGCGGCTCAGCTCCGACCCAGAGGCCTACCAGTACCTGGTCCGCTCGATCGGCGCCTGGCCCGAGCAGGCCGAGCTGGCGGGGTGGCTGCGGGACGCCGGACTGGAGCACGTCCGCTGGCGCGACCTCACCGGTGGCATCGTCGCGCTGCACCGCGGCACCGCGCCCGCCTGACGCCGGCGGCCGGTCCCCCCGGCCGGCGCGGCACGGCGCCCACCCAGCGCCGGCGGCCGGGCTCCCCGGCCCGGCCGGCCGCGGCACCGCCCGCCGCGGCGCCGGACCTGTCCGGACGGGGTGTTATGGTCGGTCGATGAGCGCGATGGGGGAGGAGGCCACCCGCGGCCAGGAGCAGCGGCGGGCGCTGGCGGCGGACTTCTTCAACCGGGTCTGGGAGCTGCTCGAGCAACCGCGGCGGACGCGCGAGCAGGACGACGAGATGCTGCACGGCGCACATGCCTCGCGGGCGCTGTGGGCAGGGGTCGGCACGCTCGCCGACTTCGACCTCCCCTTCGCCTTCGAGGCGCTGGCCCGCGCCAACGCGGTCGCCGGCGAGCGGACGCTGCCCTGAGCTGGCTGGAACGCGCCGCCGACGCCGCCCTCCGGATCGCCGAGGCGGACGATCGCGAGCTGGTCGCCACCGACCTGCGCGACGTCCGGCGGCTCCTCTGAGCACGCGCGGCGGCCCGTCGCGGTGTACCGGCAGCTTTCCGGGGCAAGAGCCCTGGACGGAGCCTGTGGATTCAGGTTTGCTGCTGTAGTCGGGCGGGCCTACACTGCCCGCGCAGCGTCTTTGTGCATCGATTCACAAAGGCGCGCGATCAGCGAGGAGCGAACCCTTGAGCGACCGGTACGACGCCCTTGTGGTCGGCGGTGGGCCTGGCGGCGCGGCCACCGCGTATCACCTCGCGCGCGGGGGTGCGCGGGTGCTGCTGTGCGAGCGGGCCGCCTACCCCCGGGACAAGGTCTGCGGCGACGGCCTCACGCCGCGGGCGGTCGCGGCGCTGGACGCGATGGGCCTCCGTGACGAGTACCAGAGCTGGTCGCGCAGCGCCGGCCTCAAGGTCCACGGCGGGGGCATCGTCCTGGAGCTGCCCTGGCCGGAGCTGGACGGCTTCCCGTCGTTCGGGCTCTGCCGGCCGCGAACGGATTTCGACGAGCTGCTGGCCCGCCAGGCGGAGCGCGCCGGCGCCGTCCTCTGGGAGTCGACCGAGGTGGTCGAGCCGCTGGTGGAGGGCGGCCTGGTCCGCGGGGCGATCGTCCGGCGCGAGGGCGAGGACCCGGTGGACGTTCGTGCCGAGGTGGTGGTCGCCGCCGACGGCGCCTCCAGCCGCTTCGCGCAGTCGCTCGGCCTCCAGCGCGATCCCAACCGGCCGATCGGCGTGGCCATCCGCCAGTACTTCCGCACCGAGCGGGACGTCGACCCCTGGATCGACTCCTACCTCGAGCTGTGGCGCGGCAACCAGCTGCTGCCCGGCTACGGCTGGGTGTTCCCGATGGCCGACGGCACCGTCAACGTCGGCGTCGGCCTGCTCAACACCTCCGCGCACTTCCGCAACCTGAACTACAGGCAGCTCCTCAAGGACTGGGCCCCGACCGCCGGGCGCGAGTGGGGCTTCACCGCCGACGACGCGGTCGCCAAGCCCCGCTCGCACCCGCTGCCGATGGCGGCCAACCGGCACCCGCCGCTGCACCGCGGCGTGATGTTCGTCGGCGACGCCGCCGGGCTGGTCAACCCCTTCAACGGCGAGGGCATCGACTACGCGATGGAGTCGGGCGAGCTGGCCGCCACCACCGGCCTGGCCGTCCTCGCCAGCGGCGACCGCTCGCACCTCGAGCGCTACCGCAGCTCGGTCGAGCGCCGCTTCGGCGGCTACTTCGCGCTCGGCCGCGTGTTCGTGAAGCTGATCGGCGAGCCGCAGATGATGCGAATCGCCACCACCTACGGCCTGCCGCGGCCGTTCCTGATGAAGATCGTCCTCAAGCTGCTGGCCAATCTCTACAACCCGACCGGCGGGGACGCCGCCGACCGGGTCGTCAGGACACTCGCGGCGATGGCTCCGGTGAGATGACCATGGTGGGCAGTGTTTGCGTGGTGCCGACGCCCGGTCCTAGGCTGACGAGCCAGTCGGGCACGACCCGGGAGCGCACGGCGAGCACCCGGTCCGCCGCCCCCGCCGTGCCGCAGGACCACGGCAGTCGCCGTGGGGAAGAGCTTCTCGCATCTCGACCATCTGCTCGACTGGGAGGCTGCCCGTGAACCTCGGTGCCTTCACTCCGATCCTGGTCATGCTGATCCTGGCGACGGCGTTCGCCGGCATCTCGATCCTGATCTCGGCGTGGCTGGCGCCGCACCGGCCCTCGCGAGCCAAGTACTCGGCCTACGAGTCGGGCATCGAGCCGGGCCGCCTGCCCAAGGGCGAGCGCTACCCGGTCAAGTTCTACCTGACCGCGATGCTGTTCGTGGTCTTCGACGTCGAGGTGATCTTCCTCTACCCCTGGGCGGTGGTGTTCCGGCAGTTGCGCGTCTTCGGCCTCGCCGAGATGGGCATCTTCCTGGGACTGGTGGTCATCGCCTACGTGTACGACTGGAAGCGCGGCGGATTGGAGTGGGACTGAGCATGAGCAGCGGAAGCGGCCTGGAGAAGCTGCCGAGCGGCATCCTGGTCACCACCGTCGAGAAGCTGGCCAACTGGGCCCGCAAGGGCTCGCTGTGGCCGGCAACCTTCGGGCTGGCGTGTTGCGCGATCGAGATGATGGCCACCGGCGCCGGCCGCTACGACCTCTCCCGCTTCGGCATGGAGGTCTTCAGGGCCTCGCCGCGGCAGGCCGACCTGATGATCGTCGCCGGGCGCGTCTCCCAGAAGATGGGCCCGGTGCTGCGGACCATCTACGACCAGATGCCGGAGCCGAAGTGGGTCATCTCCATGGGGGTGTGCGCCACCTCCGGCGGGATGTTCAACAACTACGCGGTCGTGCAGGGCGTGGACCAGATCGTGCCGGTGGACATGTACGTGCCCGGCTGCCCTCCGCGCCCGGAGATGCTGATGGAGGGGATCATCAAGCTGCACGCCAAGATCCTCAAGGGCGAGTCGCGCTCGAAGCTGATCCTCGCGGAGGGGTCCGGGGAACCCCGGAGGCCGGAGGGGTCCGGGGAACCCCAAGGGGGTGCTCCGGTGGGTCGGGCCCCGGTGGACCAGGAGACGGTGGACGCGTGATGGCGCCGCCTGACGCCATCCAGCCGGTGCTGACCGGGCTGCGTGACCGCTTCCCCGAGGCCGTGAAGGACGTGGTCGGCCACCGCGGCGAGGTCACCGTCGAGCTGCACCGCGAGCACCTGGTCGAGGTCGCCACCTGGTTACGCGACCACGCCGCCGCGCGGTTCCGGATGCTCTCGGACCTGTCGGGAACCGACTACCCGGACCGCCGGGACCGGTTCTCGGTCGACTACCACCTCTACTCGGTGGACCACAACCTACGGCTGCGGCTCAAGGTCAGGGTCAGCGTCGAGGACCTGCACGTGCCGTCGGTGACCGGGGTGTGGGGGACGGCGAACTGGCACGAGCGCGAGGTCTACGACTTCTTCGGGGTCCGCTTCGACGGGCACCCCAACCTCGTCCGCATCCTGATGCCCGAGGACTGGCAGGGGCATCCGCACCGCAAGGACTACCCGCTCGGCGGCGTGGACGTGCAGTACCGGGGAGCGCACGTGCCGGCCCCGGACAAGCGGCGGTACAAGGGAGGCTGGACCAGCACATGACTGACTCGACCGAGCCCGTTGGCGTCGCGGTGCGGCCGGGCGAGGCGCGAGACCTCCCGCCCCAGCCCGCTGCCCGGCGGATCGCGCTCAACGAGCGGCGCGCCCAGCAGGTGCTCGCCATGGGCGGCGGCGACTGGGCGGAGGTCACCGCGCGGGAGCACGCCTCCACCGACGACGAGCTGATGGTCCTGAACATGGGGCCGCAGCACCCGTCCACCCACGGCGTGCTGCGGCTGGTCCTCGAGCTCCGTGGCGAGGAGGTCGTCTCCTGCCAGCCGGTGATCGGCTACCTGCACACCGGCATCGAGAAGTCGGCCGAGTTCCGGACCTGGGTCCAGGGCGTGACCTTCGTGACCCGCATGGACTACCTGTCGCCGATCTTCAACGAGGCCGCCTACTGCCTGGCCGTCGAGAAGCTGCTGGACGTGGAGGCGCCGGAGCGGGCGCAGGCGCTGCGCGTGCTGCTGATGGAGCTGAACCGCGTCTCCTCGCACCTGGTGTGGCTGGCCACGACGGGCCTGGAGCTGGGCGCGCTGTCGATGATGCTGTACGGCTTCCGCGAGCGTGAGGAGATCCTGGACATCCTCGAGGAGGTCACCGGGCTGCGCATGAACCACGCCTGGGTCCGCCCCGGGGGCGTCTCGCAGGACATGCCGGAGGGCACCGAGGCGAAGATCCGCGCGTTCATCGACGAGATGCGCCGCAAGGCCGACGAGTACGAGGACCTGCTGACCAACAACCCCATCTGGATCGAGCGGACCAAGGGCATCGGCCTGCTCGACGAGCAGACGTGCCTGGACCTCGGCGTGACCGGACCGATGCTGCGCGCCACCGGGCTGGCGCTGGACGTCCGCCGGACCGAGCCCTACTGCGGCTACGAGCGGTACGAGTTCGAGGTGCCGACCGCCACCGGCGCCGACGTCTACGCGCGCTACCAGCTCCGCGTGGCCGAGATCCGCGAGAGCCTGAAGATCGTCGAGCAGGTGCTCGACTCGCTGCCCGCCGGGCCGATCATGCACCCGGACCCCAAGATCGGCTGGCCGGCGCGCCTGGCGCTCGGCCCCGACGGGCTCGGCAACTCGCCGGAGCACGTGCGCCACATCATGGGCGAGTCCATGGAGGCCCTGATCCATCACTTCAAGATGGTCACCGAGGGCTTCAAGGTCCCCCCCGGCGAGGTCTACGTGCCGGTCGAGTCGCCCCGGGGCGAGCTGGGCTACCACGTCGTCAGCGACGGCGGGAACCTGCCCTACCGCGTGCACGTTCGCGACCCGTCGTTCGTCAACCTCCAGGCCGTTCCAGCGATGGTCGTCGGCGGGCTGGTCGCCGACGTCATCGCCGCCGTCTCGTCGACCGACCCCGTGATGGGGGGAGCGGACCGGTGATGCGAGTAGTGGCCACACCTGGCCAGGCAAGGCACAGGCGCTCTTGGGGGGCCGTGGGGGGAGCGAGCTCCCCCCACATGGACAGGGGACTTGGGATGATGCGCAGCCTGGAGACCTCCCAGTGCCGATGACCAGGGAGACGCTGGCCAGAGCGGAGGCGCTGATCGGCCGCTACCCGGAGCGGCGCTCGGCGCTGCTGCCGCTGCTGTACCTGGTCCAGGCGGCCGACGGCTACGTGTCGCCGGCCGGGGTCGACCAGGTCGCCAGGCTGCTCGGCCTGACCAAGGCCGAGGTCGCCGGGGTCGCCACCTTCTACAACATGTTCCGGCGCCGCCCGGTCGGCAGGTACCTGGTCTCTCGACGTGCCGCTCGGCGGCACCGACGCGACCGGCATGGTCACCGTCGAGGAGGTCGAGTGCCTGGCCGCCTGCGACGGCGCACCGGTGGTCCAGGTCAACACCGAGAACTACGAGCGCCTCTCCGAGGAGCAGGCGCTGGAGCTGGTCGAGCGGCTACTGCACGACGAGGTGCCACCGCCGACCCTGGCCGGCGACGGCGCGGTGACCGAGCCGTCCACCGCCGCCCTGCACTGGCGCCTTTCCGGCCTCGGCGAGCCGCCGGCGGATCTGGCCGAGCGCGCCGCCACCGGCGCCGGCTCCGGCGGCGATGGCGACCGGATCGGCAGCGCCCCGGCCGAGCGGACCGGAGACGACCGGACGGGGGGTGAGCGGCTGTGACCTCCGCGGACGGCGCGGCTCCGCAGGTCCAGCCGGTCAGCGTGCTGAGCAGCCGCTGGCGCGACCGGCTGGCCCACGGGTTCGACCGCTACCTGGAGCTG
>WNGN01003601.1_pt1 | contig 11781 bp, 11 predicted proteins | sample 5400561 | NCBI WGS metagenome assembly WNGN01 (sample SAMN13153379, study PRJNA577476) | soil metagenome | isolation source: 115 cm soil or saprolite under Garry oak tree replicate 2 | place: USA:California | collected 2016-06-15
AAGGACATCGACTTCAGCTCGATGTGCGAGCACCATCTGCTGCCCTTCGTGGGGAAGTGCCACGTCGCCTATCTGCCCCATCGCAAGATCGTCGGCCTGTCCAAGATTCCTCGGCTCGTCGAGATGTTCAGCCGGCGGTTGCAAGTTCAGGAGCGGCTGACGACCCAGATCGCTAACACGCTGAACGAGGCGCTCCAGCCGCGCGGCGTGGCGGTGGTGATGGAGGCGATCCACCTGTGCATGCTGATGCGCGGCGTGGAGAAGCAGAACTCGAAGGCGATCACCTCGGCGATGCTGGGGACGTTCCGCGAGCGGCCCGAGACGCGGGCCGAGTTCATGGAGCTGATCAAGTCGAGCCGGGGGCTCCAGATTTGAGCGCCGAGCGGGGCGCCCTCGCGGGTCAGGTCGCGATCGTCACCGGCGCCGGCCGCGGGATCGGCCACGCCGTCGCGCTGGCACTGGCGCGCGAGGCCGCCACGGTGGTGCTGGCGGCACGGACCCGGCAGGAGCTGGCCATGGCGGCCGCGACGATTCGCGAGAGCGGCGGCACGGCGCTGGCCATCCCCACCGACGTCACCCAGGACGGCGCGGTCGAGGCGATGGTCGAGCAGGCCATCGCCGAGTTCGGACGCGTGGACATCCTCGTCACCGCCGCCGGCGTCGCCTCCTTCGGCCCGGTGGTTGGCACGAAGCCGAGCGACTGGGACGCGCAGCTGGCCGTGAACCTTCGCGCCGTGATGGTGTCCTGCCGCGCGGTGCTGCCGGTGATGATCCGACAGCACCGGGGCACGATCATCAACATTGCCTCGGTCGCCGCCCAGCGGGCGATTCCGGGGGCGGCCGTCTACACGGCGACGAAGGCCGGCGTGGTGGGCTTCAGTCGAGTCCTCGCCGAGGAACTGCGCGCCGAGCGCGTGCGCGTCGGGGTGCTGGTGCCGGGCGCCGTCGACACGCCGCTCTGGGATTCGATCGGGAGCCCCCCGGACCGCAGCCGGATGCTCCGGCCGGAAGACGTGGCGCGGGCTGCGGTGCTGATGGCCTCGCTCCCTCCGGGCGCGTCGCTCGAGGAGCTCACCCTGCTGCCCGCGGGCGGCATCCTGTGATACGATGACCACGAAGTCACTCGATTCCGGAAACGCTCACCCCGATCGGGAGGAACGCATGGTTACGATGACCGAAACCGCGGCGAAGAAGGTCTCCGAGCTCCGCCTCGAGGAAGGCAAGCCCGAGTGGGGTCTGCGGATCCGCGTGGTGGGCGGGGGCTGCTCCGGGATGTCCTACGAGCTCGGCTGGGAAGACCAGGCGACGCCCGAAGACAACGTGTTCGACGCGCAGGGCATCAAGGTGTACATCGACAAGCACAGTGCGCCCTATCTGTCCGGCAGCGAGATCGACTTCGTCGACAACAACATGATGGGCGCCGGGTTCGCGATCAAGAACCCGAACGTCAAGTCGCGTGGTCGGCGATCGCCGACCGCCATCCCGAGCTCGCGCCCTACCGTCCGTACACGCTGTTCGCCGTCGGACAGGACTACGTTTCCCCCGACCATCGTCTCCGGCCCGACGATGAGCTCTGTCTGTTTCCGCCGGTGAGCGGCGGCGCCGCGGGCGACATCTACCGCGTCGTCACGGAGCCCCTGTCCCCCGACTCGATCGCCGCCGAGGTGGACGAGCCGGGCGCGGGCGGCATCGTCATCTTCTCCGGTGTGGTGCGGAACGAGACGGACGGCCGTCCCGTGAAGTTCCTGGAATACGAGGCGCACGCGCCAATGGCCGAAGTGAAGATGCGCGAGATCGGCGAGAGCCTGCGCGCGAGATGGTCCGGCGTGAAGCGGGTGGCTATGCTCCATCGCATCGGCCGGCTCGAGATCGGCGAGGCGAGCGTGCTCATCGCCGTCTCCGCCGCGCATCGCGGCGACGCGTTCGAGGCGTGCCGGTACGCGATCGACACGCTCAAGCGCACCGTCCCGGTCTGGAAGAAGGAGCACTTCGAGGACGGCGAGGTCTGGGTGGGTCTCCAGGGCGGCTAGCCGGGTGGGCCCGCGCGACCAGGTGGAGCGCACCATCCGCCGCCACGCCATGCTCGCGGGCGGCGAAACCGTCCTGGTGGCCGTATCGGGCGGCGCGGACTCGGTCGCCCTGCTGCACTTCCTCGCCGATCTCGCCGAGGCCTGGCGACTCCGGCTCCACGTCCTTCACGTCGATCATCAGCTCCGACCCGATTCGCCCGCCGACGCCGATTTCGTCCGGGCGCTCGGAGCCCGCCTCGGCGTTTCCGTCGACGTCGTGACCGTGACGGTCGATTCCCGGGGCTCGCTCGAGGCGGCGGCTCGGGAATCGCGGTACGCCGCGCTCGAGGCCGGCGCCGCCCGCGTCGGCGCCCATCGAATCGCGCTCGGCCATACCGCCGACGATCAGGCGGAGACGGTGCTGATGCGTCTTCTCGAGGGCGCGGGGGTGCGCGGGCTCGCCGGGATCCCGCCCGTACGCGGCCGGATCATCCGCCCGCTCATCGAGCTCCATCGGGCCGCGCTCGAGGCCGAGCTCCGGCGCGCGGCGATCCCTTGGGTCGAGGATCCGACGAATCGCGACCCGAAGTTCCTGCGCAACCGGATTCGCCACGAGCTGCTTCCGCTCCTCGCCGACTCCTACAATCCGGCAATCGCGGGCACGCTCACGCGCGTGTCGACACTGGCGCGCGACACCATCGCGGCGCTCGATCGAGCTGCCGCCGCCGAGCTCGCGCGCCTCGCCACGTTCGAAGTCGGCGCCGTGACCCTTCCGCTCGGGCCCCTGCGCGCGCTGCCGCGTCAGATCGCCGCCGAGGTGCTGCGCCAGGCCGCCGAGCGGCTCGGGAGCCGCGCCCCCTTGAGGGCGTGGTCTCACCGCGGACTCCGACGGGCCCTCGCGGTCCCGCCGCCCCGGCGTCCGTTCAGGCTGGGCGGGGTCACGATCGAGGTGAGCGGCGCGCTCGCCCGCCTGGCGCGGGCTTCGCTGCCCGCGCTCGTCGCCCGTCCGCTCGGCGTCCCGGGCCGCACCGAGCTGCCGGAGATCGGCCAGGCGCTCGAGGCGCGGATCGTCGGCGCCGAGGCCTACGCGGTGCCCCGCGATCCGAGCCGCGTGGCCTTCGATGTGGATGAGCTCGGCGGCGGACCGCTCACGGTCCGGGCGCGGCGTCGCGGCGACCGCTTCGTTCCGTTCGGCGGCGCCGAGCGACGGCTCAAGACGCTCCTGATCGACGCGAAGATGCCCCGCTGGGACCGCTCGCGCGTGCCCGTGATCGAAGCGGGCGGCGTCATCATCTGGATCGGTCACCTCCGGCGCTCCGCCACGGCCCGCGTGACCGCCCGGACACGACGGGTGCTGGAGCTGGCTCTCGTGCCTCTGGCGAAGACCGACTGCGGCCGGTAAAGTAGAGAGGCCGCCGATGAAGCCACTCATCGCCCTCCTGTTCACGCTCCTGCTCGCCGCGCCCGTCTCGGCACAGCAGCGTCAGGCTCCGGCCGAGCAGCGCGGCGCGGCGAAAGCCGACCCGCGCGCGATGCTGCGGGCACTGGAGGACGCGTTCGCCGCCGTGGCCGATCGCGCCACGCCGGCCGTGGTGCACGTGAGCACGGTGCCGAAGAAGCAGCCGGCCGGCGCGCAGGAAGAGGTTCCGGAGCGGTTCAAGGAGTTCTTCGGCGACGAGTTCTACGATCGCTACTTTCGCCGGCGGCCGCGCGAGGACGCGCGCGCGACCGGCTCGGGCGTCCTGGTGGATCCGAAGGGATACATCTTGACGAACAACCACGTGATCGAGAACGCTCAGGAAATCATCGTGCGCCTGTCGGATCAGCGGAAGTTCACCGCGCGTCTCGTCGGTCGAGATCCCAAAACCGACCTCGCGGTCTTGAAAGTGGACGCGCCCGGCCCGTTGCCGGTGGCCGAGCTGGGCGATTCGGGCCAGCTCCGCGTCGGCCAGTGGGCAATCGCAATTGGCAACCCGTTCGGGCTCGACCGCACCGTGACGGTCGGCATCATCTCCGCCACGGCGCGCACGCGCGTGGGCGTGACCCAGTACGACAACTTCATCCAGACCGACGCCTCGATCAACCCCGGGAACTCGGGCGGCCCGCTCCTGAACGTCGACGGTAAGGTGATCGGCATCAATACGGCGATCGTCGCCGCCGGCCAGGGCATCGGCTTCGCGATCCCGATCAACCAGGCGCGCGACGTGATGCAGCAGCTCATCACGCGCGGCCGCGTGGTGCGCGGCTGGCTCGGCATCGTCATCCAGGACCTGACCGACCAGCTCGCCGGGAGCTTCGGCGTGAAGGAAGGGGGAGGCGTCCTGGTGGCCGAGGTGATGAAGGGGAGCCCCGCGGACACCGCGGGCCTCAAGGCGGGCGACATCGTCGTGGAACTGGGCGGCTCGGCGATCAAGGAGGTGCCCGACCTTCAGCGCAGGGTGGCCGCGGTGAAGCCGGGACAGACGATGAAGCTCACGGTGATCCGCGAGCGCAAGCCGATGTCCTTCAGCGTGAAGATGGGTGAGATGCCGTCCGACGAGCCGGTGGTGGCGGAGGGGCCGGCGACCGACGAGTGGGGGCTGAGCGTGGAGGCGCTCACGGGCGACGCGGCGCTGCGCCTCGACCTGCCGGTCAACCGCGGTCTGCTCGTGACCGACGTGCAGCCCGGGAGCCCGGCCGAGAAGGCGGGCTTGCGGCGCGGCGACGTCATCTTGGAAGTCGCGCGCCGGTCGGCCGACGATCCGGCCAACCTCTACAAGGCGCTGGGCGCGCTCAAGCCCGGCGAGTCGCTCCTGATCTACGTGCACCGCGCCGGCGGCAGCGGCGGCGGCGGCGCCAATCAGTACCTCGTGATGGAACGCTCGCGCAAGCCGTGACCGCCGCGACCACGGCGCCGCGGGGCACGGTTCTCGTCGTCGATGACGAGGAAAGCGTGCGGGCCTCGGTGCGCGCCATCCTCGAAGAGACTTGCGACGTGCTCGAGGCCGCCAACGGCGCGCAGGCACTCGATGTCCTGAAATCGCACGAGATCGACCTGGTCATGCTCGATCAGCGTATGCCGGGCGAGGCCGGCATCGACGTGCTGCCGCGCATCAAGGCCGCCGACCCTTCGACCATCGTGGTCATCGCCACCGCGGTTCGCGAGCTGCGAACGGCCGTCGAGGCGCTCAAGCGTGGCGCCTACGACTACCTGACCAAGCCCTTCGACGTTGACGACATTCTGATGCTGGCTCAGCGCGCCCTCGAGAAGCGCGCGCTGGAGCGCGAGGTGCTCTATCTGCGCTCGGCGCTGGCGGGCGCCCCGTCCGACGCGGGCGGGCTGGCCGGGGCCTTCGAGGGAATGGTCGGGCGCCATCCGGAGATGGTCCGCATCTACCAGCTCATCGTGCAGATCGCGCCAACCCCGACCACCGTGCTGATCACCGGCGAGAGCGGCACGGGCAAGGAGCTGGTCGCGCGCGCGATTCACGCGCGGAGCGGGCGCGGGAGCCAGCCCTTCGTGGCGATCAACGTGGCGGCGATCCCCGACGCGCTGGTCGAGTCCGAGCTGTTCGGCCACGAGAAGGGGGCCTTCACCGGCGCGCACGCGAAGAAGCTCGGCCGCTTCGAGCTCGCCCACGGCGGCACCATCTTTCTGGACGAGATCGGCAGCCTGCGGCTCGACCTTCAGACGAAGCTCCTGCGGGCCCTGCAGGAGCGCGAGATCGAGCGCCTGGGAGGCGTGCGCGCCATCCCGGTCGACGTCCGCATCGTCGCGGCGACGAACGTCAATCTGAAAGACGCGGTGCGGGCGCGGGCGTTTCGCGAGGACCTCTACTACCGGCTGAACGTGGTTCCCGTCCACGTGCCGCCGCTCCGCGAGCGCCGCGAGGACATCGGCCAGCTCGTGCAGTACTTCGTCCGCAAGATCGCGCGCGAGTGCGGCCGTGACGTACGCGGCGTGTCGGCCGGCGCCCTCGAGGTCCTGAGCCGTTACGACTGGCCGGGGAACGTGCGCGAGCTCGAAAATGTCCTGCACCGGGCGGTGGTGCTGACGCGGAGCCAGGTCATCCATCTTCAGGACGTGCCGCTCGACGTGGCGATGCCGGAGACCGGATCGCGCGTGGGCGAGGACACGGGCCCGCCGCTCCGCGAAGCCCTCGAGCAGTTCGAGCGCCAGTACATTCTCCGCGTGCTCGAGGGCGTGGGCTGGAACGTGAGCCATGCGGCGCGGCGCCTGGGCGTGCACCGCAACACGGTCCTCACGAAGCTCTCGGCCTGGCGCATCCAGCGTCCGGGCACCGGCGAGGGGCGCGGCCTGGGTCTCTAGCGCCCGGCGTGTACGAAGTGCTGCGAGGACTCGTCCGAAGCCGCGCTAGCGGAGCGAGCCCCTCACCAGGTGAACAAGTTGTTGAAGAAGTGCTTCACCTTCTCGGTAAAGGTCGGATCCTCGCTCGATTGATTCGACGTCGTCGTCCCGCTAGCCGGCATGGCCGTGGAAGTCGCCGAGGCATCCAGCTGCACCGTCTGCGAGGCGCCGTCCTTCGGCTCCAGGGTTCCCGCTGTCGAGGCAGTGGCGGCGGGCAGGACTACCTCGGAGGCGCTGAGCGTCATGTACGTGTACCAGAGCTTCTCGTAGATGTGGACCTCGACCGCCTTGCCGTCCTTCTCGTAGATCAGCCACGTGTCCGAGGGCGACGACGTCCTGGACACGGACTGCCAGCCGTTCGACTCGAGGTACGAGCGCATCACGTCGCCGAGGCTGACCGGCTCCAGACGTCCCCGATAGACGAGCTGACCAGCCCGGACGGACGGCGACTCGATCATGACCGAGCGATCCAGCTGGTACGTGAGGCCCGTCGGTAGCGGGATGTCGTCGAACTGACGGCGCGGGGCCGTGGTGGTCGTCGCGCACGCGGCGGTCAGGAGTCCGAGCACGGCGAAGGCGGCCATTCGTGTCTTCATGCGCGCAGCCTAGCAGCCACCCCTGCCGAGCCCCAAGAAATTAGGTGCGCTAGGCTCCGCTCGCGAGCCCGTACATCACGCCCCAGAGCGCCAGGAAGTCGCGGGCCCCCTGCCATCCGGAGGCCCCCTGGCCCTTCACGTGGTCCACGACGCCGACCAGCACGAGCGTCGTCCGCTCCGGACGCGCCGCCGCGAGCCGCAGGCTCTCGGTGTAGGGCACCGCACGGTCGTCGCGACCGTGGACCAGGATGAGGCGCGCGCGGATGTCGCGGGCCACCCGGATCGGCGAGAAGGCGTCGAGGTAGCGTTGAAGCTCGGCAGGAAGCGCCGCGAGAAGGCGCGCCGCGCCCTCGGGGCCGCCGCCTTCCAGCAGGGCGCGTGAGGGCGGATCGAGGCGATCGCCGTTGGCCCGCACGAACATCCGAACCAGCTCGGGATCGTGGTCCACCCGGCCGCCGACGCCATCGAAGCCGTAGGCGCCGGTCAGCCAGAAGCGCACCACCTCGCTCGCGGACGCGTAGCCGCCGAGGCTCAGGACCGCCCTGACGCGGTCGCCCACGCGGGGGTCCGCGGCGGCCAGCAGCGCCGGCCCGGCGCCCACGCTCACGCCGACCACGACGGACGGCTCCGCCCGCGCGGCGAGCGTGGCCACGACCGGCTCGACGTCATCCGACCCGAGCCGTCCTCGGGTGAGACCGGGAATGGTGGGTACCGCGACGTCGAATCCAGCTCGGGAAAGGAGCGCCGCCGCCTCCCGCACGCGCGGGTCGTCCTTGCCGGCGGGGGAGAATCCGTGAACGAGCACCAGTGCGGCGCCGCGACTCGTTCCGGCCCGAGCATAGAGATCGACGCTGGCACCCGGCACGAGGAGCGGCTGCCGGGACGGCGCGGCGGTCAGCGTCGAGAGAGCCGGGGGTCGTCCGTGGGTCAGGAACTCCAGCAGGAACGCGCCGGCCAGCAGCGAAGACCACGCGGCCTGCGCGACGGGGACGACGAGGAGAAAGGCGAAGAGAAGCGCCGCGAGCCGCGCTACTTCCGGTTGATGCACGTCACGAGGCGCCACCCGTCGAACATGTTGACGTGGGCGATCGACTCGGGAACGAGGCCCACCTGCTCGAGCAGGGGCGCCAGGGGCAGATTCGACTTCCAGCCCAGGCGTGTGCAGACCGGCGCCAGCATGTCCTCGACCCAGCCCGTCAGCCGCCGCTCGCTGCGGAAGTGATTCAGGATCACGAGGATCCCGCCGGGCTTCACCACGCGCCGCATCTCGCGGAGGACGGCGACCGGATCGGGCACGGCCGAGATCGTGTAGGTCGCCACCACCTTGTCGAACTCGTTGTCGCCGAAGCTCAGGGACGTCGCGTCCATGACCTTCAGGATGACGTTCGGCATGGCGAGGGTCTGGACGCGCTCGACCGCCTTGTCCAGCATCTCCTGCGACAGGTCGATGCCGGTCAGCCGGCACGTCGCCGGATAGAGCGGCAGATTCAAGCCGGTGCCGATGCCGACCTCGAGGACGCAGTCGCCTCGCTGGAGGGCAAGCTGTTCGACGGCCGCGGTACGTCCGGGAGCGAAGATCCAGTCGAAGACGAAATCGTAGACCGGAGCCAGGAGCTCGTACGCGCGTTCGACCTGCCTCTTCTCTAACGCTGCGTCCACTCAGAGCCCTCCGCTGAAGTCGATTTGGGATTGAGGCCGGTCCGAGCCGAGAGCCGCCGACATTCTAACCACGGCGGGCCGGCGTTGCCAAGTGACTTTTCGCCCGCGTGCCCACCGCTAGAGCAGGAACCTGATCAAAAGCGTGGCAAGCCCGAGAAACGAAAAAAATCCGAAGACATCCGTGAAGGTCGTGATTATTACGCTCGACGCGATCGCGGGATCGACCCGGGACGTCTTGAGCGCCATCGGGATGAGGGTGCCCACCACCGCGGCCACGATCATGTTGAAGACGAGCGCGACCGCGAGGATCAGCGAGAGCAGGATCTGCCCCTTCCAGAGGTAGGCGATCACGGCGATCACCAGACCGTTGGCGGCGCCCGTCGTGATCCCGAGCCAGAGCTCCTTCCAGAGGACGCGCCGCAGCACGGCGGCGGTCATGTCGCCGAGCGCGATGCCGCGAACCACGACGGTGGCGGTCTGGGTGGTCGCGATGCCGCCCATCGAGGCGACGATCGGCATGAACACCGCGAGCGTCGCGAGGGTCTGGATGGACGACTCGAAGAGGCCGATGACCGAGGCCGCCAGCACGGCGGTCCCGAGGTTGATCAGCCGCCAGAGGTTGCGCTTGACGAAGACGGCCCGGGGCGGATCGAGTACGGTCTCGTCGCCGGCGACGCCGCCGAGCCGCTGGATGTCCTCGGTCGCCTCCTCGCGGATGACGTCGATCACGTCGTCCACGCCGATGGTGCCGAGGAGCCGCCGGTTGACGTCCACGACGGGGATCTGGATCAGGTTGTAGTGCTGGACGAGGCGGGCCACCTCCTCCTGGTCCGTGTCCACGCGCACGCTTTCCACCTCGTCGGTGCGAATCGCCTGCACGGGCGTCGCGGCGTCGGCGGCCAGGAGCCGGTGCAGGGGAACGACGCCGACCAGATGGTCGTGGTCGTCCACCACGTAGAGGTAGAACGCGCCCTCGCCCGTCGCGGCCTTGCGAATGTGCTCGATCGCCTGGGCGACGGTGGTCTCCTCGCGCACGGCGACGAATTCGGGCGACATCAGCCGGCCCGCCGTGCCCTCCTTGTACTCGAGGAGCTCCTGGACCTCCTCGGACTTCTCCTCCTCCATCAGCTCGAGGATTTCGTCCGCCTGCTCCTTGGGCAGCTCCTCGACGACGTCCACGACGTGCTCGGGCGGCATCCGGTCCAGGACGCGCGACACCTCGACTTCCGGGAGCGAGCCGACCAGCTCGCGCAGCGTCGGGTCGTCGAGCTCGGCAAGCACTTCGCCCGCGTGGTGGGGGCTCAGGAGGCGGAAGACGCGGACCTGGTCCTCGGGCGGCAGCTCGCGGATGACGCGCGACACGTCGGCCTGATGCGCATCCTCCAGGAGGTCGGCGAGCCGCTCGTCGCGGCCCTCACCGAGCAGCTGCTTGATCGATTCGCTCAGCCGCTCCGTCTCTTCCATCTCACCACGGAGTATGACGCGGCCGAGGCGCGGGGCAAGCGGATTTTGCCCCGCCGGCGAGCCGGCTGGTCGCGGGCGTCAGGCGCCGAACTTGTTGAGGCGCAAGGCGTTGGCCATCACCAGCGGCATCAGATGCTGGGCGGGGATCACGCCCAGGCTTCCCGCGGCGCAGGCGCGCTCGGTGAAGGCCGTCACGCCGTCGGCGCCGCAATAGCGGCTCCAGATCATGACCGGGACCGGCTGCCAGCCGTGGCCGGACAGGATCGACGGCGTCGAGTGATCGCCGGAGACGATCATGACGTCGGGCCCGAGCGCACGGATCTCGGGGATCGCCCGATCCAGACGCTCGAGCGCCTGGACCTTGGCGTCGAAGTTTCCGTCCTCGCCCGCCTTGTCGGTGTCCTTGTAGTGGACGAAGAAGAAGTCGTACGCGTCCCAGTGGTCACGCAGCGTCGCGAGCTCCTCCGCGAACGTGCTGCCGGTCTTGAGGACCTCCATTCCCACCACCTTCGCGAGTCCCCGATACATCGGGTAGGCCGCAATCGCCGCGCTTCGGAGCCCGTAGACCTCGGGGAACCGCGGAAGCTGCGGCGACTGGTCGAAGCCCCGCAAGAGGACCATGTTCGCGGGCGCGGCGTCGGCCAGCAGGCGACGCGCCTCCATGACGAAGCGATTGACGAGCCCGGCGGTGGTCTTCGCCCGTGGCTCGAGGGCTTTCACCGCGAGCGGCGGCTTGCCGAGCACCTGGGGATCGGTCTCGGAGAGCCGCGGCGAGAGGCCGCCGCTCTTGCCCTTCGAGCGGAGGACGAGCACGAAGCGGTAGTCCTTTCCGGGCTCGACGAACAGCTCGACGCCGGCAAGCTTGATGCGCCGCAGCCGCTCGGTCAGGCGCACGGACACCTCGGTCGCGATCCGGCCGGCGCGCCGGTCGGTGATACGGCCCATGCCGTCCACGGTGCAGAAGTTCCCGCGCGCGGCGACGTCGCCGGCTCGAAGGTCGAACTCGATGCCGAGCGCCTCGAGCACTCCGCGGCCCACCTGGTACAGGAGCGGATCGTAGCCGAAGAGCCCGAGGTGCCCGGGGCCGCTGCCCGGGGTGATCCCGGGCGCGACGTGGCGGATGAGGCCGCAGGCGGCCTCGGTGGCGAGCTGCGACAGGTTGGGCAGATGCGCGGTCTCGAGCTCGGAGCGGCCCGTCTCGGGTCGCGGAAGCCCCCCGAGCCCGTCGAGCGAGACGAGGACGATCTTCGTTGTGTTCGAGATGACGAGCGGCGCGATCACGTCGAGCATCGCCACCTCCTCACGCCTCCTTCACGGGATTCTCGATCTGCCCGAGGCCGGTGATCTCCAGACGGCAGGTGTCGCCCGGCTGGAGGAAGACCGGCGGCTTGCGCGCGAATCCGACGCCCGGCGGCGTGCCGGTCGCGATCAGGTCGCCCGGGGAGAGGGTCATGAGGTTCGAGAGGTAGCTCACCAGGTAGCGCACGTCGAAGATGAACGTCTTGGTGTTCCCGTTCTGCATCTGCTTTCCGTTGACCCAGAGCCGGAGCTCGAGGACGTGGGGGTCGGGAACCTCGCTGCGGTCCGCGATGTACGGGCCGACCGGCGCGAAAGTCTCCGGGATCTTCCCGGCCATCCACTGGCTCCCGATGAACTGGAAGTCGCGGGCGCTCACGTCGTTGATGATCGTGTAGCCGGCGACGTA
>WNGN01002779.1_pt1 | contig 11780 bp, 10 predicted proteins | sample 5400561 | NCBI WGS metagenome assembly WNGN01 (sample SAMN13153379, study PRJNA577476) | soil metagenome | isolation source: 115 cm soil or saprolite under Garry oak tree replicate 2 | place: USA:California | collected 2016-06-15
TCCAAGCAGATCTCGGCGCCACGACATCTGCGGGTTGGTGGCCGGCCAGCGCTGCAGTACGAGATCCATGGCGTTGTCGGTACCACCCGCATCGTCTACTGGCACACCAGCGTCGAAGGCATCAGCCACTACTATCAGGTGATCGCCTGGACGGGCGCTTCACATGCCGCCGAAGATGGCCCGATTCTTCGCAGCGTCGTCACGACGTTGCGCGAGATCGCGGGGTGAGCAACGCAGCGCCCGGCGGAACTGCAGGTCAGAGCGGATGGGATGGGACCAGTCCACCCGCTTTGGACGAGTCTGGGCGCGGGCATCGCTCTTCAAAACCGTTGAGGCGGGCGTTCCCCGCCTGGCGGGTTCGATTCCCGTCCGCCTCCGCTACCAGCGACGATGCGTGTCCGGCAGCTCATTTCGGCACCGCGCGAGCCCCAAGACCGTGATGGCGAAGTCGACAACCTCGAGGGCTGGCTGGTGGATCGCGGTGCAGAACCGTTCGCGGTGGAAGCTGGACATCATCAGCGAGGTGTTCCTGGCGGACGGACCGGGGGCGGTGTGCACCGCGTGCGCGCAGTGCGGGACGCCCGCTCGCATCACCGCGAGCGGGCGTCCCGACCGCCCAACGACCTGCTCTGCTGCTGCCAGCCGGCGGCGCGGCGCCGTTGCCGTAGCTGCCGGGTGTGACGATTGCCGCGGTTGCGTCAGCCGGCGTCGCCGACTGCCACGTGGTTCTGGCGGTTGCGGCACTGCGCGCCGGTCACGACCCCGCCGCCGCCCACGGGGTTGCCGCAGGTGTTCGTCGGAGTGTTGGTGTCGGTGTTGCCTTGCAGCGTCTCGGTGTCCAGACCCGAGCCGTCGCCGACCACGACGCTGGGGCCGTCGCTGCCGTCAGCGTCGACGCTGCCAGCGCTCACGCTGTTCTGCTCGTTGTCGCACTGCGCGGCCGCCGCGATGCCCATCGCATCGTTGATGGGGTTGCCGCAGTCGTTCACCGGCGCGTTGGTGCTGGTGTTGCCGGTGCCGTCGATGGTCCTGATGCCGGAGGCGTTGCCGATCACGACGCTGGGGTCGTCACTGTGCCTGTCGCCGCTGTACCCGGAGCGCGCGTCCTTCGACACGAGGACCTTCTGGGCGGTCGCCTCGTGCTTGGGGCTGGCGTTCGAGCTCCCCATCTGCGGGGTGGCGACGTGCTCGGGAACCGCGGCAGCCTGCTGCTGCCCGTTGCCGACCAGCGGCAGGCTGTTCACCAGCGGGAGGTCGGCTGCGTTGGCGGCAACGCTGCCGGCCACCAGCAGAGCACCGATGATCGCGCCCATGCCAGCGGCGCGCTTGGTCCAGATCTTCACGCTGTAGGTTCTCCTTGACACTCGGAGTGGCTCGCGGCTGGGTACTGGATCGTTCTTCCTTCGCTACTAGGGGCGCTTGGTCGGTTCGATCGGTACGGGTTGTTCGGGAACTTCTTGAAGTCGGCGCGAGGCCCCCCCGCCAGCCGCTGTGGGTGGGCGTCCAGTTGGGCTGCTGGTAAGCGTCGGCGTCGGAGACGCCGGCAAGGGCGCTCATGAAACCAGGGTCCGCGCCAGTCCGAAGTCGCCCGGACGCACCGGTTCTGGATGCTCGTCTGGAAATTCCGGTGGGCCATCAACGGGGAGCCGAGACCGCTGCCAATCATCAAGCTTCAGTAACGCCCGCTGCGCTCGCGGCGCTGTAGGAAAGGTGGCCAAGGACATCGACGTGTCGATCTTCACAGCCACCGCGTGGCCCTGGCTGAGCCACCCTCCACGCGCGATGTCTCCGACACAGTCCGGAGGCTCTCCCCCGGGAATGCGGACAGCAATGTCGAGAGAAAGGGAGGGATCCGCCCGTGGCCGCACGCACCGTTGAGGTGGACCTGCCGGCCCAGACGACGCTCGATCAGGCCATCGTGGCGCTGCTCCAACTCCGGCGCGGAGAGGTGCCCGGCGATGCGACCCTCGACCAGGCTGCCGCGCTGAGGTTCGACTACCTTGGCTCCGAGGAGGCGACGCCTGAGGTCCCACCCGAGGACCTCACACCCGAGGAGTAGGCGCCTGCCCAGCCCAGGCCTCTTCGACTCCCTTGAGTCGACTGAACAGCGTTAACCTGACCGGCGTTCTAGCAGTAGGGCAAGCACTGAGGTAGCATTCCGCTGTTCGTCTGTCTCAAGGAGTTCAAGGACTTCGAGAGGAGAGGGTGGCCAATGCGGGCTCTCCTGGTCCCTGGCGGTTCCGCGGAGATGGACTCTTGCCTGCCCAGATCGCTCCTCGCGCGACTGCACGCCGTGTCAGGGAGCAGCGAGCCGCACGAGGTCGGCACGCCAGCGGCTTGAGGTCTCGTCCATGCGTCATCCGGGACTCGAGGCAGGCCACGCCCTTCGCATCGCGAGCGCTCTGGCAGAGCGACTCGACCGTGACGGCTGGCACGGCGCCGATCCCTACGACGGGCTTGCCTCGCCGTTCGCTCGCTGGATCCCTCAGGCGAGGCCACGACTCCACCAAGCGTTCCTCCAGTGCGTCCGCCGAAGCCCGATCAATCTCCGGCCGATCCTGCGCATCGACCATCGCCGGATGGCGGCGGCCACCGGCCTGGCCTCCACCGCCAGCGCACGTTTGGCGTCCGATCCGCACTGGCGGGCGCGCCGCGACCGGCTCGCGCGGATGACCATCGAGAGCCAGATGCGCGACGGCCGCTACCGAGGATTGTGGGGGTACGAGTTCGACGTGCAGACGCGCTGGGGCTCGTATGGCGCCGCAGACCCGAACATCGTCGCGACCTCGTTCGCGGCGCACGGCTGCCTCGACGCGAGGGCACTTGACGAGGATCGGACGACCTGGCTTGCACGCGGCTTGTTGCGCAATCTCTGGCGCAATGCGTACTTCGCGTACAGTCCCGGCTCGGCGGTCCTGATTCACAACGCCAACCTTCTTGGGGCGGCGCTGGCGGCACGTCTGGCGGCGTCGCCGGCGCTGGACCGCGGGCTCGGCGACGATCTTCGCGGCGCGGTGGATGCCGCGGTGGCAACGGCGCTGCGGTGGCAGCGCGAGGACGGTTCATGGCCGTACGGCGAGGGGCGAGCCCTCGGGTGGGTGGACGGCTACCACACCGCCTACATCCTGCTCAGCTTGGATGCGGTCTGCTCCCTGGGCGTGGTCGACGACTCGGCGCGACGCGCGTTGGACAGGGGTGCGAGGTTCTACTTCGAGCGGATGTTCGATGGTTCGAGGCCTCGCCACTACGCCGGCCGCCGCGTCGTGCCGAGCGATTGCAACAATGTCGCAACCGGTCTGCGTGCCGCGGTCTGGGGGGCCGGGAAAGGCTACGTTCCGCCCACGTTTCCAGCGCAGGTCTTCACGTTCCTGATAGCGCGATTCTGGGATCGGCGGCAGTACTTCAGGGCGAGTGGAAGCCGCCTGCGGCCGGCCGCTCGGCTGAATTATCCACGCTGGGCGGCGGCTCCCGCGCTCGACGCACTGACGGCGCTGGCGGCCCATGAGCAGAATCCCGGTGGCGCGAGAGCGGCGGTGGTCCGGTGAGGGTCGTGGTGGTCGCTGGCGCGCGCCCGAACTTCGTCAAGGTCGCTCCGATCCTGCGGTCGATGCGGTCGACTGTGGATGCTCGTCTGGTCCACACGGGACAGCACTACGACGGGACGATGTCCGGAACCTTCTTCGACGAGCTGGACATTCCCGAACCTGATGTGAATCTCGGCGTCGGCTCCGGAAGCCACGCCGAGCAGATCGCCCGGGTGATGCTGGCGTTCGAGCCATGGCTGCGCGCCGACCCCTGCGACGCCGTGATCGTGGTGGGCGATGTGAACTCGACCCTGGCATGCGCGCTGGTGGCGGCCAAGCTGGCGATCCCGGTTGCGCATGTGGAGGCGGGACTGCGGTCCTTTGACCGTTCGATGCCGGAGGAGGCCAATCGGGTGTTGACCGACGGCCTGTCCAACTGGCTCCTGACGCCGTCCAAGGATGCCGACGACAACCTGATGCGCGAGGGCATCGATCCGGGACGGATCTTCCGGGTCGGCAACGTGATGGTGGATACGCTGCTCGAGAATCTGGACCGGGCCCTGGAGAGCGACGTGCTGGATCGGCTCGGGGTTCGCGGCGACTACGGCCTGGTTACCCTGCACCGTCCCGCGATGGTCGACGACCCCGAGCGGTTCGGTGCCGTTCTGGAGGCGCTGAGCCGCATCGGCCGCCGCCTTCCGCTCCTGTTCGCGGCGCACCCGCGTACCCGGGCCTCGATCGCGGGGATGCTCGGATGGTCCGACAGCGGCATTCGTCTCATCGAGCCGCAGGGCTATCTCGATTTCTTGAAGCTGCAGGTCAGCGCGCGACTGGTGCTCACGGACTCCGGCGGCGTCCAGGAAGAGACCACCGTGCTGGGAGTGCCATGCATGACGCTACGGGAGAACACCGAACGTCCGGTCACCGTGACCGAGGGCAGCAACCGCCTGGTCGGGCTGGACCCGGACCGGATCCTGCGCTGCGCGGAGCAGATCCTGCGCGCTCGGCAGCCATCGCGGCGTCCGGCGCTGTGGGACGGCCATACGGCGGAGCGAATCGTCAAGGTCCTCACGACCGGGAGCCCGCCAGAGATCACCCGGCCTCCGGCGATCCGAGCGCTTTCGCCCTCAGGGGAACCATGACCAGCCGGCGAGTCGGAATCCTGGGGTTGGGCTACGTCGGCCTTCCGCTCGCGTTGGCGGCGGCGGAATCGGGCCACCGTGTCGTCGGCTATGACGTCGACGAACAGCACGTCCGGCGTCTCACCACCGGGCGGAGCCCGGTCGAGGACGTGAGCGACTCCCAGCTCGAGAAGGGACTCGGCTCTGGGGACCTGCAGCTCACGGCCGATCCGGAGGTACTCGGCGGTTGCGACAGCTACATCATCTGCGTCCCGACCCCGCTGGTCGACAGAGCGCCCGACCTGTCGATGGTGATCTCGGCGGTGGACGTGGTAGCCGCGAACCTTGCGGTCGGGGATCTGGTGGTTCTGGAGTCGACGACCTACCCCGGCACCACCGAGGAGGTGATCGCCCCGAGGATCGCCGCGGCGACTGGCCTGCGGGCGGGCGCGGAATACCACCTTGCCTTCTCGCCCGAGCGCATCGATCCGGGTAACCGGAGCTATGGGATCGGCAACACCCCCAAGATCGTGGGCGGAGTGGGACCGGCGGCGACGCGAGCCGCCCAGGATCTGTACCGATCGTTCGTCGACGAGGTGCACGTGGTCTCCAGTCCACGGGAAGCGGAGATGGCCAAGCTCCTGGAGAACACCTTCCGCCACGTGAATATCGCCTTGGTCAATGAGATGGCGGTGTTCTGCCAGGAGCTTGGGGTGAATCTGTGGGAGGTGATCGACGCCGCGGCGACCAAGCCGTTTGGGTTCATGCCCTTCAGGCCCGGGCCGGGGGTCGGCGGGCACTGCATCCCGATCGATCCCTCCTACCTGTCGTGGCACGTACGCCGGCTCGGCTATTCATTCCGGTTCGTCGAGCTCGCCTGCGAGATCAACGACCGCATGCCCGATTACATCGCGTTTCGCGCGGCCGAGCTCCTCAACCGGGAACGCAAGGCGATCAACGGCTCCCGCATCCTGATCCTGGGAGTCGCCTACAAGCGGGACGTCAGCGATACACGAGAGTCACCGGCTGGCGGGTTGGCGCGCCGTCTGGCCTCTCGCGGCGGGACCGTCGTCTGGCACGACCCGCTGGTCGACCGCTTCCAGCTCGACTCGGTGCCATTTCGGCGGATCGAGGACCTGTCCGAACGGCTCCTCCAGAGGATCGATCTGGTCATTATTCACACCGACCATTCGGCGTACGACTGGGCATGGATCGTCGAGAATTCGCCGTTGGTGCTCGACACGCGCAACGCCACGAAGGGCCTGGCGGATCCACGCGTCGAGCGTCTTTGACCACCCGGGCCGATGGACGGGTGCCCAGCACCGGCCGAAGGAGGCTCCCTCTCCAGATGGACGATCAGCGGCAGCAGACGTCCCTGACCGACAAGCGCGTCGAGCTGTTCGGCATTCCGGTCGATGCGCTGACGCTCGACCAGACCATCGACCGGATCCGTGGTTGGGTGGAGGCTGGTGGCGTCCACCAGCACGTCGCGGTCAACGCGGCCAAGATCGTCGCGCTGTCCGACAGTCGTGCCTTGGCCGGCGTGGTGCGCAACTGCCATATGGTGAGCCCGGACGGCGTGCCGGTCGTCTGGGCGAGCCGCCTGCTCGGCCGCCCGCTCCCGGGGCGGGGGAACGGCACCGACCTCATGGAGCGTCTGGTCGAGGTCGCCGCCGAGACCGGTCGGAAGGTCTTCTTCCTCGGGGCGCGCCCGGAGATCGTGCAGCAGGTCGTGGCGGTCTTTCGGTCGCGTCACCCTTCGCTGGAGGTGGCCGGGTACCGCGACGGGTACTGGTCGGATGACGAGGAGCTCATCCGAGAGATCCGCGACGCCCGGCCCGACTATCTGTTCGTGGGCATACCCAGCCCCAGGAAGGAGCTCTGGGTCGCCGCGCACCGCGAGGAGCTCGGCGTGCCGTTCGTGATGGGCGTCGGAGGGTCCTTCGACGTCGTGGCAGGGCGCTTTCGGCGAGCCCCCGGCTGGGTCTGCTCCCATGGGCTCGAGTGGCTGTGGCGGCTGTGCCAGGAGCCTCGCAGGCTCTGGAAGCGGTACCTGATCGGCAACACCAGGTTCCTCACGCTGCTCGCCCGCGAGCTGGCACGTAGCCGGCGCGACAGCGGCCGGTAGACGGCGATGTGTGGCCTGGTCGCCACCTTTGGGCCCGTGCCGGCTGAACTGGCCGACGTGGAGCTTGCCTGCCGAGCCATCGCCCACCGCGGTCCGGACGGTCAGGGCATCTGGACGGGAAGGGCCGGACGCCTCGCGGCGGACCTGGGGCACCGACGCCTGGCGATCCTCGACCCTTCCCCGGCGGGGGCACAGCCCATGACCATCGATGGCGACTCTCTGGCAGTGTCCTATAACGGCGAGCTGTACAACTATCCACAGTTGCGCACCCAGCTCCAGAGCAGGGGCCACCGATTCCGCAGCCGCTGCGACACCGAGGCGCTCCTGCACGGGTACCGGGAGTGGGGCCTCCAGCTCGCCACCCACCTCGAGGGCATGTTCGCCTTCGTCCTGGTCGACCAGCGAACTGGGACCGTCCTTGCCGCGCGGGACCGCCTCGGCGTGAAGCCGCTGTACTGGTCACGCACGTCCAAGCGGATCTCGTTCGCCTCCGAGCCCAAGGCCCTGTTCTTCCTCGACCGCGACCTGCCGGTCGCCGCCGATCCCCTCGCCATTGCCGCGATCCTTACCCTCCTGTGGGTGCCGCACCCGCGCAGCAGCTTCCTCGGGGTCGAAAAGGTCGCGCCGGGTCATCAGGTCGTGCTCCAGGACGGCCAGGTGCGGGTCGAACGCTACTGGGACCTGGTGGAGGCATGGTCGCAGCAGCGGGCGGCCGGCCCGCCGGCCACGCCCGCCACGCTGGCGACCGCCCTCGGCGAGGCCGTGGACGGGCAACTCCTGGCCGACGTGCCGGTCGGCGTCCTGCTCTCCGGTGGCCTGGACTCCTGCTTGGTGCTGGAGCTCATGTCCAGGGCCACCCGCCAGCCAACCATCCCGACCATCGCGGTGGGCTATGAACCCGATGCCCAGGAGTTCGAGTTCCTCCCCGACGACGCGGCCTGGGCTCGGGACTTCGCCAGCCGAGTCTCCCCCGCCGATCACGCTGAGCTGCTCCTGGCCGGTGAGCACTGGAAGGACGCGGCCGACCTGATCTGGCACCTGGACGATCTCGTCGCCGACCCGGCGGCGCTGTCCATGCGGCTGATGGCCGAGGCCGCGAGGCCAAAGGCGAAGGTGCTGCTGTCCGGTGTCGGCGCGGAGGAGCTGCTGGCAGGCTACCCGCGCTACCTGGCCCTGGGCTCCATCGGTCGGCTCCAGGCGGCGCCGCGGGGGGTCAGGCGGATGCTCGCCGTTGCGATGCGAGCGCTGCCGGCGTCCAGGCCAGGGCCGCTGCTGTCGGTAAGGCGGAACGCGGGCAAGTATGCCGAGGTCCTCGCCCAGCCTCCGGGCTGGTTCCGTTTCTTCAGCTACCACGACGAGCGGCGGCTCGCGCGGCTGGTCGGAAACGCTGGCCTTGCCGCGGAGCTGTTCGGCTGGATGTGGGCGCGGGAGGAGCGCGTTGCTGGGCTGCCCCCGCGCGAGCGCGCCACGCTGACCGATCTGTGCGACTTCCTGCCGAACTTGAACCTGTCCTACGTCGACAAGGCATCGATGGCCGAGGGTGTCGAGGTGCGCGTCCCGCTGCTCGACGAGCGCATGGTGGCGGCGGCCGCACGCCTGCCCGATCCGCTGTTCGTGGCCAGGGGGGTCACCAAGCGAGGCCTCAAGCTGGCGGCCGAGCCGTACCTGCCCAGCGAGTTCATCTACCGGAAGAAGGCGGGCCTGGGTGGCCCTGTCCGCCTCTGGGTGGCGGCCAGCATGGGCGACGCGCTCGACGCCCGTGTCGAGGATCTGGCCGGACGGGGCTGGGTGGAAGGCTCGGCGGCGCGAGCCCTGGTGGCGGAGCACCGCCAAGGCCGGGCGGACCGCGCCCTTGCCTGCTGGGCGATGTTCAGCCTGTCGCTGTGGGCTGAGCGCTTCCTCGACGTGCCAAGGGACCGCTGGCTCGGATGAGCACGCCGGACGACATCACGCACGGCCCGTGCGACCTTCGACCTCCTCGGATTGCCAGGGGTGGTGCTGGCGGCGGACGCCACCGCCGTCCCGGTCCGCGCGGCTGGTGCGGATGCTGACCGGCACTACCTGACCGACCGCCGCTCTTTCTCGCCAACAACACCGACGGTCCGGGCAACCCGCTCTCGAAAATCTTCAGCGCCCCCGAGGCCCGGCGGCAGTTCGCCGGGCTTCCGGCAGGTCGAGATCGAGGTCCGTCACCTGAACCTGCGGACCATGCCCCCCTGGACCGGTGGTTGGGCGAGCGGCTCGAGCAACGCCTGGCGCGGCGGTGGGGCTGGCATTCGTACGTGCTGGCGACACGCTGACCGACGCCGGCTCCCCCGCTAGTGCGCTGACCACATACGTTCACCGGTTCGGGACACGCTGTGGGTTCCCCGGGGTTTTGGATGTGTGGGTCTACTGTCGATATCGACCTGATCGTTATCGGCAGTAGGAGGATGATGGCAGAACCGGTGAGGGCGCGGCGGCTGACCGATGAGGAGGGACAGACCCTGCAGCGGATCGTGCGGCGGGGCAAGCACGATTCGATCAGGGTGCGGCGTGCGTTGATCATCATGGCGTCAGCCAGCGGCACGACGGTGCCGGCGATCGCCCAGCTGGTCAAGGCGCACCAGGACACGGTCCGGGACGTCATCCATGCCTTCAACCAGCTGGGGCTGAACGCGCTGGACCCTCGGTGGGCGGGTGGCCGTCCCCGCCGGATCAGCCCTGACGACGAGGCGTTCATCGTCGCGGCGGCCACGACGCGTCCGGAGCGGCTGGGCCGTCCGTTTACCCACTGGAGCACCCGCAAGCTCGCCGACTACCTGGCCGGCAACCCGGTCCGAGTGGTGCATGTCGGGCGGGAGCGACTCCGGCAGATCCTGCGCCACCACAAGCTCTCGTTCCAGCGGACCCGCACGTGGAAGGAGTCCACCGACCCGCTGCGGGAGGCCAAGCTGGACCGCATCGAGGCGGTGACCAGCACCGATCCGGATCGTTGCTTCGCCTTCGACCAGTTCGGGCCATTGTCTGTCCGGCCCTGCCACGGCAGCTCCTGGGCCAAGCACAAGCACCCCGACCGGCTGCCGGCCACCTATCGGCGCACCCATGGCATCCGCTACTTCCACGGCTGCTACGCCCTGGGCGACGACCAACTGTGGGGCGTGACCCGCCGCCGTAAAGGCGCCGACCACACCTTGTCGGCGCTCAAGTCGATCCGGGCAGCCCGCCCCGACGGCGAGCAGCTCTATGTGATCTTGGACAACCTGTCGGCCAACAAGACCCTGGCCATCCGCCGCTGGGCGGCGGGCAACAAGGTGGAGCTGTGCCTCACCCCGACCAGCGCCTCCTGGGCCAATCCGATCGAGGCGCAGTTCGGCCCGCTCCGCAGCTTCGTGCTGGGCTCATCCAACCACCCCAACCACCCCGTGCTGGCCCGCAAGCTGCAGGACTACCTGCGCTGGCGCAACGCCAACGCCCGCCACCCCGACGTGCTGGCCGCCCAGCGCCGCGAGCGCGCCCGCGTCCGCAGCGAACGCCAGCGGCGGTGGGGCCGCCCCGCACGACAAGCAGCATGACCATCAACCCGGTGAACGTATGTGGTCACCGCACTAGAGGACCCCCTCGGCGATCACGTACCAGCCCCAGACGGCTCCGATGAGACGGCCGAGTGGCCCCCCGCTCGGCGTGTGGAATCCTGCCGAGTGCACGGTCCCGGTCCGCACCTCGCGGAACTCGCCGAGAAGCCGCCGCGCGCTCCGCCGCGAGTACAGCCGCAGCCGCGGCCGGACGCCCTCCTCGACCGATCCCTGCTCGCAGCGGGCGATGTAGTCGCTCCAGGATTCATGCCGGAAGCGCGCGGTGAGCAGGTACCGGACCAGGACGTGCGCGGCGAACAGGCTCCAGCGGTGGTACAGCCCCACGACCACCCGCCCGCCGGGCCGGAGCACCCGCCGGATCTCGCGGAGCGCGCGGGCCGGATCGTCGGTGTGGTGGAGCACGCCGAACGAGTACACCAGGTCGAAGCCCTCGTCCGCGAACGGTAGCGCCTCGCCGTCGGCGACCAGTGTCGCGCCCCTGACCCGCCAGTGGTCGACCGCGCCGCCGGCGAGCCGTGCGCCGGCCTCCGCGAGGTCGACGCCCACGACGTACCGGAAGCGGCCGCCCAGGTAGGCCAGGTCCGTGCCCGCACCGCAGCCGACCTCGAGCAGCCGGCCGCCGCTGTAACCGTCCAGCACCCCCATGTGCCACGGCTGCGCGCGGTACCTGGTGGTCCGCATCTCCTCGTAGAACCGCTGACTGCCCCAGGGCGACGAGGCCAGCCCTGTGCCCGCCGGATGGCGTCCCCACAGCGCCGACGCCTTGCGCCGGGCCACGTTCATCGCGTCCCTCCTCGGGTCTCCAACCCCGCGTACAGCTTCGTCACCTTGAGGCCCTCCAGCCGCCAGGAGAAGCGGCGCCGCGCGACCTGCCAGGCGCGCCGCCGCAGCTCCGCCAGGTCCGGCTCCAGCCCCCTGATCGCCGTCGCGATCGAGGCCGGGTCCGCCGGGTCGAAGACCGCCCCGACCGGGCCCTCCGGGCCCTCGACGAGCGCCCGTCGCACCTCAGGGAAGTCGCTGCCCACCGCGGGGACGCCGGCCATGAGGTACTCGAAGAGCTTGTTGGTGTCGCCGAGGTAGTTGTTCAGCTGCACCCGCTTCAGGGGCACGACCCCGAGGTCGGCGCCCGCGGTGACGTCCAAGAGCCGGGTGAGGGGCACCTTGGGGACGATGTGGGCTCGGTCGGCCACGTCCGCGGCTCGCAGGATCACGGCGAGGCGGGCGAGGTTCCGCGGGCTCCCGAACCCGAGGAGCACCCAGTGCCACCGCGGGAGGTCGCGCAGCGCCGCCGCCACCGCCTCGAAGCAACGATCGTCGACGTACAGCCCACCCTGGTACAGGAGGATGCGATCCGTATCCGGGACGCCGAACCGGCAGCGCAGGTCCTCTGGCCGGACGGCGGCCGGCTCGACCGGGTAGTTCCCGACCACGA
>WNGN01004829.1_pt1 | contig 11779 bp, 10 predicted proteins | sample 5400561 | NCBI WGS metagenome assembly WNGN01 (sample SAMN13153379, study PRJNA577476) | soil metagenome | isolation source: 115 cm soil or saprolite under Garry oak tree replicate 2 | place: USA:California | collected 2016-06-15
CGGAACCTACGCCCGGCTGCACGATCTGCAATTCGCAGACGAGGATATGGCCGCCCCGGTACAATCGAATTTACCCCCACTGCCCTCTACGTCTTCCAGAAGGAACTCGATATGAGTGAAAAGAGCGCAGTGCAAGCCAAAAAAACAGAAGTCCTTTCGATGACGGGATACGCGCAGTCAAAAGGCGGCGCCCTGGGCTGGGATCTTCGCGTCAGCGTGAAGAGCGTCAACCACCGTTTTCTGGATCTAAAAGTTCGGCTGCCCGAAGGCTTTGATCTGTACGAACTGCGGTTGCGGCAGATCGTGCGAGACCGAATCCATCGAGGACACGTGGAAGTGCATGTAAGTGTCGAGCCCGGCGTGGCAACGCCGATCCAAGTGAACAAGGACTTGGTCACAAACTATTTGCGCGCGGCGGATGACCTCCGCCTTCAGACCTCGGTCTCGGCGGCTTTGGACGTCGTCGCACTGCTACGGCTGCCCGGCGTGATCGGCGGGCTGGCCCCGGCACTGCCCGAATCGGAAGAGGAGCAGGAGAAACTCGGACGCGAGCTGGAAAGGTGCCTCCGCGAAACGTTGGGAAAGCTGGATGAGATGCGGCGCGTCGAAGGACGTCACCTCGCGGAAGAGCTTCGTGCGCGCCTGGCGCGAATCAGCGAGCAGACAGACGAGGTGCGCGGGCTGGTCGTGCAGTTGCGTCCGGCGTTTGCGCGCCGGCTGGAGACGCGGCTGAGAGATTTGCTGAGCGCCACGGCAATCGATCCCGCACGCATCGCGCAGGAAGCCGCGATGCTCGCGGAACGCAGCGACATCAGCGAGGAACTGGACCGTCTGAAGAGTCATCTCCAGCAATTCGGCAAACTGCTGGATGGCGCAGGCGAATTGGGAAAGAAACTGGATTTCCTGTTGCAGGAAATGCACCGCGAAGCGAACACCATGCTTTCAAAAACACCAGGCGTTGAGAGCGAAGCGCTAAAAATCACCGGCATTGGCCTGGAAGTGAAAGCGGATATCGAAAAATTGCGAGAACAGGTGCAGAACATCGAATGAGTGAGGAGAAAGTTCTGGCGCCGCTGGTGATCATTGTTTCCGGCCCCTCAGGATCGGGTAAGTCAACTCTGGTGCAGCGCTTGTTGCAGATGCCGGGGACTATGGCCTCGCGATCATGTACCACCCGGATGCGCAGGACGACTGAGGCCAGCGGGAAGTGTTATGATTTCGTTACAGAATCCGAATTTGAAGCAATGGTGTCGCGCGGAGAATTTCTGGAATTCGCGCGAGTCTTCGGCAGACATTCCTACGGTACGCCGAAAAAATGGCTCGAGGAGTCACGCGCCAAAGGACTGGACCTGATTCTCGAAATTGACGTACAGGGAGCGGCGCAGGTAAAAGAGAAGCTGCCGGAATCGGTGGCTATCTTTATTCTGCCGCCTTCGCGTGAAGAGCTGGAACGCCGGCTGAGAAGCCGCGCACAGGATTCCGACGAAGAAATCGCGCGGCGGTTGGCGAGGGCGCGCGCGGAAATCGAAGCATTCGGCAAGTATTATGATTTTTGCGTTATGAATGAAGACGTGGAACAAGCGGGACGCGAAGTAGAAGCGATCTTGACTGCGGTGCGCTGCAGCAGTGCAAGGCGGCGCGGCCGGGTGGAAGCACTTCTGGCATCATTTGGAGGGAAAGACTGAAATGACCGTGCAGACGAAAGCTCCGGAGAGCCAGTTCGCGTACGTGGTGCTTGCGGCGCGGCGTGCACGCCAGATTATGGCGGGGGCGCCGCCGATGTTGGAAAATCCGCGAACATTGAAGCCGACGCGAGTGGCGTGCGAGGAAGTCAACAGCGGCTTGATTGAATACGAATTCAGTCCCGGCAAGTCCGTGGATGAAGACAAGGATGGCGTCAAGCGGCGCAAGTAAGGCACTGCGAGGACTCGATGCGCATCACTCTCGGCGTCACTGGCGGGGTGGCGGCCTATAAAGCGGCCGAACTGGTGCGCCGTTTGCAACAAGAAGGTTTCTCGGTCGAGGTCGTCATGACGCGCGCGGCCTGCGAGTTCATCACGCCTCTTACCTTTGCCGCGCTCACTGGAAAAAAAGTAATCACCGGCCTGTTCGCCGAATCGGGTGGCGAGGCGAATCTCGAGAGTGCGATCGAACATATTGCCGTCGCGCAACGCACCGATTTGCTGCTGGTTGCTCCGGCGACGGCGGACATTCTTGCAAAATTCAGCCGTGGGATCAGCGACGATTTCTTGAGCACGCTTTACCTGGCAACCACGGCGCCTGTCGTTGTGGCACCTGCAATGAACGTGAATATGTGGAATCATCCTGCCACACAGGAAAATTTGGAACGGCTGCGTGGACGCGGCGTCCACGTAGTCAGTCCAGATGAGGGTTACCTAGCCTGCGGAATGACGGGAGCGGGAAGGCTCGCAGGACAGGACGCCATTATTTCTGCGGTGCGCGAAGTTTTCCAGATTCGGCGAGACCTCGAAGGGAAGACGGTGCTGCTCACCGCGGGCCCGACGCAGGAAGATCTTGATCCTGTGCGCTTTCTGACGAACCGTTCGTCGGGAAAAATGGGCTACGCAGTTGCCGAAGCCGCTGCGCAGCGCGGAGCAAAAGTGATCTTGATCAGCGGGCCAACCGCGCTTGAAACTCCGGCCGGCGTTACGCGAATTGACGTGCGCACCGCGGCGGAAATGTTGAACGCTGTGCAAAGGCATTTTGCGGAAGCGACCACAGCGATTTTTGCATCCCGACATTCTGGCCACGGTTGCGCGCAAAAAAGGAGATCGCCTGATTGTAGGATTTGCGGCGGAAACGGATAGAGTCGCGGAAAACGCCCGGAAAAAATTGCAAGAGAAAGACGCCGACCTCATCGTTGCGAACGATGTTACGGCTGCCGGCGCGGGATTCGATGTGGACACGAACGTAGTCACGCTATTTGCGCGTGACGGCCGCGATGTGGCGCTTCCCAAGCTTACCAAGCGTGAAGTCGCTGACCGTATCCTCGATGAAGTTGTGCGGCTCTCGGCCAGCGTGAAACACCAATCCGCGGATTGACGTTCCTATGCCTGATCGCCCACATACCACACTCCAAGAAAAACTTAACCAGCGGCTGAGATTTTACGAGGACCTCGGGCTCGGCCCGTTCTATCGCGATCGCGGGGGCACGTCCCAAAGAATCGCACCTTCTGTTCCAGAACTTTCTGAAACGCTATCCGCCGCCATCGAGGAATCGACTTTGCGAAAATCTGCGCCAAAAATCATGCCTTCCCTGAAGACCATTGTGCCGGAGTCGGCGGCAAAACTTCCCGTTCTGCCCACGGCGACAGGACCGTCACTCTTCGAAGCGAGTGACAAAATCCTTGGTGACACGCTGCTGAAGACTCGCGAAGATTTGGGCGAATGCACACGTTGCAAGCTGCACAAGACGCGCCACAAAATTGTATTTGGCGATGGCAGTCCAAAAGCCGATTTGGTGTTCATCGGCGAAGGTCCCGGTGCGGACGAAGATGCACAAGGACTGCCATTCGTGGGCCGCGCGGGAAAACTTTTGACCCAGATGATTGAAGCGATGGGTCTGCAGCGTCGTGACGTTTATATCTGCAACGTGGTGAAATGCCGTCCGCCAGAAAACCGTCAACCGGAGAAGGACGAAGTTATGGCGTGTTCGCCATTTCTATTCCGTCAGTTGGATGTGCTGAAACCCAAAGTTATCGTCTGCCTCGGCAGCACCGCCGCGCAGACATTGCTCCAAACGAACCGTGGTATTTCCCATTTTCGCGGCGAATGGCTGGATTTCCGCGGATACAAAATGCTGGCCACTTACCATCCCGCGTATTTGCTGCGCAATCCGGGGGCGAAGGGCGAAGTCTGGAAAGATCTTCAGAAAGTCATGGCCGAGCTCGGCCTCGAAGTCAAAAAAAAGGCGAAATAAGCGCGCATGGGCATTCTGCTCGGCGTGGCCACAGCGTTTGCGTGGGGAAGCGCGGATTTTCTGGCGCGCTTTGCAACTCGTGCGGTTGGAAATCTGCGCGCCGTGCTGGGCATGCAGGCTTGCGGCGCGGCGTTTGTCACGATGCTTCTTCTATTTACGCGCGATTGGGGCCACCTGTTTGACCGCTCGGGCTGGCAGCCCTGGGCATGGGGAATTCTCGCGGGAGCCATCAACACGTTTGCGATGCTTGCGCTCTATCGCTCATTCGAAGTTGGCAAACTCTCGCTCGTTGGTCCCGTATCCGCAAGCTATCCCATTCTCACCGTCGTCCTTTCCGCTTTTTCGGGCGAGCGGTTGTCGATTTATCGTGCGCTCGGAATCGCTGCCGCCCTGCTGGGAGTACTTCTCGTTGCGACAGGCGAAAATTCTGGCAGCCAACGAAATGAGGCGGAGAAGCCCAAGGGAATTGCCGGACTCGGCTGGGCAATCGCGGCGGCGTTTAGTTTCGGAATTCTTTTTTGGCTCCTGGGGATTCGAATCATTCCACGGACAGGCGCTCTGCCTACGGTGTGGCTGATTCGTGTAACAGGCACGGTGATCAGTTTTTGTCTGGTGATCGCGAAGAATATTCCGTTGCGAATAAAAAACAAACGAACCAGCGCGCAGGTCTACGGAATGGGCTACCTGGATACGGCGGCATTTGCGCTCAGCAATCTCGGCATGCGTCTGGAGCAAGTAGCGGTGATCAGCGTGCTCGGCTCGCTCTATGGCGCGGTGACAGTGGCCTTCGCGGCGATTTTCTTGCAGGAACGCATCGCGCTCCTGCAATGGACTGGCATCACGGCAATTTTTCTTGGCGTCGCACTGATGAGCGCATGAACTCCGGCGCTTGCGAGCCGGCCATTTTCCGGCCACCTGATACACTACCCAACGCAATGCGCGAGAAACTTTGCAACGTGGCGGTCGCCGTGCCGCTGCGCACCACGTTTACTTACCGCGTCCCGGATCGGCTGGCGGTGGAAATTGCACCGGGCTCACGCGTGCTCGTACCGTTCCGCAAAAAATCTCTCGTTGGCGTCGTAACAGAATGGGTTGAAGAAGCTCCGCCGGGCACAAAACTGCGCGACGTGCAGAAATGCCTCGACCTTGTGCCTGCGCTGACGCCGAAACTTTTGGAGCTAGGCAAATGGATCGCTTCGTATTACATCGCCCCCATCGGCGAAGTCTATCGCGCGATGCTTCCGCCCGTGACCGAATTGCGCACCCAGCAGATGGTTGTGCTGACGGATATAGCTCGAGGTGCTCCGGCGAACTTTTTTGACGAAAGCGCAAGCAAGCCCAATTTCCTGGACAAATTGCAAGCCGCGAAAAATGGGTTGTCTTTGCAAGCTGCTATAAAGTCCGGAATCCCGCTGGCCGATTTGCTCAAGCTGCAGCGGCGGGGCCTTCTTGAAATCCGACAGCAGATTCAGAATCGCAATCGCAGAACGCAGCGAATCATCGCGTGGAAGAGCAACGACGACGGTGCAGCTCTGCCGCCCAAAGAAGAGCTGCTGCGAAACCTATTAATAGTGGAACGCGGGCCCCTTCCGCTTTCGCAACTGCTGAAACTTGCTGCGGTCTCTCGCGCTTTCGTTGAAAGACTACTCCACCAAGACAAGCTCGAGAGTTGGGAAGAAGCGCTCGACCCGGCGGAGGATCCCTTCGACACGGGCTACACGCCGCCCGCCCACGCGTTGAACACCGAGCAAGATCAAGCTTTCGGCGCGATTCGCGCGCGATTTGAGCTTGGCGAATTCGGCGTGCAGCTCTTGCACGGAGTCACCGGCAGCGGAAAAACCGAAGTCTATTTGCGCGCCGTGCAGGACACGCTGGCCCGCGGAAGAACGGCGATTGTACTTGTGCCGGAAATTGCGTTGACGTTGTGGATAGGGCGGCAATGCCGCGCCTGGTTTGGCGCCCGCTTCGAAGGTGTTGCCGTCCTGCACTCCGCGCTCAGCGACGTTGAGCGCGCTCGGGAATGGTGGCGCGTTCGAAACGGGGAAGCCCGCGTGATCGTCGGCACTCGCTCCGCGATTTTTGCCCCTGTCGATCATCTCGGCCTCATTATCGTGGATGAGGAGCAGGAGTCGAGCTACAAGCAGGAGGAGACGCCGCGCTATCACGGTCGAGACGTGGCGATTGTGCGCGCCAAGCTCGAAAGCGCGGTCGCTTTGCTCGGTTCGGCGACGCCGTCACTCGAAACCTTTCATCATGCGCGCAGCGGCAAATATGAATTGCTGACGCTTGCGCAGCGTGTGGCGGAACGTTCCCTGCCTTCTGTCGAAATTCTCGATCTGCGTGAAGAATTCAGGCAAACCCACCAGACAAGTCCGATCTCATCGCACCTGCGCGAAGAAATCCAGGCATGCCTGAATTTCAAAACGCAAGCCCTAATCCTGATCAACCGTCGCGGATATTCCTGGAGCGTCATCTGCCGCAGCTGCGGCGCAAATGTACAATGCGTGAATTGCAGCATCGCCATGACCCATCACAAGAATCGCAATCGCCTCGAATGCCACTATTGTGGTTCGGTACAATCCATTCCCCAACAATGTCCCAAGTGCGATTCGCAATACGTCTATTTCTTCGGCGAAGGCTCCGAACAACTCGAAGAGCGGCTGCGCAAGGAATTTCCCAAGGCGCGAATTGCGCGGCTCGATCGTGACACCGCTCGCACGAAGCGCCAGTACCAGGAAACCTTAGGAGCGTTCGCAGATGGAGCGCTGGATATTCTTGTCGGCACGCAAATGCTCGCCAAAGGACATGATTTCCATCGCGTGACGCTGGTTGGCGTAATCAGCGCGGACACTTCGTTGACGATGCCGGATTTTCGCGCGGCGGAACGCACGTTTCAGTTGATGACGCAAGTCGCGGGACGTGCAGGCCGCGGCGAATTGCCCGGCCGCGTCCTGATTCAAACCTTCTATCCGGAGCACTACGCGATCCAGGATGCGGTTAAACAGGACTACACCGCTTTTTTCGAGCGCGAACTCCATTATCGTCAGGTCATGGCGTACCCGCCGTTTACGTCGCTGGCCAATGTGATTGTGCGTGACGCCAGCCTTGAAAGGGCCATCACCTGGTCGCGCAAGCTGTCGCAGTTTTTGGCCCCGCACAATGGCGATGGTTTACGAATTCTCGGGCCGGCCAGCGCCCCACTGGCGCGCCTCAAAAGTGAATACCGTTTTCAGTTTTTGTTGAAGGCGAAAAAGAAAGCGCAGCTTACAAAAATCCTTGCAGGCGCACTAGCTTTTTGCGATTCCAAAGAAATTCCTCAGACCGCCGTCCTTGTCGACATGGATCCTCTGCAGCTCCTGTAGGGGCATGATATATCGTGCCCGCTCTTCACTTTGTGCGCTGCCTTAGGAAGACGAGGGGGCGCGCGAATTCCGATATCGCCAGAAAAAATACGCTGGAATTCCCAGAGCCATCAGCAGCAGCCCGGCAATCACGTGGCGGAATTGGCTGGGATCGCGCTTTGCCAGATAAATTGCATTGCCGACGACCGCGCCGGCGGCCAGAAGGAAAACAATCGGTGTCCACGGATATCCCGGAACTCGATAGGGAAGCGCCCTTTCCCCTAACGCGGCGCGCAGCGGAAAAATGGCCGCTGCTCCAAGGCCGTAGAAAATCCAGCCAATGAACACTACGCCTTGGATCAATTCCGAAAAACCTCCAGCAAGCGTCAGAATAGCGGACCAAACGCACAAAGCAAGAATCGCGGCGGCAGGAGTATGAAATCGCGGATGGACTTCAGCCAGTGTCTTGAAAAACAAATTGTCTCGCGACATCGCATAGAACACTCGTGGGGCCGTGAGCACCACGCTGTTTGTTGCGCTAAAAACCGAAATCAGAATCGTCAGCGCAACAAACTTGCCGGCCCACGGGCCCAAAACAGCGCTCGCCGCCGTCGCCGCAATCGCATCGCTGCTGGCCGCGGCCTCAGGTCCGAGCGCCACCAGATATCCCATCACTGCGACCACGTACAGGCCAATCAAAATCAATGAGCCAAGCAAGAACGCGCGCGGAAAAACTTTCTGTGGCTCAATCACCTCTCCCGCGCTGTACGTTCCGAACTGCCATCCCTCATACGCCCACAGAACAGCAATCATCGCGAAACTGAAATTCGAAAATAAATTCATTCCGTAGAGACTGGTGCCCACAGCGGCGGGAATTTCGCCGGCATGCTTGCCAAGAATTAACAAAACGAGGCTCAGCACGATAACCAAAGCGCTTTTGACCAGCGTCGTCCAATTTTGCAAATCCGAACTCTGTCGCGTGCCCCTCACGTTCACGACTGTGACCACCGCGATCATCAAAACTGCTGCCACCGACGATTCCGCCGGCGTCAGTGGAATCACTTCCGCAAGGTATCGCGCGAACGCGCGCGCAAGGGCGGCGATGGTCGCCGCCGAAATCACCAGAAACAGGCACCACCCATATAGAAATGCCGGCAGGCGTCCGAATCCGTCGCGAATATAACAGTAAAGCCCGCCGGCTTCGGGATTCGCCGCCGCAAGTTCTGCGTAAGTCAACGCGCCGAGCAGCGACATCACTCCGCCCGCCACCCAAACCAGCATGGACAGCCCAACGGAACCATTTACCTGTCGAAGAATCAATCCAGGTGAGAGAAAAATGCCCGAGCCAATGACCGATCCAATAAAAAGAAAAAGCAAGTCGCGCAGGCGCAGTGTGCGGATGAGTGTCGGCATTTGTGATGACGCAACGTCTGAGACGCCAGCGCCGCGCGCACGAGCATCATAGCGGCGAGATGGTATCCGTCAATGAGAACTTGCCGATTGCCACAGCGGAACCGGCATAAAGCACAGAATCATTACCAGCAGCGTAACAATGGCTAGCACCGTCCGCGTCGAATCGAGGGGCCTCTGGTCATACACCGCGGGAATTCGCAGGAACCGCAAGGCCAGCAAAATTCCTGCCCACATCCACCAAAACCAAATTCCTGACTGAAAAGATCCGAGCGCGGCAAGCGCCGCAGGGACCAGCCAGCCCAGCCAGCGATGAAGTCGCGGACTGAGGGAACGAAGAATGTGTCCACCATCCAGCTGCCCAGCGGGCAGAAGGTTCAGCGCGGTGGCAAAAAGTCCAACCCACGCGGCGCGTCCAACAGGATGAAGCAAGACCGTGAGAGGATCCGCTCCCGGGAAAATTTTTTGCACCAGCAGGCGGAGAGCAAGCGGTACGCCAAACACGATGTTTGCAGACGGCGAATTGAGTCCCGGCACGATTCGCGAATGCACAACGCCGTAAATCAGGATCGGGATCGCCAACACAAATCCCACCAGTGGTCCTGATGCGCCCACATCAAACAAGGCGCGCCGGCTGCGAATCGGCGACCGCATCAAAATGAAAGCGCCAAGCGTCCCAATCAACGTGGGCGCCGGAATAAAATACGGATAGCTCGCGCGGATGCCATGATGCCTGCACGCGAAGTAGTGGCCCAATTCGTGCGCCAGCAAAATCGCCATCAGTGAAATCGCAAAAGGGAATCCGGCTGCAAGAGCCGTCGGATCTTTGTAGAGCAGCTTCAGCGAAACGACGAACTCGTCGATTGATGCCGCCTGGCTGTTTGCAAATGAAATGGCAAATTGCCGCCCCGCGGCAAGGCACGTAAGAAATGTCACTACGAAAAGCAGAACCGCCAGCCAAAGCCGTTTTGGTTTCGTGGGCGCTGATACCGACCAGGCGGGGAACGCAGCCGGGCTCTCGGGAGCCGCAACGTTCAGATCAATTGTTGCGGGGGCGGACTCGTTATCGCTGTTCACAAATTATATGGCGGGACGTAACTGATGCCCGCACCTATTATATGGCAGGCTGCAAGTACAGCCCGCACCCGAGATTGGATGCGAAAAACTGCGGGAAGGTCAGACGGCTGCAGGCCCGTCTGGACCTCGATCAACCCTCGAGGCCCTGGAGCTCTTTGCCGGGCTTAAATCGCACAGCCTTGCCCGGAGGAATATTCACTTCCTCACCGGTGCGCGGATTGCGGCCGATGCCCGTCTTTCTGGGCTTCACGGTAAAAACTCCAAACCGCCTCAGTTCGATTCTCTGGGTGCGTCCCATTCCGTTCTTCAGCGATTCAAAAACCGTTTCCACGGCCTGCTCGGCCTTGACGCGGCTCACGCCTGCTCCTTCGAGCTTTGCCAGTACGGCGTTTACGATATCCAGTTTAATCAAGCGTGCCTCCGCTGCTCTGGGGCAGATGCTAGAGGCTGCGCGCCAGGTTGTCAAGACGTGACGCGTCGTCTACACTGGCATTCTTCGTTGACCGCTTCGTGGTCACATGTTCGATTGACTGCATTTGCAAAACTAGATTGTCTCGAGCGCAACGCTTGAGCACTTTGCGGTGACCTATTCTAGAGGAGGCGTGGATGTCTGTAAGGCCGGATAGTTGGATTCGCCGCATGTCGCTGGAACATAAAATGATCGAGCCGTTCACCGATCGGCAGATCCGGGAAGGAGTTATCAGCTACGGAGTCTCTTCCTACGGTTACGACATTCGCGTCGCCGATGAGTTCCGCATTTTCACCAATGTGAACTCCACCATCGTCGATCCCAAAAAATTTGACGCGCGTTCGCTGGTGGATTACAAAGGCGACGTCTGCATCATCCCGCCGAACTCTTTCGCGCTGGCCCGTTCCATCGAATACTTCCGCATCCCGCGCAACGTGCTCACGATCTGCGTTGGCAAGTCCACCTACGCGCGTTGCGGAATCATCGTCAACGTCACGCCCTTCGAGCCGGAATGGGAAGGCTTCGTTACCCTCGAAATCAGCAACACCACTCCGCTGCCCGCAAAAATTTACGCCAACGAAGGCCTCTGCCAGGTCATCTTTTTCGAATCCAGCGACCCGTGCGAAATCAGCTACAAGGACAAAAAGGGCAAATACCAGGCCCAGGGCGGCATCGTCCTCCCCCGCCTTTGAAGAGGGCGCTGGTCGTCAAAAAGGCAGGCTTGGGCGGTTGATCTAAGCAACTTATTGACGATGGCTGGCACGGTCGACCAGCAAACAAATCACTTCGCGACGACGGCTAGGTTCTGGATTGGATAGCCGAGTTTGCGCCACGCATCCAGGCCGCCGTGCAGCGGCCGGATTCTTCTGATGCCTTGTTTTCTGAGGAGGAGCGCCACACGGGCGCTGGTGGCTTCGTTTGGTCAAGTACAGTAGAGAATGACTTCACGGTCGCGCGGCAAGCGATCGTTTTTCTCTTCCAGCTCCTTCGCATCCATGCGAAACGCACCGGGAATCGTTTCCGGGTCAGCCTCGAAATCCATTGAGTGCCGCAAATCGACAATCACCATTTCTTCAGCTGCGTCAATTTTTTCTTTTAATTCTTCCGGAGTGATGCGCGCAATCCGTAGTTCGCGAAGAAATCTTTGCCGCGCAAAGAATTTCCAGGCGATATAACCGGCGAGACAGCCGATGATCAGAACCGCCAATCCGCCTCCAAGCGCTGCAGCGCGTTCCGCGATGCGCTCGATCTGTTCGCTGAAAATGAAACCCGTTCCGAGAATCGTCAGGCCCCAAACCGCGGAGCCAAGCGCGTCGTACAGGAGAAACATTCGCGCTCGCATGTGAAAAATTCCAGCGAGCGGCGGCGCCACGGTGCTTAGACCGGGAATAAATTTTGCAATCAGCAGCGAGCGAGCGCCCTGCTTGGAAAAAATTCCTTCCGTGCGGCGAACGCAGGAATCCGGTTCGAGAGAAATCTTGCAGAGGAATTGCAGAATGCGGATGCCTTTTTTCCGGCCGAGAATGTACCAGAAAGAATCGG
>WNGN01002781.1_pt1 | contig 11775 bp, 11 predicted proteins | sample 5400561 | NCBI WGS metagenome assembly WNGN01 (sample SAMN13153379, study PRJNA577476) | soil metagenome | isolation source: 115 cm soil or saprolite under Garry oak tree replicate 2 | place: USA:California | collected 2016-06-15
TGACCTCCGGCGTTGCCGGGCGCTTCGGCGGATCAAACGCCCAATGGGACTGCCACTTCGCGCCCTGATCGATCCATTCGCGGATTAGTTCGATCTGCTTAGACGTCAGCGTCCTGCCGGATGACGCCGGTGGCATGCGTCTTTCCTTCGCGCTGATCCTCTGGTACAGCCGGCTGGCCGCGCTGTTGCCGGGCACGATGATCCGGTACCCGTCCCGATCCGCAAACACGCTCTGTTTGGTGTCCAGGCGCAAGTTGCCCTGGCGACCGTCCTCTTCGGGGCCATGGCATGCAAAGCAGGCGTCCGAGAGAATGGGCCGGATGTCGCGGTTGAAGTCTACCGGTTTCTCTGGTGGGTTCGACGGCGCTTGCCAGGCGCCCAGCGGAGGAAGGCAAAATGCCATCGCGGCGGCCGGCAGCCATCGGCAGATGATCGCGCGGATCAAGGAACCTCCTCCACCGATTGAATAGCGCAACCGCGAATACCATACTACGTGGGCGTTCCGCTTGGAAGCATCTTCCGCTCAGGTCAACACCTGCATTGTTCCTTAGCGCGTTCAGACGGGATCACTCAAAGTCCTCCTCCGCATCTTGCAGGTTCGATTCGTGCCCGGCTCACCCCAACTGCCCTTGTTTGTGCGGATGCGGAAATACCAGGTCTTCACTTTGACATCCTCCCCTTCCTGAAGGACTCCTCAAAGGTGTTTCCAGTCGGCTGCTCCGAATCGAGCGACCCGATATTGAAAAACGCTATTGGAAGAACGTCCGGTGGTCGCCATCATACTTGGCCGCCAGTTGTGGCCGGGCACCGCTGGGCATCATTAAGCAATACGTCGAGCAACAAAAGACACCGCTTTAACGGGCCTTATATCCCCGCCCTGAAAGACGGAGCTTTACGGCCCGACCGGTAAGAAATAACAGTTGGCAGGGCAGTTTGAAGAGCTCCATTAAAGCCTAATCGTGCACTAAATCGGTGATGAGGAAGAAACTCGCTGGTTCAGAACAAGCGGTATCTTGCGGTGCGTATTAAGCGCGCGGAACAGAACCGAGAGGCACGTCGGAAGCTCATCACGTCATTAAGGAGGGTATGCTCACGAGCCGCTCTACGCGTTCCAGCTACCGGGGAACGCGCTCCAGGGAACGCACCCGTGCGCTCTCCGTCCTGCTCAACCGCACCACCGTCTGGCGGCACCGTCGCAGCAGCGAACGCAGCCCTTCATCAAATATGGGGGTTGCTTGCCAGCAGTTCGCTGAAAAAGCCGGCCTTGTGCAGGCGCTGCTTGTGGTAGCTCACCCGCGGCCATCAGCAGCGTGCTGATTTTCATTTTCATTTTCATTTGCACCATCTGCTGAACCAGCCGGGAGCCCGTCTAACTGTCATTTCTGCCAGTGGGGAAACCAGCCTTGGCTCTCTAAGTTTGGGAAGAGTATACCGACTTGACGACGGAACAGCTGGTGGACAATAGGGACTATGTGAATCGTGGTGTTGAAGTGTCCACCCACATCGGCTTAGTCATTCTGTTGGTTGCCGCCTGTTTCCTTATCTTGCGTCCCTTTCTTCCCTTGATTACCTGGGGAATTATCATCGCCATCTCCGTCTATCCGAGTTACAGAAGGTTGCAGCTTGCATTGCGCGACCGCGGAGTGCTGTCCTCAGTCGTTATTACCATTCTCCTTTTAGCTTTCTTAGTTTGTCCCGTGGTCTTGCTTGCCGGAACACTGGTGGGGAGTATCCAGACCCTCGCAGCACACCTCAAGGACGGAACCCCGGTCATCCCACCACCCCCCGCCGGCGTCGAAACCTGGCCTGTTATTGGCGTTCCCCTGAAAAGTGTATGGAGCCTGGCTTCAACGAACTTAGCCACCGCACTAAGGAGTTTTGCTCCTCAGATCAAAACCATCGTCCCTGGGCTGCTATCGGCTTCTGCGGGAATAGGTCTCACCGTGCTGCAATTCGCTTTTTCCATCTTGGTTGCCGGAATCCTTCTTGCCAACGCCCGAGGCGCTGCCGGAGCCGCACACTCATTCGCCAACCGTATATTTGGGGACAGGGGGATGGAGTTTGAGCGGCTCGCCAGCTCCACGATCCGCAGCGTTGCTACAGGCATTCTCGGCGTTGCACTGATCCAATCGCTTCTCGCGGCCCTCGGTTTTCTAGTGGCAGGATTGCCGGGCGCCGGCTTGTGGGCCATTGTGTTTTTAATTGCCGCAGTGCTGCAGGTGGGGACGCTTATCCTTATTCCTTGTGTGATTTACATGTTTGCAATCTCGAGCGTTACCAAAGCCGTGATTTTTATGCTTTGGTGCCTCATCGTCGCGTTGGTGGATAACGTCCTGAAACCTCTTCTGTTAGGGCGAGGCGTCGCAGTTCCCATCGCGGTGGTATTCCTCGGCGCGATTGGCGGATTCGTGGCATTGGGCATTATCGGCTTATTCGTCGGTGCGATCGTTTTGTCAGTGGGCTACAAGTTGTTCATCGCCTGGCTAGATCGGGCTCCCGCCACTGCGCAGAAGATTTGATAAACACGCTGCTGTATCAAGAAACACAAGGAGTGTTTCATTTGGCCGTTCCCTTCCTGTGTCTCTTTGCGGGGGCGCGCAATATGAAGAGTGATCGAAACAGTATCCTGCGTGATTTCGCGGAGCCCTACCTGCGCCGTCGCTACTCGATTTTGTTCTATACGCTCCTTCTTACCATGGTGGCAGCTCCGCTTCTTAGCGCCCTAAGATTCAGTGGAACGCTGTTTGAGTCATTCGTAGCCGCGAGCCTGCTTGCCGCGATAATACCCGCCGACCCGGTGAGAAGCCGACCCCTCCTGCTGGTGCTCGTGATAGTTGCCTGGCTGGCGCGTCCGCTTACTGATTGGCTCGGGCATAGGGTCTTATCGGCGATGACGATGGGAATTTGGACCCTGATCGGGTTGCTTGCAGCGGTTGCTGCCCTGCGCTTCGCCATGGACGCCACAAAGGTCGACGCCGAACATCTGTATGCGGCCCTCAGCGCTTATTTGCTCGCTGGTACTTGCTTCGGTCTCTTGTATTGGGTTCTCGAACAGATCAAATCTGGCGCCTTCGTCGTCCGCGGCGAATTCTCCCAAACGAGTGCAATCTACTTCAGCTTCGTCACACTGGCAACGCTCGGCTATGGCGACATCGCGCCAAGTACGGATGTGGCTCGGGGCCTCGCGATCGTCGAAGGCGTTGGCGGGCAACTTTTCCTGGCAGTTCTGGTCGCACGACTGGTCAGCTTGTATTCGAAATCCGGGAACCAATCGAGTTGACGGCCGGCGGTCTATTGGGCCGCGGAAAGCGTCGGACGGGAGCTACTCATTGTGATTTCTCCGCTGATTTGTGGTGCGGCTCCCTCAATATCTGGAGGTAGGCAAAAGCAGCGCCTATTCCAATCAATACCTGCCACCAATGGCGGTATCCAGTCCCGATACATGCCGAAACGATGGTAAGCACCGCCGCGAAAACTCGTGCCAGGTAGGGATGGTCTTTTAGCGCTATGGTCTCAAAAATGGCAGTCAACACCCAGAAAGCAAGCAGACCAAGTATCACAAAAAGGATGGTATCAAGCATCGGTTGGAACCTTTCGGCGGATGCGCGCTACTGAGCCTTGACCGTATATCCCGGCTCGACAAATAAGAACTGTTAGTACTTACAGCTGCGTGTTTCTTGAGCTGACGCTTAAATTTGGCAGATTGCCTTGCCGCGAAAAAGGGGCCAATTATCTCCAAGCGTTCAGCGCGAGGCCCACGGCGAGAGAAGCGATACATGAATCAAAACCTATTAAGCCTTGCAATTCGGGGTTTGATGGCTTCCCTTAGCGTTTCTGCTCAAAAGCCGACGGCTGGCACTGTTATTTCAACGAATTCCGCCCGCGTGGCACAAAGAAGGAAAATAAGAAGGCATCTAGTAATCTGCTGTGGCAGCAGTATGTGGTGCGTACAACTGCTGCCGAATATGAGTGTCGCCAGCCAAAATCATCTCAGCAAGCCATTTTGCCAGCCAACACAGCAATCCAATTTACTCTTGATAAAGACAAGATGAAGTTCCAATGGAAGGCAAAATACGAGTTCCTCGTGGTCGGTTCGTCGGCACTTCACTCCCAGCGATCGTTTTGCGACAGGAGACTTACCGGAGGACTGCTAACCAAAAATGACCACAGCACTCCTGTTCAATACCAGCTCGCGTGCAATACCACGGTGCCTGGTTAAGGCCGTTACCGCCGGAACGAGTCCATGCTTGCGCAGCCAATAGGCCACAGTCAGATCTCCTCGCACGCATTTTACGCAGCAGAACTCCGCAGCGAGCGCGTACGCATCTTCGGCTTGCTTGCGTTTCTCGGCGTAGTGTTCGTGGCTCTGACCGTTCGCGTTTTTCTCCTACACACCACGGTCCTCAGCCCGCATGTCGCATGGAATTTCAGCCTGGCCGCGGCGCTCGGCCTTTTTGAGTACGCGATGCTACACCTGGTCAACCGCGCACTGCACAAGGATCAGGAATTCCCTCGCTTCCTCTGGCTCACTAGTACGGTTCTCGAAACGGCGGTGCCCGCCATCGGAGTCGCTTGGCTGACGACAACGGACTTTGCCTCGGCTTATCGTCCCTTGGCCAGCCCCGCCACGCTGCTGTTCTTCGTTTTCATCATCCTTTCGATTCTGCGTCTCGACCCTTGGATCTGTCGTCTCGCGGGCATCACTGCCGCTTTTACCTACCTCGCCGCAGCCATTTCCCTTGGTTGGGTACCTCCTAGGCCGGGAACTCCAGCGCCGGTCACGCAAACCGACGTCAGTCTCTATGCGTTCATTTTGCTCGTGAGCGGTTTCATCGCCGGCGGCGTTGCCGGGGAGATTCGCAAACATGTCGAAGCTGCTTTGCGGGAGGCAGAAACGCGCCGCCAGCTCGATCGGGTACAACACGACTTACGGACCGCCCGCGACATCCAGCGGGCGCTGCTTCCGCAAAAGCCGCCGGACCTTTCCGGGTTCGCCATCGCCGGCTGGAACAAGCCGGCCGACGACACCGGCGGCGATTTTTACGACTGGGACGTTATGTCCGACGGCCGCCTCATGATTGTGCTTGGCGATGTGACCGGGCACGGCATCGGTCCGGCTCTGCTCGCAGCCGCGTGCCGGGCCTACGCGCGTTCCAGCTTTGCCGTTCACACAGATCTGTTCGCCGCGATGACGCAGATTAACGCTCGCGTTTCCCGCGATCTCGATCCTAGCCGTTTTGTCACCTTTGTGGGAGTCGCCTGCTCTTCAAGCACAGGGGAACTGGAAATCTTATCGGCAGGGCACGGACCGCTGCTGCTGTACTCCGCACTTGAAAATTCCTTCCGCGAGATCGATTCGCAAGGCGTGCCCTTGGGCATTCTTCCAGATTTCGTTTCCCAACCATCCACGAAAATCCGACTCGAAAGAGACGACATTCTCCTGCTCATCACCGATGGTTTTGTGGAATTTGAAAACCCAGCGCAGGAAGAATTTGGAAAGCAGCGGCTGGAAGATGCCGTTCGCAGCTCGCGCAGCTTGCTGCCGGATCAAACCATCAAAGGCCTTTACGATGCCATCCTGGCGTTTTCGAACGGTACGAAGCAGCAAGACGACCTCACCGCGGTCCTCATCAAGCGCATCGAGTAGAAGAGGTCCCGAAAAACGTTCCGGAAAAATTTTGCACTAAGTATGGTCATGGCTGCATGCAAGTCAATCACTACAGCGGCACCCGCAAGTGTATTCCCGAGCAAAAGAATCACGTGTACAATGAGCGCGGATTCCCGTTCTGGAATGGCAATGCGATGATGTCGCACTCCACGGTAACGAGTCTTTTGCCATGAACAAAAGAAGGTTTATCAAACTTTTCTCTGGAATGGCTGCAGCACCCGTTGTCTCCCCACTCCTGACGCTGCTTCCGGACAGCAAACTGAAAAACTGGGCCGGCAACTTGGAATACGGCACCGAAAATATGTACACCGCAAGCTCCGTGGAACAGGCGCGGGATTTCGTCGGGAAACAGGCGAAGTTGAAAGTGCTGGGAACGCGTCACTGCTTTAACAAGATAGCCGACAGCACCACGGAGTTCCTGTCCTTAAAGCCCGCGGATGAGCTTCTGTCTGTCAACGCGGCGGAGCGCACCGTAACCGTCGACGGGAGTATGACTTACGGGCATTTGTGCCCGCTTCTTCATGAACAGGGATTTGCGTTACACAATTTGGCCTCGTTGCCTCACATTTCCATTGCCGGTTCTTCGAGCACCGCAACTCATGGTTCCGGCGACAGGAATGGAAACCTCGCGACGGCAGTCTCGGCTCTCGAACTGATTACTGCCGGCGGCGACACGATTCAGCTTTCCCGGCAGAAGGACGGCGAGAAATTCTTAGGAGCCGTTGTCGGGCTGGGCGCGCTCGGCGTCATCACCAAGGTCACACTCGACATTCAGCCGGCCTACATGATGCGGCAGTACGTTTACTTGAACATGCCCTTGGATCAAGTAAAGGACCACTTTGAGGCCATCGAATCCAGCGCCTACAGCGTCAGTCTGTTCACGGATTGGCGGAACAAGAATGTCAACGAGTTGTGGATCAAAAGCCGCGTGGAGGAAGGACAAGCTTTTGCTCCCGCGCCCGAATTTTTCGGAGCGAAGGGGGCGACCCGAAATTTTCATCCTATTGCGGCGCTCTCCGCGGAAAACTGTACCGAGCAGATGGGTGTTCCGGGCCCCTGGTACGAGCGGCTTCCACACTTTCGCATGGGTTTCACCCCCAGCGCCGGGAAGGAATTGCAGTCAGAGTATTTTGTGCCTCGCCATCACGCCGTTGAAGCCATTTTGGCTGTTGAGCGACTCCACGAACAAGTGAGCCCACATCTGTTGATTACAGAAATCCGCACCATTGCTGCGGACAATCTTTGGATGAGCCCCTGCTACCAACAACCTTGCGTCACCATTCACTTCACCTGGAAGCAGGATTGGCCTGCGGTTAGAAAATTGCTGCCGGTCATTGAAAACGAACTTGCACCATTCAAGGCTCGTCCGCACTGGGGAAAGCTGTTTACGATTTCCCCTGCGGAACTGAAATCCATCTACAAAAAGATGCCTGAGTTTATTGAGTTGTGTAAGACCTACGATCCGAACGGCAAATTCCGCAATGAATTCCTGAACGTAAACATCTTTGGATGAGGGATCCCAGGATTTCCCGCAAGACACGGTCGCGACAAATTGGTTGTGCTCACACGTTTCGAAGAAATGGCAGGGGCTCCAGAGTGCCGGCGCACCAGCCGGATAATTCATAGGTCCGATCTCGAGGTGTGCCATGGAGCCTTAGAGGGTGAGCAGATCCCGCAGTCTGCCCTGTTCGCTGCGCCTAGAAAACCCTCCTCCTCGTCTACGGTAAGCGCTGCTGAAGTAGGTACCCAGATACGTTCGCGGTACTGTCCGTTTGGATCAGAAGGATTTGCGCACCGTTCACCTGGTAGAACGAGATGTTGAAGGTGGTCACCGACGGAATGAACGGATAACCGCCCGATGGCGTCGGGATGTTGAAGCTGCCAGTGAAACGGCCGGGATGGGCAGCATCCGCGGCGAAGGTGCCGGTGAAGGGCCCGGCGGTATTTGGGGAGGTGCTTTGATCATAATCTGCTACGCCATTGATCAAGTTTCCGGAACCGTCACTGGTTACCACGCCAACCAGATCCAGTTCATTCGGCGTTGCGGCGGCAATGCAGTTCTTGAGGTTGAGACCTTGATTTCCCACGATCGCAGCAGGAGTCGAGGAGATCTGGGGAATCAAGCGGCCTGTTCCTATGATGGTGGCGTCGGTGTGCAGCAGCAACGCTCCGCCTCCGTTTGAAGAGTCGGGATCAAGAACATCGACGGACGGATCGACCATGTAAACGTTGAAAGTAGAATTTCCCGCTGCGTCTATCAGATTGAGCGTGCCCTCCAGGCTCTTGTTAAACGCAAAGGTGCCGTTAACAGGTTTGGCGACGCTCGGAGTCGTAGGTGCCGCTCCGCCCAGGTTTGCGTCCGAGATGCCGCCGCTGATACTGCTGACGCCATCGGCGGTCAATTGTCCGGCTGCTACCGCTCGCCCCGTGGAACTCCAGCCGGAATGTTCGAAAACAAATTTCCCCGAAAGGGCTGCGGTTGCGGCGCCCTGGGCATAAGCGCTTCCGCCTGCTAAATCCAAGTTGTCATCCTCGAACAGCCGAAGCACCTTCGAAGAGACCATATAAAACGTAAAAGACCTGGTTACCCCCGGCACGGGAACGACGGTGAATCTCCCGCGGCCATTAACGTCCGGTGCTGCGAAGATGCTCCCGGTAAAAGCCTGAGAGGCAACGGTGCCGCCGATATTGGTGTCGAGCGTGCCACCGGTGATGTTCCCTTGACCATCCGAACTGAAGACGCCGCCAAAAGCGACCTTCGCAGTCGGCGGAATCGAAGTGTCGACTCCCTCCATGGTGAAAGAATACCCGCCGGAGATCTGTGATGTGGAAAAGTTTCCGGATTGTAAGTCTAAGGTTCCGCTCCCTGGGTTTCCGCCCGTCTCTGTGATCACCGCATGCGATGCGGAGGTAAGAACAAAACTGAAGCTTAGAGTTTCGCCATTCTGCGTGTGGATCGTCATCGTGCCGTGTCCGCTCGAATCAACGGAATAGGACGAGACCGGGTCAACGGAGGTCGCGAGAATGGGATCCCCTTGATCCCGATAAACGGTGGAGACAATGTCCTCCATCCCGCCCAAAATATTCCCGTTCCCATCGACATTGACGCTCCCCGCAAACGTGGTGGTGCCCCGGTCCGCCGAATTTCCGGTTGGTGCCATGATCAAAAAGGCATACTGGCCTTTCAGCGTGGCATTGGACGCGGTTCCGGAAATAAGGACGACCGCGCTGGCACTTTTGGACGAATCGGCAACAGAAGTCGCGACGATTGTTACACTGCCACCGGTCGGCACCGTTGCTGGCGCCGTGTATGTCGTCATGTTGTCGCTCGGTGTCGAAGGCGGACTGAAGGCACCGCACGCGGCCAGAGGAGTGCAGGTCCAATTCACTCCCCGAGCGGCAGAATCATTCTGGACTGAGGCCGCCACGCTCGCCGTGCCACCGGTCGGAAGCCATGCCGGAGGCATGGTCGAAAGCGTAACGGAGAGGGACTGCGGAGCGGGGCCTGGCCCTGGCGAACTCCCGCCGCCGCAGCCGGAAATCGCTGCCACGATGCCGATCGCTAGAAGAGACAAATTCCTATTCACGGTTCCGTCCGAAAGAGGCAAATCCTACCGGCTGGGGAAGTAGCATAGCGAATCCCGCGGAAACCGGATCTATTCGCAATCGACGATGTCTCCGAATAGTTAATCCCGACCAGGCGTCAAGAAGAAAAACCTGGGGTTATGAGCTCCGAAGATACTTTCCTTGATGGTGCAAGGGAGGCTTCGCCCGGGCTGAGAGAGAGGTGCGCGGTCGCAGAGTCTACGCCGACGCTGCTCCACGCCGCAAGCTTTTCGGAATTCTAGTTTCGAAGATTGTCTCGACAGCTCGCACCAGCTTCGACGTCGACATGCCCCTGGTGGGGACCACAGTCGTCACGTTTCGGACATCCTGCGGGACGAACATTGACCGTTCAGCGAGGACGAGGACCGGCAGTCCGGGCCTGGCCCGCTTGACTATCTGCAATACCGCGCCACCCGACATGCCGGGCATCTGATAATCCAAAACGACCGCATCCACTCTATTTCCCGCCAAAAGCTCGAGTCCTTCTTTTCCCGTTGTGGCAGTCAAGAGTTTGTCTCCACTTTTCTCGAAGTGGGCGCGAAAGACATCGAGCGAATCTCGCTTGTCATCGATATAAAGAATGGTTTTGGTTTCTGCCACGGCGACCCATCCTTGATCCTTGCCTAACCGGGAATACCCTTTCCGACCAGGAAAGATGAAAGCTGGGCGAAAACATATACAGAAAGGAAGCAGCAGCAAAGACCTTATATGCGGTCGCGGCGGCTTGTCAATTATCTACTTTCCTCGGTTTCCTATTCGAAACGGCTCTTGAGACCGTCGCCGAGTTCAGGGAAGTGCCGTGTGCTCATGCGAGGCGTTTCACCGACAGGGTAAGGATTTGGCTCCGCTCCCTCGTCTCTCATTGGGCACAAGGCAAAGGAACATCCGAGCTCTGCTATAGCCTGAAGTGAACTAGCATTGGGAGCTTGTATGACCAAATTCGTCCCTCGCACTTTGCAAATTTTCTTCTTGGGCCTGGTCATCGCGAGTCCAGTCTGCGCCCGGAAGAAGCTAACCGCCGCAAAGGCGAAACAGCACTTTGGCGAGACGGCGACCGTTTGCGGCGAGGTGGTTAGCGCTCGTTATGCGGAGTCTTCCAAAGGCCACCCAACGTTTCTCAATTTGGACAAACCGTATCCGAAGCAAATCTTTATTGTAGTGATTTGGGATGAAAACCGAAGCAAGTTTGGAAAGCCAGAGGAAGACTACAAAGGAAAGCAAATCTGTGTGAGCGGGAAGATCACAGCATATGCGGGTTTGCCGGAGATTGTTGTTTCCGATCCCAAGCAGATAAAAGTCGAATAGTGCCCGACCGCCTGTTTTGAGACCCTTCCAGGGTTTCGGACGACCTTAGGCGTCCATCTCGCACTTGGAATCTGGACTCTAGAAAGGCTTCACTAAAATCTTGGGAGAGGGCTACTGTTCGATATTTACCCAATTTCCTGCCTGGTCTTGAACTTCAATCTTCGTTATGGGGTGTACTTCCCAAACTGTTCCGCGCTCCTTTCCTACAACGTCGAGATGCTGGAAGTCATACATGAGCCAGCCGCTCCAGGCGAACTTGTTTCGTCTGGTTGACGTAAGCTGTCAACATTTGCGTCGTCCACTTGTGATTCGGGCGCACCCGAGGTGTGGTCTCAACGATGATCGCGACCTTAATGAGTTGCTTTGGTCCTTGCGTTAGGTATATGTGCCAATCCACTTCGTCGGGCTTCAAAAGGTTGCAATTGGTTGTCTCACCGGGTGCCCGAGTTTGTTCCTTCACGCGGATTGAAAGATATCCGATGACAGACACGGGAGCACCTTGAATATCGTTCACCCGGTCAGCAGGTAAGTTGCTCAGGTCATCCCAACTCATGGGGATTAAATCGCTGTCCGCCGGTTCGTCGGTCCGGTTCTTGTTATTGTTTAGCTGTTGCATCTTTCCGCCAGCAGCATTGCCCTTGGGTCCGCATACCGTGTTCCCGCCGATGACCAGCGGCTGCCCTACGGCTGGCTTTTTCGCAGCAGCAAGTTGGTCGATAAGTTGGGGGTCCACCGTATTCGGTGTAAGCGGTGGATTCTTGTCTTTCCGAGCTCGACTCGGTGCTTGCGTACAAGCAGGTATGCAGGTCACAGGGACCATGATCGCAACGACCCGGATCACGGATTTCTTCATCATTGGACACCTCCACCGTTGATTTGGCGCTGCTTTCCTCCTCCCGCAGAATTCTCAGAACCGGGAGAAGTCCGGCTTGCGCCGTTCCAGGAACGCCGCCAACGCCTCTTTCGCTTCGGGGCCCTCGAGCAATGCCGCAAATTGCTCGCCTTCGCGCGACATGGCTTGCTTGATGACCTCGGCCTGACCGCATTTGAGAAGCATCTTGGTCGTCCGCAGCGCTCGGGGAGGTTTTTGTGCCAATTGTTGCGCCTTTGCCGTTGCCGTAGCCAGCAGATCCCCATCGGCGACGACTTGATTCACGATGCCCAGATCGCGCGCCGCTTCCGCGCCGAAGGGTTCG
>WNGN01003156.1_pt1 | contig 11775 bp, 10 predicted proteins | sample 5400561 | NCBI WGS metagenome assembly WNGN01 (sample SAMN13153379, study PRJNA577476) | soil metagenome | isolation source: 115 cm soil or saprolite under Garry oak tree replicate 2 | place: USA:California | collected 2016-06-15
CAAGAACGCCCAAGAGGACTCCGGCCGCGATCGTCAGCGGCGCGCGATGAGCGGCAATATACTCCTCGTAGCGCATGGCGATTCTTGCGACCCTGTCGCGACCCACCAGCAACACGATCGCCGTCAGAACCACGGCCACAGCCAATACCACGTTGATGAACCCGCCTTTGACATGCGAGCCAGTCGCGCCGAGCACTCCGATCGTGATCACCGCCGCGGGGCAGCTTCCGAGGGCAAGCAAGCGTGCGATTCGCCACTCAACCGTATTCTGGGAACGATGGACAATCGTGCCGAAGGTCTTCGTAAGGCCCGCAAACGCAAGGTCGGTGCCGACGGCGACCGCGGGGTGGATGCCAAACAGGGTCAGCGCCGGAGTGACGAGGGAGCCGCCGCCCACGCCGGTGATTCCCACCAGGATGCCGACCACGATTCCGAGCAGTGTGTAGGATAGGTCCATAGTTAGAAATACCCCTCGCGCTTCTTCTTTTCCATTGCGCCGGCCTGGTCCTTGTCAATGAGTCTGCCCTGACGCTCCGACGCCGGCGAATCCTCTATCTCGGCGATGACTTCTTCCAGCGTTGAGGCCCGTGACAGGACAGCGCCGCTCAGCGGGTAACAGCCCAAGGTGCGAAAGCGGATAATTTGCTCGCGGGGCTTTTCACCCGGCGCCATCGGCAAGCGATCGTCGTCAACCATGATCAACATTCCATCCCTGAACACCGTCGGGCGCGGCTTGGCAAAGTACAGACCCACCAGGGGAATCTGCTCGCGGTGCACATATCTCCACACGTCGAGCTCCGTCCAGTTGCTCAGAGGGAACACCCGCATGCTCTCGCCCTTGGACACGCGGCCGTTGTAGAGCTTCCATAGCTCCGGACGTTGGTGACGAGGGTCCCACTGATGGTGGGCGTTGCGATACGAAAAAATGCGCTCCTTCGCTCGGCTGGATTCCTCGTCGCGGCGTGCACCCCCGAAAACGCAATCGTAGCCTCCCGCATCCAGTGCTTGGCGCAAGGCCAGCGTCTTCATGATCTCCGTGTGAACTCTGCTGCCGTCCTTGATCGGGTTGATGCCCTGCTTAAGCCCTTCCGGATTGGTGTGGACGATGAGGCGGAATCCCAGGCGCGTCGCTTCGGAATCGCGAAACTCGATCATTTCCCGGAATTTCCATTTCGTATCCACGTGCAGCACCGGGAAGGGAAGCGGCCCTGGATGGAACGCCTTGCGAGCCAAATGCAGCATTGCGCAGGAATCTTTGCCGATCGAAAAAAGCATCAACGGCCGGGTCGCCTGCGCCACCGCATCTCGCAGAATGTAAATGGCTTCCGCCTCGAGTTCGTCCAGGTATTGGTAGCCTCGGTCAGACACGGAATCCCTTTACCTTCAATGCGGCCAAGATCGCCTGTACGCTCTCGGCCACGGACGCCAGCGAGGTGTCGATTCGAAGCTCCGGCTCAAGCGGCGGCTCGTAGGGATGTGAAACGCCGGTGAAATCGGGAATCTGGCCGGCCCGCGCGCGTTTGTAGAGGCCTTTGGGGTCGCGCGCTTCGCAGACGGCCAGCGGGGCATCCACGAACACCTCCAGGAATTCCCCCTCGCGCACCAGTCCGCGAGCGAGCTGGCGGTCGTCGCGGAATGGCGAAATAAACGCGGTGATCACCACAAGCCCGGCGTTCAGCATCAGGTTCGCCGTTTCGCCGATGCGACGAATATTCTCTATCCGGTCGGTTTCCGAGAATCCCAGGTCTCGGTTGAGGCCGTGCCGAACGTTGTCGCCATCCAGCAGCATCGTATGCACGCCCACTGCGTTCAGGCGCGCCTCCAGGGCATTGGCAATCGTCGACTTTCCCACCCCGCTCAAGCCGGTCAGCCAAACCACTTGAGGCGGGTGACCCTTGATCGCGGCGCGCGCATTGCGGTCCACGGTCGTTTCGTGCCAAACCACTTCCCGCCGGGCAGCGGGTGTTGCCATGCCGGCGCCTTCGGTACGCAACGTATTGCGATCGACAAAAATCAGACCACCGGTTTCGATGGAGTCGGCGTACGAATCCATCGGGACCGGCCGCTCGAGGACGATTTCGCAGCGTCCCACGTCGTTGCAGTGCAGGCGCGCGGCGTCGTGCGTTTTGAGGGAACTCACGTCCAGATGCTTAATCAGCCGTACGGACCCGGGCACCGTGGCGCAGCCGATCTGTAGGTCGTATCGGTGCCCAGAGATTAAGGGCGTGTCAGACATCCAAACTACGCTGGCTTCCAAGAGATTGGTCACTGCCGGAGCGGCATCGTCAGTCTTCACCAACCAGTCGCCCCGCGCCACGTCGAGCTCGCTATCGAGGACCACGGTCACCGCTTGGCCCGGATGCGCGCGCTGCAAGTCGCCATCGAAGGTGCAGATCCGCTGGACCCGAGCCTGGGCATTGGACGGCAGCACCTGGATGGCATCGCCCACGTTCAGCGGCGCGCCGATGACCTGCCCGGAAATACCGCGGAAGTCCTGGTCCGGACGGTTGATCCACTGTGCTACCAGCCGAAAGGGCACGCCTTGGTGGCGACGCCCGGGCAGGGACTCCAGCGCTTGCAAAACGGTGTACCCCTTGTACCAAGGGGCGTCGGGTGCCCCGTTCACCACGTTTCCACCGTCAACGGCGCTGACCGGGACCACGGTGATTTCGGCCAGGCCCATTTGTGAAGCACACTCGGTTACGGCGAGCCGAATCTTGTTGAAACAGGCGCGGTCCCAATGCACCAAGTCCATCTTGTTGACCACGACGAGCACCGAGCGCACCCGCATCATGGCTACCACCGCCAAGTGGCGTCGCGTCTGCGGCAAAAGGCCTTTTCGTGCATCCACCAGAACAAGTGCAGCGTCGCAATTCGAGGCGCCCGTGACCATGTTGCGCGTGTAATGCTCATGGCCCGGACAGTCGGCGACGATGAACTTGCGTTTTGACGTGGTGAAATAGCGCCAGGCGACGTCCACGGTGATGCCTTGCTCACGCTCGATGAGCAATCCGTCGAGCAACAGCGAATAGTCGGGCTTATCGCGCGTGAAATTGCGACGCTCGCTCTCGGCCAGTACGTTCTCCCACGTGTCCTCAGGCACCAGGCCCGAGTCTTTCAGCATGCGGCCGATAAGCGTGCTCTTGCCGTCATCGACGCTACCACACGTAATGAATCGAAGAATTTGTGAAGATTGCGCCCGTTCGGGCTGCACAAGCTGCAATTGACGGCGCACGGGTTCGCCCGTATGCACGCTTGATTCTGCGTGTATCCTCAAAAGTTCTTGAGATTCGTAGAACACTGGTAACCTCCGCGTGATGCTTCCAGCGACCTTAAATGCAGCCACCTTGAATGCAGCTAAATACTAGACTGCACTGGAGCGTGAGGAGAAGGGCAATTTCCTAGATCCGCCCTCGAAATGCCCTGGGGTTGCTAGGGGAACGCCTGAAAGGTTTACCCGATCGGGTTTACCCGACTTGTTTCCCTGACAGAGCCTTGCCGGTTGCCTGGTAGTGACCCACGTCCCAGCCGGTTGATTGGAGGTCTGTCCTCAAGAGGTTTGCGCTGTATTCACGAATACTTCGTGCCCAGCTCTCTAAAGAACCGGGTTTTTAGCGCGCCATGATTTCCTTAATGACGTTGTCTTGGCGGTTACGCCGATCCAGGTCGGCGGGATCGACGTGTTTACTGACTTCATCTTTCAGTTTTTGATTTTCTATGTCGAACCGGCGGATATCATCCGGAGTTTCCCCATAAGTTACACACTTAGAGAACACGGACGTTAAAGCGTGGCCCGTAAGCTCCAAACAAAAAATCGCTTTCGCAACCGTAAATACGCGTTCTTGTCGGAAAACATTGAGCTTAGACCCACGGAAATCATCCTGCTTTTCTCAGACAAATAGTATTTAATTTTTTTTCTAAAGCCCAGCGCTGTACTGGCCTGCCTAAGCTTATTAAGGTCATTTTCCAATACATAGCCAAAGTGGCTTAGCTCTTTAAAAGCATTCCGTTCAACGGCAAAGATCTCGTCGCGCGTTAACTTGTGTTGATATTTCTTAGTATTATTAGCCAAAATCGGCTTGGATAAATTTTCCCAAGATTTACTTACGCCCGCGAGAGCGGCCGAGTCCGGGCGACTCGCGTACTTGAGCATCTCACCTACATAATCCTCACCAATGAAGTCACATATTTTTCTGACCTCCTTCTCCGGATTGAAAACGAGTGCTTCATAATAAACCGTGATGAACTGTTCTTTGGGAAGCTCTACGCTCAACCGCATAGCCAGTTTCTGTTGATCTCTCCACAACAGCGACACGTAATGGGGATGAAAATGATTGAAAACGGAATCACGCGCTGAAACTGCGACGTCTCGGCCATCTCGTATCAAATGAATGAATTTTGGCACCTCATGATATTTACGCACCACATCGGTATAGTGGATCATGAACGTGCTTTTGCAACCCCATCTCTTCTTACCTTTAGCACGCATGAATTGCTCGTAGATCGCGCGCTTAATGCAATACGCATTTCTGTCCACTGCCTCCTTGAAAATCCGCTCTCGATCTATGTCGATATCCCATGGCGCGAAGTGGAGCTCTACGATACGCACCGCGGCGTCTATGAGGCTCCTAAAGTTCTTATCCTGAGTCAGATCTCCGTATCGTTCCTCTAAGGGAGCGATCTCGTGCATGATGTGGGGAGGGTGGGGAATGCTGATGTTCGGGTGCGTATCCAGGATCAATCTTAAAAGATTAGATCCAGAGCGCTCGGTGCCTACGATAAATATGGGATCCATAGTTATATCTCTCTTGCCAATATGCCGGTGGCGCAAGCCAGTCCGCCCCCCCCATTGAGCAACTGGCTGATCTCGATCTCTGCTGCGACGGTAATGCCCGAGGCCAAATAAAGCCGCTTTAATCCAGGACAATTCGCTGGCATGACTATAGTCCTCGGTTTAATAGTCACCACGTTCATACCCTGCCGTACCCGTACCTCCTCAGTTTCTGCTACTTTTATGATCGAAAACTTTTTTTCGCGCAAAATGTTGAGAAGCCGCTTGGGTGCGATGTCCGTCCGCACTAACGCAAGTCGCTTGTCTATTATTTGTAGAATACCGAGAAGATGCTGTATCCCGGCGGGAAGGCGTGTGGTCAGTGTTTCAACGCCCTGCTGATTCAAAACCGCGCGAACCTGGAGAAATCCATCTCGGTTCGTTCTGTCCCCAAGCCCACAAATGACAGCTTCCGGATCCAACCATAGGACGTCAGCTCCTTCCAAAAGCCCTGTGTTGGTGATGGTCTTGTTGATAGGCACGGTGAGTTTAGCCAGCGCAAGGGCAGCGAATTTCTCCTCGCCAGCCCTTACAGTGCTGCCCATGCGCGCGACAATGGCCCCTTCTCTTGTATTCAAGAACAGATCCCTCGCGTACATAATATTGTATTTGTCTAATCTGTCATCGAGTTGCAGATCATCGGGTTGTATATAATGGACGGCGATGTTAAATGACCGATAGACCGCCGTTATTCTCCTGAACTCGGCAACAATTTTATCGGGCCTGATGCGGGCGATATGCTGAACAGCATTGGGATGCTTAACGTCGGCCATTTCTCGGCCGGGACAATAGAGCAAAACGTCTTTCAGGGTCTTATATTCCGAATCGACCCTCATGGAAGACCAGGTGCCGTTGCGTTTTTTGATTTCCGACCCAAGGCTGGAAATCCGGGCTCTCCAGCCTTTTCCTTGATACGCAGACAAATTCGCAACATTGCTCATACGAACTCTTCCGCGGTTTTAATATCGTAATTCAGATTTGACGCCACCGAAATGACGCCGCTGTCCATAAGCGCCGGCACGATGATATCGCGACGTTTCATCCACTTTTTTGGCGCGGGAGGGTTCACAGTCATGACATAAACAGGCGCTTTGAATTCATTCAATATCGGCTGCGGATCAAGCTGAGCAAAATCCAATACCTTGGTGAGCTGCCGTCGAAGCGATTCTTGGTTCAACATATCTTCATATTTGGCGATCAGATACCGGTCGATAATGCCGTTCCCAATATTCTTGATCACATGTTCATTGGCCGAGCGCCACTGGAACGCACAGACGTTCTCGAGCGGCTTGTCGACATAATTGATCCAACCAGGAGGAGAATCGAAATTCCACCAATACTGAGACCAGGTTTTGTTCGGGAAGGAGTAGCCGTCGATTTCAAGGGTGGTTAAATCGCCTAGATTTTGTGAGTAGAATCCATTAGAAAGCCAACCATCCATGAGTCCATTAATCGCCCCGGCCGGATTCCTGGTCAGGTAGATGAAAGAAAATCGTGCGTTTGGATATAGCTTCTTCATGAAACCTATGCGGTAGCAATTTGAAGAAGACTTTAAAAGTAAGTATTTGTTCAGGCGTGAGTTCGGCTGAGGGAAAACCCTAGGCTGCGGTACAACAAAAGGCGGCTCCTCCAGACATAACTTAGAGGATGGAGGCCCTTCAGGAATTCGTATCGATGGATGTCTACGCTTGATCAGCTCTTGAGAAAGATCATAGAAGTAGGGGTTTATTACATATCCTTGTGAGATCAAGTTTGAAAGGAGATCAAGCCAGTATCGTGCGGCATCAAATGATTTGTTTGTGGATAAATGCTTTTCTAGCGCCCGTTTTGCTGAAAGATATAGCTCATCGCAATCAAAATCGATCTCCGGCCATTGCAGCAGAAGCCGCTGCACACAATTTGTAAGATAGGTCTCGACTGGAAAATCCGCTTTGACCGCTAAATGCGGGCATCCGGCATCACTTAATATATCGAGGGCAACGGCCTCTCGTTGTATCGGTTCCAATGGGACATCTTCGGCGATTGCGTCCGAGTCATTGACACTATCAATTGCACCCAATCCGGCAAGCTTATAAAGGGTAATTTCCTCACCCGTGGGGGCCAAGACATCAGGATGACCCGATAACAGATGATACAAAAGACTTGATCCGCTTCGGGAGGCGGAGATGATGACCAAAACGTTCCGAATATCCTCTAAACGAAAACCATTTATCGGATCCGGGAGATATCTTGAAAAAACATAAGCACGTTTTTGTCGGATGGTATTAATGGTCATACACTGCTCCGAATACCACGAATAGATTTCGTTTCTACTAAAAAACTAACTCCAATGGTTTTATCAATAGAGCAACAGTCCCGTGAAACCCGCTGATGGAATAATCCAAGCGACACCGACATGAAAACGCAACAAGGCGATCAGCGCGGCTAGAAAAATGGCTGCGGATAGCCAGTTCGGGACTGCGGTGGCTCCAATACTCCAAGCGGCTGCGGCAATCATGCCAATAACAGCTGAGCGTATGCCGCGCAAAGCAGCTTGCACAACCACTGATTCCCGCGCCCGCATCAAGAAATGAGCGCTAATTAGCATCAGTAATGCAGGAGGGAGAAAAATAGCGACAGTAGCTATCGCCGCCCCTGGCAATCCCATAACTTTATATCCGATGAATGCGGCGCTGATCAGGATCGGCCCCGGAGTAATTTGGCCCAGAGCGATGGCATCGATAAATTCCTGCCGCGTGAGCCAACCCTGTTCTTGCACTACAATTTGCTGGATTAGAGGAATGAAAACGAAGCCCCCCCCAAACAGCAGCACGCTCATTCCAGCAAAAGTCAGAAATAACTTTATGGCCAAATCGGCATTTAAGGTTAAAAAGGCAGCGGCGGCGAGCGGAGCGTTGAGGGCCAGCAGTTTTACTCCCTTTCTTTTTCCTACCGGCTTGTTTTTTTTGGTTCCCGCAGCTTTGGTTCCCGCAAGTGGATTCGAGAACGGTGCAAATGATAGCCAGCCGGCCAGGCCAGCTATAACGATGATACTCAAGGTGATAAAAAACCCACCTTTGTATAGCAGTAGCGAGCAGGCGGTGACGGCGATAAGAAATTCGGACAGACCGAGAATAGTTTTGCGAGCCATCCCCCAGGCGGCATAAACAATAATGGCAGTCACCGCCGGAATGAATCCCAGGAATAGCTTGTTGACCACCGGGATCTGTCCCCAGCGAAAATAGGCCTCGCTTAGAGCTACTATCAGGATAAACGAGGGAAGAATAACGCCGGTCGCGCTGACTAGAGCACCGGGCCCCCCGCGCAGTTTATAGCCGACATACGCGACAACATTTACCGCTACAGGTCCCGGAAGTATTGTGGCAAGTGAAATTCCATCGAGCATCTCGCTATGCGCCAGGAGCTTTTTGCGCTCGACTATTTCGTTTTGCACCGCCGAAACAAGAGCCATAAATCCGCCGAACGCCGTGCTGCCAATCCTGAGGAAGCTTAAAAATAGGAGCCATAGAGAGGGGGCATCTATGAGAGATGAATTGTTTCCCTTCAGTACGCGGCTCATCAGCTTCGGAGAAAAAGTTATGGTGCCGCGTTAATCTTTGGGCGCTTCGATGTCGCCAAGCCAGTTGATAAAATCGATAAATGCCTGCGACGATGGTGCTTCCTTGAAACCGCCGACAACTCCTATTTTTTTCAGGATGGCCAGACCGCTTTCGGTCGATTCGATAGTAACGAGCGCTGCACGAAGCTTTTGGATCTGGGCCGCAGAAATCTTCTGCGATGCAATGAAAGGCGTGTTGGGCAATTCCCGGCTACGCGCAATCACGCGGCCTCCGTTCTTCTCCCAAGTACGGCCAGCGCCCGAAAACGTGCTGACGACGCCCACATCGTAGAAGCCACCTTCCATCGACCAGCCGATGGCAGCCTGATCAAGTATGATGCGTACTTGCTCCTTAGCTATAAAAATGTTGCTATCGCGCATCATTGCACTTGCGACCCGCCACTGGTAGCCGTAGCGTTCGGGCGTGACGATGCTCTTTCCCTTGACGTCGGCGATGGTCCTGAGAGGAGAATCTTTCTTCACGATGAAAAGCGTATGTGCCGGTTCTTTCGAGACTACGATCGGCTGATAACCGTAGTTTCGTACCGCTTCGGCCGCGATATCCGCCGGCCGTAACAGAACAAGAGAATAGGAACGCGTTTTTAGCGAATCACGAAGCGACTTGAGGTCACGCACGGGAGCCAGAATAACGGGCGCACCGAGCGCCTTTCCTACTACTTGCTTGAATTCCTCATAGCGAAAGATAATATCGGTGGCTGGGGCACTGCCGGAACCGCCCTCGTTGATCGCAAGCACGAGCCGCTCCGCCCCTTTTGCCGCCTGCTTTTGGGCGAAGGCGCTTGTATTGACAGCTAGCACCAAGGAGAAAATCGCCAAACGGAAACATTCGAAGATCGTGCTGAAGATCGCCTTTTTCATCTTTCCTCCCGCCGTACGCTTTCCTCGGCGAAACGTGTTCCGAATTCATGCCGTTATACAGCCACCGCGTAGAGTATGCGCGCGCAAATGTCCGCGCTAAACCCGTCTCAGAATTTAATCACGGAAAGGATCGAGTCCATAGGGTATGGCCCGACAATTCATGTCAGGTATTCCCTACAAACGCGGCGACACTTCGAGATCCCCGAGCCACTTAAGGAAATCGAGGAACTCCTGCGGGGATGTTTCCCTGAAGCCGGTAAGTCCGATCCCTTTCAGCACTGCTCGTCCATTTTCGTTTGAGTTGAGCGCGAGGAGTGCCGCACGGAGCTTCGCGACCTGGGCGGCGGAGAGCTGGGGCGAGGCGATCAGCGGCATATTGGGCAAGTCCGGGCTTCTTGCGATGACGCGCCCGCCGTTCTTCTCCCAGGTGCGCCCCACGCCGGAGATGGAATTAATTACACCCACGTCGAAAAATCCGCTCTCCAAAGACCAGCCAATCGCAGCGTCATCGTGCATGGTGCGAACTTTTTCATTGGCCATGGAAATCTTGTTGTCACGCAGCATGGCATTGGCGACTCGCCAGATGCTGGAATATCGGTCAGGCGTCAAGATGCTGCTGCCCTTGACATCGGCGATCGATTTGAGCGGCGAATCCTTTTTTACGATGAAAAGCGCCCGCGCAGGCTCCTTCTCCGTTACCACCGGCTGGTAGCCGTAGTCGCGAATGGCCTGGGCCGGGACGTCGTTCGGGCGTGCGAACAGGAGCGCGTAGGATTGTTTTTTCAAGGCGTCCAGTAACAAATTGCGATCGCGCACGGCGACGATGGTCACGGGCGAACCGAGCACTTTGCCGACTATTCGACTGAACTCCTCGTGGCGACGAAAAGTCTCTGAGGAGTCCGCGTTGGCCGCGCCACCTTCATCGATCGCTAGCAAGAGCCGGGCCTGCGGACCGGCGGCTCTTGGAGCTGCGTTCTGGGAAAAAGCGCCTGTGCTCTGCGCAACGGCCAGGGTGAAAATCGCCCAGCGTGCAAATGTCAGGCTCCGGGATGGAAGGGTCCGCATTGATCCTCGCTGTCGAAGTGGATGCATGTCCCGTACCGTTATAGGAAAGTCCACCCAACGGAGTGAACCCGGGGAACGAGACTATCCAAGTGTCCGGAGTAAGTCCCGTCGGGCATTCGTTACAATTGGTGTCAGGTATTCCCGTTGGCGTTGCAGGTCGGCCGAGTGCGCAGGCCGGATTTGGGAGCAGCGTTGCGCTCGCGGAAGCAAGGCGCCGAATCGGAAGGTGAAACGTCCGAGCACCGCGGAGCGTATTGCGGGTCAGGGCGGGAGCAGGTGCTGGATCGGCGAGGAAGTGTGGCGCGCGAAAGGGCGCGCGCTACCAGGCTCTCAGGCTGATGCTTCGGCTTCGTACCGGACGCGCGCGTCAATCCCGGTCCGGTAATGCGACATCAAGCAAATAGATTCAGTGACGCGAGGTTTCGAGCCCGGCAGATAATTCGGTCCGCATGTTCGTGCACCCGAATTTGGAGCGCACTTCCGCCAGCCCTTCGTCGTTGCCGCTGACTCTTACCGCCTCGCCCATCGGGGCGCCTGTCGCTTTTGCGAGCGCCTTGCGATAATAGGCGAGGGACTGAACCAGCGCGGTACAAGCTGCCGCGGTTTCCTTCATGCGGCTGCGTGCCGCAGCCAGTTGAAAGTACAGCTTGCTCGCGGACCAATAGTCTTGGGACGATAGGACGGACGGCATGGCTTGCTCAAGGGCATCCGAGAGCTGCTTGTCCGCATCGGGCATAGACGCTGCCGAGCAGAAGGGCGGTCATCCCAATCACGAGGTACCGCTGGGCTAGACTTAACATGGTCACTCCTTATTTGTGTGTCCAATTCCGTGCGCATCCAGCTCCGAAATCCCCTGACCCCGAAGAGCCTGGCAGGAGTTAAGCAATATGGATGCCAGGGTTCTCCTGTACGGGATGTAGGGTTTACCCTCTGCGGGAGATTTTCGGAGCCCTATAATGTGGAATAGTCGGCATTGGCGTCGAAGAACGCCCGCCCAATAGGAGCGCAGGATGAAACTCGGTCAGGAACAGATCCGGCGGTTCGAGAGCGATGGCTACCTCTTTTTCCCCGGCCTGTTCACGCGGGAAGAGATCAAGGTTCTCACCGACGAGGTGCCCCGTCTGTACGCCGAGCGGCGGCCGGAGAACGTGCGCGAGAAGGGCAGCGACGCGGTGCGCACGAACTTCGCCGCGCATATGTACAGCACCCCTTTCGCGAAGCTCGCGCGCCATCCGCGCATGGTCGAGCCGATCATGCAGCTCTTTGGCGAAGAGTTGTACATGCACCAGTTCAAGATCAACGGCAAGATGGCTTTCGACGGCGACGTCTGGCAGTGGCACCAGGACTACGGCACCTGGAAGAACGACGACCTGATGCCCGAGGCTCGCGCGATGAACGTCGC
>WNGN01002936.1_pt1 | contig 11773 bp, 8 predicted proteins | sample 5400561 | NCBI WGS metagenome assembly WNGN01 (sample SAMN13153379, study PRJNA577476) | soil metagenome | isolation source: 115 cm soil or saprolite under Garry oak tree replicate 2 | place: USA:California | collected 2016-06-15
GCGCGCAGCCGCGCGCCGACCTGCTCGATCGGGTGCTGCTGCGCTTTGCGCCGCAGCTCAGCGAACCGTGGCGCACCGGCGCGGCATTCCGCGATCCATTCTTTCGCGAACGCCCCGCTGCGGATGTCGGCGAGCAACCGCCGCATCTCCTCACGCACCGCCGGGCTGATGACGCGGTCGCCGCGCGTCAGATCGCCGTATTCGGCGGTATCGCTGATCGAATGCCGCATGAAGCCGAGACCGCCGCGGTAAATCAGATCCACGATGAGCTTCAGCTCGTGCAGACACTCGAAGTACGCCATCTCCGGCGCGTACCCGGCGTCGGTCAGCGTCTCGAACCCGGCCTGAATGAGCGCCGTGACGCCGCCGCACAGGACCGCCTGCTCGCCGAAGAGATCCGTTTCGGTTTCTTCCGCAAACGTCGTCGCCAGGACTCCCGCGCGCGCGCAGCCGATGCCGGTGGCGTAGGCGAGCGCATTCGGCAGGGCGTTCGCGCTGGCGTCCTGATGAATCGCGACCAGCGCCGGCACTCCCCGCCCCGCTTGATACTCGCTGCGCACGAGATGGCCGGGAGATTTCGGCGCGATCATCGAAACGTCGACGCCGGGCGGCGGCGCGATTTCGCCGAAGTGGATGTTGAAGCCGTGCGCAAACATCAGGGTCTTCCCCACTCCGAGCGCCGGCGCGACGGCCGTTTCGTACACCGCGCGCTGCGCAGGATCCGGCACGAGGATCATGATGACGTCTGCGGCCTGGGCGGCCTCGGCGACGGGGTGCACCTCGAGCCCATCCACAACCGCCTGTTTCCACGACGCCCCGCCCGGCCGCAGCCCTACAATCACGCGCGCCCCGCTGTCGCGCAGATTCTGCGCATGCGCGTGGCCCTGACTGCCGTATCCGATGATGGCGAACACGCGATCGCGCAACCGCGCGCGGTCGGTATCCGCCTCGTAATACACTCGCACTGCTGAGCCCATGATATCTCCGGGAATAGATGGTGAGGCCCCCCTCTCCCGGAGGGAGAGGGGGTCAGGGGGTGAGGACGTCGCCTTGCGGACGCCGACCACATTCTGGAATTGCAGGAGCAGACTCTCGACCGTCGCGTCATCCGTGTCGATCGCACAGGACATGCGCCAAAACCCTAGCTGCCCTGTCGAATCCACGTTGAACTCGCGGACGGCCAGATTACGCCGGCGCAACAGGCCACACACGCGACTGAGCGTGAGCAGGTCGCTGCTCATCACCACCGTCAGCGTTCGAGGGGGAGCAGCGGTCATACCGGCGCCGCCTCGAGCGGCTCGGACAGCGAGCCGCCCGGCACGATCATCGGGAACACGTTGGCTTCCTGCTCGATCACCAGCTCGACCAGCGCCGGACCGGGGGTCTCGTTCGCCTGCCGCAGCGCGTCGGTGACTTCGCCGGCCTCCTTCACGCGCCAGCCGGGAATGCCATACGCCTCCGCAAGCTTCACATAATCAGGACTCCAGATCGGGGTGTTCGAGTATCGCCCGCCGTGGAAGAACTGTTGCCACTGGCGCACCATGCCGAGGTAGCCATTGTTGAAGATCGCGAGCTTCACTTCGATTCCTTCCTGCACCATCGTGGCGATCTCCGCCATGTTCATCTGGAATCCGCCGTCACCGGAAATCGCCCACACCGGCTCGTCGGGGCGCGCGAGACGCACGCCCATGGCCGCAGGGACGGCGAACCCCATGGCACCCAAGCCACCCGAGGTGATGTGCGTGTTGGGCCGCTGGAAGGGATAGCGCTGCGCGACCCACATCTGATGCTGGCCTACGTCGGAGACGATCGTGCAGCGGCCGCCGGTGACGTCGGCGAGCGCCGAGAGTATCACGTCGGGCGACAAGCCGCCGGCAAACGCTTCGGCGCGCGGCCGCATCAGCCCGCGGATTTCCTCCCACCAGCGCGCGCAGGCGCGCGGCGCCACCACGGCCAGCAGCCGCTCGACGACGCCACGCGCATCGCCCACGATCCCTACCGCCACGGGCACGTTGCGGCCGATCGCCGCCGCGTCCACATCGATGTGCACGATCTTCGCACGCGGGGCGAACGTAGCGGTATTTCCCGTCACGCGATCGTCGAAGCGCAGCCCGATCCCCACGATCAGATCGGCCGCCTGGATCGCCTTGTTGATGTGAACCTCGCCGTGCATCCCCGGCATCCCGAGGTGTAGATCGTGCACCTGCGGAAAGGCGCTGATCCCGAGCAGCGTCGTGATCACCGGCATACCGGTGCGCTCGGCCAGCTCCCGCACCTCCGCATACGCGCCGCTGATGATCACGCCGCGGCCGATCATCATGATCGGGCGTTCCGCCGCGGCGATGAGCGATGCGGCTTGCTGGATCGCGTCCTCGAGGTGCCAGGTGTCCGGTGTCAGGTGTCTGGTCTCCCCTGACCCCTGACACCCGACACCCGACACCTTGTATTCGGCCTTTTGGTTCTGGACATCCTTCGGCACGTCCACGAGCACGGGACCGGGACGTCCCTCCATCGCGACCGCCATCGCCTCACGCAGGTCGTCGGCCAAGTCTTCGATGTCGCGGACGAGCACGTTGTACTTCGTGACCGGCATCGTCACGCCGACGACATCGGTCTCTTGAAAGGCATCGCGGCCGAGCATGGGCCGCCCGACCTGCCCGGTAATCGCCAGAACCGGGGAGCCATCCATGTACGCAGCGGCGAGCCCGGTCACGAGGTTGGTCGCGCCTGGCCCGGACGTCGCGACGCAGACACCCACGCGTTTACCGGCGCGCGCGTATCCGTCCGCGGCGTGCGCCGCGGCCTGCTCGTGGCGCACCAGGATGTGCCGCAGTCCCGCGTGGCCGTGCAGCGCGTCGTAGAACGGCATAATGGCGCCGCCGGGGTAGCCGAACATCACGTCGATCCCCGCGTCGACCAGGGTGCGGCAGAGGATCTGCGCGCCCGTCAGGAGTTCGCTCATCCGGCTACACGCCCCAGAAGTAGCTGTTGGACAGCGACGCCGTCTCGAGTCCGTCGGCGTGATCGGCCTTGTTCAGCGCGTGTACCAGCGCGCGCGCGCCCGCCTCGACGATATCCGTGGACGCGCCATGCCCACTGAGCGACTTGCCGTCGATCCGCACCTGCAGGAGGACGCGGCCCAGGCTGTCGCGTCCCGGCGTCACCGATTGAATGGACAGGTCCAGCACTTCGATCGTCCGGCCGACCGCTTCCGCAATGGCCGCGAACGCCGCGGCGATGGGCCCGTTCCCGGTGGCTGTCGCGGTGCGCTCATCGAATCCGGGACCGGCGACCCGCACGTCGGCGGCAGCCATCTTGGTACCGCACGTCACCTGCAGATGGGTGAGGTTGTACACCTCGGGCGCGTGGTGGAATCCGTCGTGTAGCAGCGTCAGCAGATCTTCATCGAGTATCTGCCGCTTCTTGTCGGCGAGTGCCGTGAACGCCTCGTACAGCTGTTCGAGCGTGCTCGCGTCGGGCTCGTATCCCAGCTGGCGATAACGGCGCTCGAGCGCGTGACGGCCGGAGTGCTTTCCAAGCACGATGCTCGACCCGCCCGCGCCGACCGTCTCGGGCGCGATGATCTCGTAGGTCAGCCCGTTCTGCAGCACCCCGTGCTGGTGAATGCCGGCCTCGTGCGCGAACGCGTTGCGGCCGACGATGGCCTTGTTGGGCTGCGGGAACACGCCGATTTCGTGCGACAACAGCCGGCTCGTGCGCGTAATCTCCCGCGGATTCACCTGGCAGCGGAACTGGGCGACCTGAGGGCGCACGCGGCCCGCCATCACGATCTCTTCGAGCGCCGCGTTGCCAGCGCGCTCACCGATGCCATTGACCGTGCACTCGACTTGACGCGCACCGGCGTCGATCGCGGCGAGCGAGTTCGCCACGGCGAGGCCGAGGTCGTCATGGCAATGCGCGCTGAGCACTACGTTCGCGGTTTCCGGCACGCGCTCGCGCACGGCGCGGAACAGCGCGGCGTACTCGGCCGGCATCGCGTACCCGACCGTGTCGGGCAGGTTGATCGTCGTCGCGCCTTCCGCGATCGCGACCGCAACGACGCTGCAGAGGAAGTCGAGGTCCGAGCGGGTGGCGTCTTCCGCCGAGAACTCGACGTCGCCGGTGTATCCGCGGGCGCGACGGACGGCGGCGCACACCCGCTCGATACAGGTGGCGCGATCGATGCGCAACTTCTGCTCGAGGTGCAGGTCGGAAGTCGCGATGAACACGTGGATGCGCTTGCGCTGCGCCGGCTGCAGCGCTTCTCCCGCCGCGTCGATATCCCGATCGTGACAGCGCGCCAACGCCGCGATGGTGGGGCGATGGACCGCCGCGGCGATCTGTTGCACGCCGCGCCAGTCGCCCTGGGATGCCGCCGGGAACCCGGCTTCGATGACGTCCACGCCGAGCGCGTCGAGTTGGCGGGCCAGTCGCAGCTTTGCTTCCGGAGACATCGCGTTTCCGGGCGCCTGTTCGCCGTCGCGCAGCGTGGTATCGAAGATGACGACATCCGGAGCCATGGCTTTCCTCCCCCTGCATCTCGGCGGTGAAAAAAAAAGACCGCGAACCTGATCGGGTTCGCGGCGCTGGGACTGCTTCGTCTTACTGTCGAGCGACTTCTAGATTCTTGCCTCCGCGCGCGCTACGAACCCTCCCCTGAGCAGCGTAAGGCTCAGGAGCAGGACCAGGGTAAGCAGCAGAAACGCGAGTGAGGTCATGTGTGAACGGTTAATCTCCACATAAGCGGCGCGGTGTCAAGAGATGGCGCAGGGCGGTCGAGGGTTGGTGAAGGTTGGTGGAGGACCGCACTATCCCTAGTTAAAGCCCGGCGCGATACGGGTGTTCGATTTCTAGGGAACCATTCTCGCGGTGAATACGCAGAACACTTGGGCGATGTTTATGTGCGTGCTGTCGACCTTCCCAAATCGCCTCTTCGCGCGAGCGGTGCTCGTGTTGCGTGAACGACCCATCTTCACTAGAGACAACCCAGTGAGGAGCACTCCACCTGACGTTGCAGACCGTTATAGGCTTTACCACCGTGTCCTACTTGGATGCAAGACGATATGCCGCTTAGTACGGGACCTGTCAAGTTGGCCTTTTAACGGGCCCGTCTTTCGCTGACGGGCCCATCCTTTGTAGGAGCCACCGGTCGGATTTGAACCGACGACCGCTCGATTACGAATCGAGAGCTCTACCACTGAGCTACGGTGGCGTAGTGTTGCGACAACGAGTTACCGATTCAGTCGAGAGGTCTACGCCGTGGTGCCAATGGTGGTGCCAAAACCGAGCGCACGGAGCCCCTCCAACCGAGTCCCTAACTTAGCAACGTGTTGTTCGACACGGTACTCCACCGCCTCGGAGCGATGCCGGACTTGTCCAAGGTGTCCGTACACCCTCCGGACCATCGACTCGCCACCGTGGCCCATCTCGCGGGCCACCGTAAAGACACTCACAGGGGCTCCCGCATCAAGCGTCTGAAGCCGAGTGGCGCAGTAGGTGTGTCGAAACATCTTGGAGCGGATGTGGCCTTCCTCCCAGCCTGCTCGCATTGCGACTGCATCGAGCAGTTTCCGGAAATCGGTCAGCATGGCTTCCTTCCCAGTCCGAAAACTCGGGAATAACAGCCTGCTCGGCGGACGCTCGGCCAGGTAACGCTGCAGAGCATCACGGAGCTGAGGCCACAGTGGCACCGATCGATGACTTGAAGCCGTCTTGAGACGGCGCCACTCGTTGGGCCGGAAAGTCACGACTCCGCGATCGAGAGAGACGTCGTCCACTTCGACCCCGAGGACTTCGGTCTCGCGACCGCCGGTCAGCAGCAACGTGGAGATCAGCTCGCCAAAAAGACTGCCGCTGAGCTGATCCGCGACATAGGGTTCGATCCTGTCGACGCTGGACCCTTGCGGATCGCGCGCTACACGGAGCCGTTCACGCTGCTCATCGCTCAGCTCGCGTACGAGGGCGACGAGGGTCCGGAGCTCGCGTACCGCTTCGAACGGTTCGGGAGCAACGGATAGCTTCGCAGGCGTTTGATGTGCCTGGCTCGATACGAGTGACGATCGAGGCGCTTGACAGACACACGAAAAGGGCGTCTGGTTCGAGATAGGTCTTGAGCCGTTAGGAGGCTAACCATGTCGCGCAGTCGCATGGCCGTCGGACTTGCTTGGTTCCTGCTAATTCTGAGTGCGGGTGCTTTCGCCACTTCTGCCCAGCAGAGTCCAGACCCTACCGCCTCGCGCCGCGCCGATGGACTCGCCGCCTGGGACCAGGTCCATTCCGTCCTCATCCATCCGCGCTGCATCAACTGTCACACCGCAGTCGATTATCCGCAGCAGGGCGACGAGCGGCAACGTCATTACGCCAACGTCGTGCGAGGTCCCGATGGCCACGGCGTGCTTGGCCTGCAATGCGCGACATGCCACCAGGAATCAAACGCCAATAGCACCGGCGTCCCGGGCAGGCACAACTGGCATCTCGCGCCATTATCCATGGCCTGGCAGGACCGTAACGACAAGCCGTTATCGAGTGCCGCCATTTGCCGCGCCGTCACCGATCGCCGCAGGAACCACAACATGGATGGGCCGGCGCTGCTCAAGCACAACGCCGAAGACACGCTCGTGGGTTGGGCCTGGGAGCCCGGACGTGACATCCACGGCAACGCGCGGACTTTGCCGCCGCTGTCGCGCGCAGAATTCGCCGAGGCGACGCGCCAGTGGGTCGAAGCCGGCATGCCTTGTCCGAAGCTGTAGAACAGGAGATCAGCCATGGCCCCCGCCACGTATGAGCTCACCGTCAATGGTCAGAAACGGTCTGTGACCGCTGATCCGGGAACGCCCTTGCTCTGGATCCTGCGGGACGAGTTGAAGCTGACCGGGACCAAGTACGGCTGCGGCATCGCCGCGTGCGGCGCTTGCACTGTACACGTCGGCGGCGTCGCGACCCGCTCGTGCATTGTTCCCGTTTCGTTGATTGGCGACCGCCCCATCGTCACCATCGAGGCGGTGAGTCAGGACCCGGTGGGCCGCGCGGTTCAGGATGCCTGGGTGTCGCACGATGTCGTGCAATGCGGCTACTGCCAGAGCGGTCAGATCATGAGTGCGGTCGCGCTGCTCAAGAGCAATCGCAAGCCGACGGACAAGGACATAGAACAATCGATGGGCGGCAATATCTGCCGCTGCGGCACGTATGTCCGTATCCGCGAAGCGATCAAGATGGCGGGGGGGGCGCAATCATGAAACCCGCACAACAGATTTCGCGTCGCGCGTTTCTCGCTGCCTCGGGGACGGCCGCGGGCGGTCTCCTCGTTTCGCTGTACTTCGATCGTCCGCTGCATGCGCAGCAGCCCGCGCAGAACCCCAGGATCTATCCACCCGATGCCTTCATCGAGATTAAACCCGACGGCAACATTGTCATCCAGGTCAACCGGCTCGAGTTCGGCCAAGGCGTCCAGACGGCGTTGCCCATGCTCCTCGCCGACGAGATGGACGCGGATTGGTCGCAAGTGGTCGCAGAACTTGCGCCCGCGGCCGACATCTATCGGGATCCGATGCGAGGCTTTCAGATGGTCGGCGGGTCGGGATCGATTGCGACGTCGTTCCAGCAGTACCGCGAGCTGGGCGCGCGGACTCGCGCCATGCTGGTGGCGGCGGCCGCAGCGCGATGGACGGTCGCGCCGGAGCAGTGCCGCACGGAAGCCAGCGTCGTGCGTGGCCCGGGAGGACAGGCCGCAAAATATGCGGAACTGGCGACCGACGCCGCGCGAATCTCCGTTCCGGCGACCGTCCAGCTCAAGAAACCAGCTGACTTCCGGCTGATCGGGAAGCAAGTCCGGCGCCTCGACAGCCGCGCCAAATGCGACGGCTCGCTGAAGTTCGGTCTCGATCTCGATCTGCCGGGAATGAAGGTGGCCCTGGTAGCGCATCCTCCCGTGTTTGGCGCGCGGCCCAAGTCGGTGGACGACACGGCGGCGCGCAGCATCACGGGCGTCGCCAATGTCTTCCAGATTCCGACTGTAAGTGGAGGCGCAGCGGTCGCGGTTGTCGCGGACAAGTTCTGGACCGCGAAGCAGGCCCGCGATGCTTTGAAGGTGGAATGGGATCTCACCGCTGTCGAACGCCCCGACTCGGCGGCGCTGTGGGCGACGTATAGGCAGCTCGCCGGCACGCCCGGCAACGTCGCGGTTACGCGTGGTGACCGGGCGGCGCTCGACGCCCTCGCCTCCGGCGACCGGATCGTGGCCGAGTACGAGTTTCCATTCCTCGCGCACAGCCCGATGGAGCCGTTGAACACCACCGTGCGCTTCGATGAGGGCCGCGCCGAGGTCTGGGCCGGGTCACAGTTCCAGACCGTGGACCAGGCTGCGATCGCCGAGGTCCTTGGGCTCAAGCCTGAGCAGGTGACCTTTCACACCGAGATGGCGGGCGGAGGATTCGGTCGGCGGGCCACGGCCGATTCTCACGTGCAGCGCGAGGCCGCGGAGATCGCGAAACGCGTCCCTGGCACTCCCGTCAAGGTAATCTGGACGCGCGAGGACGACGTCCAGGGCGGGTACTACCGGCCGATGCACGCGCACCGCGTCGAAGTCGGCGTGGGCCGTGATGGCCTGCCGGTCGCGTGGCGGCATGTCGTCGTCGGCCAGTCGATCGTCGCCGGCACTATCTTCGCCGGCTTCATGATCAAGAATGGCGTCGATGCGACTGCCGTCGAGGGCGTCGCGGATACGGACTACGCGATTCCCAACTTCCACGTCTCCGTGCATCATCCCACGCCGAACGTGCCCGTCTTGTGGTGGCGGTCGGTTGGCCATACCCACACGGCGTTTGTGATGGAGACGCTGATCGACGAACTGGCGGCGCGCGCCAAGATGGACCCAATAGCCTACCGTCGCAGGCTGCTCAATCCGGATGCCAAGAAGCTGAGGGCCGCCCTGGACCTGATGGAGGAGAAGAGCGCGCCGTGGCGAGCGAAGCTCGCGCGGAATCACGCCGCTGGCATCGCCTGTCATGAATGTTTCGGCACGGCGGTGGCCTGCGCGGTAGATGTATCCATCGAGAACAAGCGTCCCAGGATCCACCGGGCGACCGTCGCGATTGACGCGGGGTTGGTGGTCAATCCGCTGAGCGTCGAGGCCCAGTGCCAGGGAGGGCTGTCATTCGGCGTATCGCAGCTCATGGCGAAGGGCGCTATCACATTGAAGGATGGGCGCGTGGAGCAAAGTAATTTTGATGCGTACACGCCGCCGTACATCATGGATGCGCCCGTCGCCGTGGACGTGCACATCGTGCCGACCACCGAGAACCCGACCGGATGTGGCGAGCCACCCGTGCCGGTGATCTCTCCGGCAGTGGTGAATGCCCTAACGAAACTGACCGGCAAGCGTTACCGCACGTTGCCGCTCGTGACCGTGTAGTCGACGATGCAGAAGCGCACACTCGGCTCCAAGGGCTTGGAGGATCCCTCCATCGGCTAGGGCTCTATGGGCTGAGCCGCGGCCCATAGGTTATCGCGTAGATTTTGAGTTCGATTCTAATTTCCGGCAGAAAGTCTGGTCAAAATTCCGGTGGAAAATCCGGCAGAGAGTCCGGTAGAATCGCCGGTGGAGGCCCTCGGGAAGTCAAAAAAAACAGAAAAAATCCCTGCGCACCGCTCCTCTGTGGGGACTCCGCACGCGCTCGCTGCTGTTGCACGACGGCCGGGCGACGACCATCGCCGCGGCGATCAAGCTCCACGTCGGGCAAGGGGCGGCAGCGCGCAATCGTTTCTTGCGACTGGGGCTGTTCGACCGCTTCGCGTTGCTCGCGTTCCTCCGCAGCTTGTAACGTTCTCGTCGGCGCGGCGGGTCCGGGGTAGTGTCCCCGGGCCCGCCGCTCGTATCTTCCGAGCGGGTCGTGGCTCCTCACTCGCGCACGCGGAGGCCGTATGGTGCAACGCCGATCGTTTCTCACCGCGCTGGCGTCTCTTTCGGGCGTGGCGATGACGCGCCCCGCGTTTGCCCTGCCGGTGTCGGACACGTGGGATCTTACGTGGCTGGACCACCTCAAAGGTCGTCACAAACAGGTATTTGCCGTCGGCGTCCTGCGCGATCACTTGCCGCTGCTCGTCGTCGTCAACTATCTCGACGCGCATCGCGAGGTGTACGGGTTGGCCTATCCCGACATCAACACGGTGGTCGGCATCGCCCGGCAAGGGTTCCCGATCAACATGCAGGACGCGCTGTGGGCGAAGTATGAGCTCGGTCGGCGCTGGGAGCTGAAGGACCCGACCACGGGCGACTGGGCCCGGCGCAACATCTACTTCGATGCGATGCCGGCCCCCCCGGGCAAGGTCGTCGGCGTGAAGACGCTGCAGGCCCGCGGTTCGGTTTTCTGGCAATGCAACAACGCGCTCAATGCAATCGTGCGCGAGCTAGCGGCCGACACCGGTCAAGCCCCGGAGCCGGTGCGCGCGGAGCTGATCGCGGGGTTGAACCCCGGTGTGCGGCTCGTCCCGGCGCACACGATGGCCCTCGGACTCGCGCAGGAGCATGGTTGTACATACGAACAATTGTGAGATAGCGCACACCTAGCCGCACAACGCCGTGGCGGCCGCGCCTCAGCGGGCGGTGCCCAGCCTCCAATAAAGTCTCAGCTGCTCTGGCGGCGAGGGTCCCGATCCACATCATCGATCGACAGCTTCAGCGCAGCATCGTCGAGAAGTATCCGCAGCTCTGGTGGGTGGACCAAGTTCGTCGCAGGAAGAATCGCTAGCGTAAGGTGTAGATGTATTCAGAAGAGGAATCGCGCCTCCAGTGTCGCCGCTGAGCGCCGCGAGACGGCCTTCCTTCGCGCGCCGATCCTCAGTGATCCGTTCGAGAGCGATGAACATGCTCGAAGGGTCCTGGGACGCCAGTGCGTGGCCGCCACCATACCCGCTTCTGGTGTGGTGCCAACGGTGGTGCCAACGGAGCCGTTGCTGGCCGACGCTGGCCGGCGCTCGCGTCGCGGAAGTCCTTGAAAACACAACGGCCAGCGCTGGCATGCGCCGGCCGTGCCGGACTACGAATCGAGAGCTCTACCACTGAGCTACGGTGGCGGTCGAGAGACAACTTAGCAATCTGTGCTGTGTTATGGTACTCCGGTTTTGGGGGCTCCGGCCGCGCCAGCCCTTTGCTTGCCGCTTGCTTGCCGTAACGTTTCGCCAATGCATTCGCTACGTCGCGCTCGTTGACGATGTAGTATCTGTCGAGCATGGTTCGGCTTTTCCAGCCCACGATCTGCATCGCAACCTTCTCCGGCACGCCGGCATTCACGAATTCGCGGGCCGCGGTTCTCCTAAAGTCGTGCAACCGCCACCCCTCGAGCCCTGCGCGCTTACAGGCCGTTTCCATCTTCACTAACTAGCGGATTTCACTACGTTGGGGTTATGACCACTTTCGTGCTGCGGATTTTTCAGCGGGAAGCTGCGCGCTTCCTTGGGGGCTTCCGATGCCTCCGTGCTCGCGCCCCGGACGTTCCGAAACCACTTCGAGCACTTCGATGAGCGGCTCGAGGCGTGGGCGAGCTCCTCGAAGCGCCACAACTTCGTTGACTCCAGCGTGATCACAAAAGGAGCGATCAGCGGGATAGATCCGGAGGACTACCTACGGAACCTCGATCCCGCTGACATGGCTCTTACCTTCCGCGGGGACCGGTACCTTCTCCAGCCCATCGCCGACGAAATCGGACCGCTCTGGCAGAGAGCGAACACTGAAGCCCGGAAACCGGCGACTCGTGATGCCACGGCGCCCAAGGCGTGA
>WNGN01004775.1_pt1 | contig 11773 bp, 7 predicted proteins | sample 5400561 | NCBI WGS metagenome assembly WNGN01 (sample SAMN13153379, study PRJNA577476) | soil metagenome | isolation source: 115 cm soil or saprolite under Garry oak tree replicate 2 | place: USA:California | collected 2016-06-15
ACCCGATCGCGCCATTGCTGCAGAGGTTTTGACCACGGCAATTTGTCGAGACCGGAGCCGATCAAGCCATCGGCGAGCACCCGCGCGGTCTCCGCCGAGGGCGACAGCGCCAACGGCGCCTCCGACAGCGTGATCGCGTGCAGGGTTCGCTTGCGCCGCGCCCGCAGCGCCATCGCGGCGCGATCGAACGAAATCTCGTCCGCGATCTCGATCTGATCGGCGAAGCGCAGTTCGATGTCGGTAAGCGTAATCGGCGCCGCCAGGAGAATTCGCCCGCTCGCGGCGGTGCCGGTCAATTCGGCCACCGCGATATAGGGCGCGCGCGCTAGCGCGGAGGTCTGGTCCACGGCAGCGCCGCGCCCGTTGGCAAGCACGAAGCTGCCATTGCCACGGTTGCGCGCGACGCGGTCGGGAAATGCCAGGGCGAGCATGACGCCGGTGGAGAGTTCTCCTCCCCCTTGCGGGGGCTGTTCTCTCTTATTTGGTGGGGAGCCTCTCTGCTCCCCTCCCCCTTGCGGGGAGGGGTCGGGGGTGGGGGTAGCTCCAATGGAAGCAGCGGCTGGAGAGCCCCCTCCCCACCCCTCCCCCGCAAGGGGGGAGGGAGAAGAAGCCGCGGTCGCGATCGACGGCTGGTCGACGTCGGTGTGGCCCGCGGTCTTTTCAGTAGCCTTAACCTGCGACGCCCAGCGTTGCGCGAGGCTGCGTGCGCTGCTGGCGCGCTGCGAGCGGTCGCGGCGGAATTGATCGAGCCGTGCGTCGAGGTCCACGCTGTCGCCGCCGAGCCCGCGCTCGGTCAGCACAGCGGCAATTTCGGCGGCGTCCTCGGCCGCGCCCAGGCGGTACGAATCCACGATCATGCGCGCCAGCCGCGGTGGCAACGCCAGCGCGCGCAGGCTCTTGCCTTCCGCGGTAATCCGGCCATCGCCGTCGAGCGCACCGAGTTCACGTAACAGACTTCGCGCCTCCTTCAGCGCAGGCGCGGGCGGCGAATCGAGAAACGCCAGCGCGGAGGGATCCCTGACGCCCCATTGCGCGAGATCGAGCACCAGCGAAGAAAGATCGGCGCTGAGGATTTCGGGCTGGGTGTAGGCCACAAGCGACGCCGTCTGCGGCTCGTCCCACAGCCGGTAACACACGCCAGGCTCGGTACGTCCGGCGCGGCCGCGGCGCTGATCGACGGCGGCGCGCGAGGCGCGCACGGTTTCCAGCCGCGTCAGGCCGATGTCGGGCTCATAGCGCGGCACCCGCGCCACGCCGGAATCCACGACAATGCGAACGCCCTCGATGGTCAATGAGGTTTCGGCAATCGAAGTCGCCAGCACGACCTTGCGCTGGCCATGTCGCGCCGGCGCGATGGCGCGATCCTGCACCGCGGCGTCGAGCGCCCCGAACAGCGGCACGATTTCGATGGAAGCATCGCGGACCCGTTCGCCGAGAAAGTTTTGGGTGCGGCGTATTTCCGCCGCCCCCGGCAGGAACGCCAGCACCGAGCCCGGATCGGCGCGCAGCGCCATTGCGACCGCATCCGCCATCTGCCGCTCCAGCGGCGCATCGGCTCTCCTGCCGAGATAGCGGGTCTCGACCGGAAAGGCGCGGCCTTCGCTGGCGATGACAGGCGCCTCGCCGAGCAGCTTTGCCACCCGTGCGCCGTCGAGCGTCGCCGACATCACCAGGATACGCAGGTCCTCGCGCAGGCCCACTTGCGCGTCCCGCGCCAGCGCCAGCCCCAGATCGGCATCGAGCGAGCGCTCGTGAAATTCGTCGAACAGGACAGCGGCGACGCCGGTCAACTCCGGATCGTCGAGAATCTGCCGCGAGAAAATGCCTTCGGTAACCACTTCGATTCGTGTCGCGCGCGACACCTTCGAGCCGAACCGAACGCGGTAGCCGACGGTCTCGCCGACGCGTTCGCCCAAGGTGTGCGCCATGCGCTCGGCGCTGGCGCGGGCCGCGATCCGCCGCGGCTCCAGCACGATGATTTTCTTGTTTTTCGCCCAGGCCTCGTCGAGCAGCACCAGCGGCACCCGCGTGGTCTTGCCGGCGCCCGGCGGCGCCACCAGCACCGCCGCGTTGCCGCCCGCGAGCGTACGCGCCAATTCGTCCAGCACCGCGTCGATGGGCAAAGGGGTGTCGAAGGTGCGGGGCAATGTCTCTCATCCGTCATCACCCGCGAAGGCGGGTGATCCAGTAAACGCTGGCATTACTGACCACAGAGACCGGGAGTACTGGATACCTCGCATGCGCGGGGTATGACAGCAACACGCGCATCAACTCCGCGGCTCGGACGGCCGACCAACGCTCTCGTAGGTAAAGCCAAGCGCCGCCATGTCCTCGGGGCGATAGATGTTGCGCAGATCGACGACCACGGGTCGCGCCATCTCGCGTTTCAGCCGCTCAAGATCGAGCGCGCGGAACTGCACCCATTCCGTCACGATCACCAATGCGTCGGCACCGCGCGCGCATACATAGGGATCGTCGCTATATTCGATATCGGGCAATTCGCGGCGCGCCTGCTCCATGCCGACCGGGTCGTGCGCGCGCACCTTGGCGCCCATGTCGAGCAGCCCGGTTACCAGCGGAATTGACGGCGCCCATGTCGAGCAGACCAGTCACCAGCGGGATCGACGGCGCCTCGCGCATGTCGTCGGTGTCGGGTTTGAAGGTGAGGCCGAGCACCGCGATGGTCTTGCCGCGCAGGCTGCCGCCCACGGCGCCCGCGACCTTGCGCGCCATCGCGCGCTTGCGGTTGTCGTTGACCGCAAGCACGGCCTCCACGATGCGCAGCGGCACGTCATGGTCCAGCGCCATCTTCACCAGCGCGCGGGTATCCTTCGGGAAACACGAGCCGCCGAAACCCGGCCCGGCATGCAGGAATTTGGAGCCGATGCGATTGTCGAGCCCGATGCCGCGCGCGACTTCCTGCACGTCGGCGCCGACCTTTTCGGCGAGATCGGCGATCTCGTTGATGAAGGTGATCTTGGTGGCGAGGAATGCGTTGGCGGCGTATTTGATCAACTCGGCAGTGCGCCGCGCCGTGAACATCAGCGGTGGCTGATTGAGCGACAACGGCCGGTAGACATCGCCGAGCACTTTCCGCGCACGTTCATCCGATGTGCCGATCACGATGCGGTCCGGAAACTTGAAATCGCGGATCGCAGCGCCCTCGCGCAGGAACTCCGGATTGGAGGCCACCACCACGTCGGCCGACGCATTGGTTTCGTGAATCAGCCGCTCGACTTCATCGCCGGTGCCGATCGGCACGGTCGACTTGGTGACGACAACGGTGAATCCCACGAGTGCCGCCGCGATCTCGCGCGCAGCGGCATAAACATAGCTCAGATCGGCGTGGCCGTCGCCACGTCGCGACGGCGTCCCGACCGCGATGAACACCGCGTCGGCCTCGGCGACCGGCGCGGTGAGGTCGGTGGTAAAATCCAGGCGACCGGCTTTTGCATTGGAAGCCACCAGCGTATCGAGGCCAGGCTCGAAAATCGGGATTTCGCCCCGGCGCAAGCTTGCGATCTTGTCGCCGTCCTTGTCCACACAGGTGACCTGGTGGCCGAAATCCGCGAAGCAGGCCCCGGAAACCAGCCCCACATAGCCCGTGCCGATCATGGCAATGCGCATCTCACAACCCGTCGATAATGGTTAACGCCTCGGCGGGTCTTAGCGCATGATCCGGCAAAGGGGAAACCGGAAAGCACCGTAAACCCGCATGTCATTTGTATGAATAAAGGAGATTGAAACCGATCTGGCCGATGATGCCACCCCGCTAGTGCCCGTTTCCGAAGTTCGCGATACGTCGCGGGGCGGCACTAGGCCGAAAAGGGACACCGATGACACCAAACGGCACATCCGCCATCACTGCCGAACGCATCGATTGGGTGGACTACGCCAAAGGCATCTGCATTGTCATGGTGGTGATGATGCATTCGGTGCTGGGCGTCGAGCTGGCTGCGGGCCAGACCGGTTTCATGCATCCTTTGGTCGCGTTCGCAAAGCCATTCCGGATGCCGGATTTCTTCCTGATCTCGGGCCTGTTCCTGTCGGTCGTGATCGACCGCGACTGGCGCACCTATCTCGACCGCAAGGTCGTGCACTTCGCTTACTTTTACGTGCTGTGGGTGACGATCCAGTTCGGTTTCAAGGCGCCCTCCTTCGCCGCCGAGACGGGCTGGACCCATGCCGGCTTCATGTATCTGGAATCCTTCATCGAACCGTTCGGCACCCTGTGGTTCATCTATCTGTTGCCGGTGTTTTTCGTGGTCGCCAAGGCAACGCGGCGAATGCCGCCGCTGATGATCTGGGGCATGGCGGCGCTATTGGAAATGGCGCATATCGCGACCGGGTGGACCGTGATCGACGAGTTTGGCGCGCGCTTCGTCTATTTCTATTCCGGCTATCTGTTCGCCCATCACGTGTTTGCACTGTCCGATCGCGCCCGGGCGCGGCCTGCGCTGGCGCTGGCGGGATTGGCCGCCTGGGCCCTCATCAACGGCAGCGTGGTTGGATCGGGCTTCAGCGAATGGCCGCTGATCTCGCTCGTGCTCGGGCTTGCGGGCGCATGCGCCATCGTCACCATCGGCACCCTGCTGGCGCGGGCGCATTGGCTCAATTTCCTGCGCGCCTGCGGCGAGCATTCGATCGTCATCTATCTTGCGTTCTTCCTGCCGATGGCGGCGACGCGGACGCTGCTGCTGCGCGCCGGCCCGATCCATGACGTCGGGACGATATCGCTTGTCGTCACCATCGTGGGCGTCGTGGGGGCGCTGTTGCTATGGCGCGTCGCGCTGGCGGTCGGCGCCAATTTCCTGTTCGAGCGCCCGGCCGCATTCTGGATCGCACCGAAAAAACCGCAAACGACGCTGCAGGCGGCGGAGTAGTTTTTGCATCTGCAAAGAGTCAAGCCGTTATCGCCCGGCTCGACCGGGCGACCCAGTATTCCGTGACGCCAGTGATTGATCGTTGCGCTCTGGAATACTGGGCCACCCGCTTTCGCGGGTGGTGACGACATGTATTGTGTTTGAGGCAAGGCCAAAAAACGCGTCCCAAAGGCTGTCAATCGCCGCAAAAATCCCTAAGTTGCGGCCATGCCGAAAACATCCGAAAAAACGCTTCCGAAATCCGTCGCCGTCAAGGCCCCCGCGAAAGGCGACCATGTCTTTCTGGTGGACGGTTCCTCCTATATTTTCCGCGCCTATCACGCGCTGCCGCCGCTGAACCGCAAATCCGATGGCTTGCAGGTCAACGCCGTGCTCGGCTTCTGCAACATGCTGTGGAAGCTGTTGCGCGACATGCCGCCGGACAATCGGCCGACCCATCTCGCCATCATCTTCGACAAGTCGGAAGTCACCTTCCGCAACAAGCTTTACCCCGCCTACAAGGCGCACCGCCCGCCGGCGCCGGACGATCTGATCCCGCAATTTCCGCTGATCCGCGAGGCGGTCCGGGCGTTCGATCTGCCCTGCCTCGAGCAGGCCGGTTTCGAGGCCGACGATCTGATCGCGACCTACGTACGGCTGGCCTGCGAGCGCGGTGCCACCGCGACCATCGTTTCTTCCGACAAGGACCTGATGCAGCTCGTGACCGACTGCGTCACCATGTACGACACCATGAAGGACCGCCGCATCGGCATTGCCGAGGTAATCGAAAAATTCGGCGTACCGCCCGAAAAGGTGGTCGAGGTCCAGGCGCTGGCGGGGGATTCGACCGACAATGTGCCCGGCGTGCCCGGGATCGGCGTCAAGACCGCGGCGCAATTGATCGTCGAATACGGCGATCTGGAAACGCTGCTCCTGCGCGCCGGCGAGATCAAGCAGCCCAAGCGGCGCGAGGCGCTGATCGAGAACGCCGAGAAGGCGCGCATTTCGCGGCAACTGGTGTTGCTCGACGACAAGGTCACGCTTGACGTGCCGCTCGATGAACTCGCGGTGCACGAACCCGACGCGCGCAAGCTGATCGCGTTTTTGAAGGCGATGGAATTTTCCACGCTGACCCGAAGAGTCGCGGAGTATTCTCAGATCGATCCGGCGGATGTGGCGGCGGATGCCGGAACCAAGAGTGGCGCCAGTGTTTTCTCATCTCTCCCGCTTGGAGAGAAGGTCGACGAACTCGACAACACCGTTGCGCGCCAGAGCGCGGCGGGTGGCGACCTCTTCGCAGATCAAGAAGCCCCCACCCCGTCCTCTCCGGCCGGCGGGAGATCGACCACGCAGCGTACGGGACAAGGCCGCGGCAAAACTGACACCCAGCCCCTCACGCCGCAAGCGCTCGCCGCTGCGCGCGCCGAGGCGGCGCGCAAAATCCCGGTGAATCGTAACAAATACGTGACCGTCCGCAACCTCGATGCGCTCAACGCCTGGATCGCGCGGGTGCACGATGTCGGATATTTCGCGATCGATGCCAAAGCCAGTTCGATCGATCCGATGCAGGCGGAGGTGTGCGGCATTGCGCTGGCGCTCGCAGCCAACGACGCCTGCTATATCCCGCTCAGTCACAAGCAATCCGGCGATGGCGCCGGCCTGTTCGCCGCAGGACTGGCGCCGGATCAGATCAAGGCCGTAGACGCGCTCGACGCATTGCGGCCGTTGCTGGAGTCGCCGGGCATCCTGAAGATCGGTTTTGATATCAAGTTCAACGCCGTCATGTTGGCGCAACATGGCCTCACCCTTCGCAACCACGACGACGCGCAGTTGATGTCATATGCGCTCGACGCCGGCCGCAACGCCCATGGGCTCGATGCGCTGGCCGAAACCTGGCTCGGCCACGCCACCATGAGCTATGGCGAGCTGACCGGCAGCGGCAAGGGCAAGCTGACCTTCGATCAGGTCGCGATTGACCGCGCGACGGCGTACTCCGCCGAGGGTGCCGACGTGATCTTGAGGCTATGGAGCGTGCTCAAGCCCCGCCTCGTCGCGGAGCGCATGACATCCGTCTACGAGACGCTGGAGCGGCCGCTGGTCGGCGTGCTGGCGCGGATGGAGCGGCGCGGCATCTCGATCGACCGCCAGGTGCTGTCGCGGCTGTCAGGCGATTTCGCCCAGACCGCCGCGCGGGTCGAGGCCGAGCTTCAGGAACTTGCGGGCGAGCCGATCAATGTCGGCAGCCCGAAGCAGATCGGCGACATCCTGTTCGGCAAGATGGGAATAACCGGCGGCACCAAGACCAAGACCGGCGCGTGGTCGACCTCGGCGCAGGTCCTCGACGAGCTCGCCGAACAGGGCCACGAATTCCCGAAGAAGATCCTGGAATGGCGGCAGGTGTCAAAACTGAAATCGACCTACACCGACGCGCTGCCGACTTACGTGCATCCGCAGACCCACCGCGTCCACACCACCTACGCGCTGGCGGCGACCACCACCGGCCGGCTGTCGTCAAACGAACCGAATTTACAAAACATTCCGGTTCGTACCGAGGACGGCCGCAAGATCCGCCGCGCCTTTATCGCCTCCCCCGGCCACAAGCTGGTGTCGGCGGATTACTCGCAGATCGAATTGCGGCTGCTGGCGGAGATCGCCGACATTCCCGTGCTGAAGCAGGCGTTCCGCGACAAGCTCGACATCCACGCCATGACCGCGTCGGAAATGTTCGGCGTGCCGATCAAGGACATGCCGGGCGAAGTGCGCCGCCGCGCCAAGGCGATCAATTTCGGCATCATCTACGGCATCTCGGCGTTCGGCCTCGCCAACCAGCTCGGTATCGCCAGAGAGGAAGCCTCCGCCTACATCAAGAAATACTTTGAGCGTTTTCCCGGCATCCGCGCCTACATGGACGAGACGCGCGATTTCTGCCGCAAGCACGGCTATGTCGAGACTCTGTTCGGCCGGAAATGCCATTATCCCGATATCAAGGCCTCTAACGCCTCGATCCGCTCCTTCAACGAGCGCGCCGCGATCAACGCCCGCCTTCAGGGCACCGCGGCCGACATCATCCGCCGCGCCATGATCCGGATGGAAGACGCGCTGGCGGAGAAGAACCTCTCGGCGCAGATGCTGTTGCAGGTTCACGACGAACTGATCTTCGAGGTGTCGGACGACGAGGTCGCGGCCACCTTGCCGGTGGTGCAGCACACCATGCAGGACGCGCCATTCCCGGCCGTGCTGCTGTCGCTGCCGCTGCAGGTCGATGCCCGGGCGGCAAACAACTGGGACGAGGCGCATTAAGAGAGCGGTCATCATCGGCAACAGCGGCGGTGGCAAATCAACGCTGGCGCGGCGGCTAAGTTCGGCATGGCGATCTCCTCACGTCGAAATTGACAGTCTGCTGTGGCAACCGGGGTGGAAATTGACATCTGCCGATATCTACAACGCCGAGCACGCGCGGCTGATCGCCGAGGAAAACTGGATCATCGACGGGCTGGGGCGGCTTGATTCAATTCCCGACAGACTGGCGCGAGCGACCGATATCGTTGTTGTCGACATGCCGCTGTGGATGCATTTCTGGCTGGCTGCCGAACGGCAGATGCGATGGTCGACAGGTGGCATCGAAAATCCGCCAGCGGGCCTTACAAAAATGCCATCCACGGAGGCGCTGTTCCGAACCATCTGGGAGGTCGATCAGAATTGGATGCCGGAAATTCGCCGGCTCGTCGCGTTTGAAAAGCAACGCGGAAAACGGGTTTTTCGGCTCAGCTCGATTGCCGAACTCAACGAGTTCGAAAATCGGTCGTGAGCGTCACCGACGATCAAGGTGCGCGCTTTCCTCACCTCTCCCGCTTGCGGGGGAGGTCGACGCGCTCGGCAGAGCGCGGCGGGTGGGGGAAGAGGCCCGCACGAGCACGATCAATGAGCCCCCACCCCAACCCTCCCCCGCAAGCGACCGCAAGCGGGAGAGGGAGCAGACAGCAATCGCCTCACGCGCTCCTGAAATATTCGAGGGAGCGCACCGCCGCCCCGGATGAATTGCTCTCGGTGCAATTTACGAAATGACATCGCGATGTTGCGCGCGCTAGAAATGCGCAAATTTCGCCTGCGAGTCCTCCCCGTGCCCCACCTCACCTCCCTGCTCGGTTTTGCCCTGGTCTCGCTCGGCATAGTGCTGACGCCCGGACCAAACATGATCTATCTGATCTCGCGCTCGATCACGCAGGGCCACATTGCCGGCCTGATCTCGCTCGGCGGCGTCGCGCTCGGCTTTGTGTTCTACATGCTGTGCGCGGCATTCGGCATCACGGCGCTGTTGTTCGCGGTTCCTTACGCCTATGACGCGCTGCGGCTCGCGGGTGCCGCGTATCTGCTGTGGCTGGCGTGGCAGGCCGTGAGGCCGAATGGCCGCTCGCCGTTTCAGGTGAAGAAGCTTGCGGTCGACGGACCGCGCAAATTGTTCGCGATGGGCTTTGTCACCAATCTGGTGAACCCCAAGATCGCGATGCTGTATCTGGCGCTGCTGCCGCAGTTCATCGACCCGGTTCAGGGCAGCGTGCTGACGCAGTCGCTGGCGCTTGGATTTGCCCAGATCGCGATCAGCGTCAGCGTCAACGCGCTGATCGCACTCGCCGCCGGATCGATCGCGTTGTTTCTCGGCACGCGGCCGACATGGTTGTTGGTGCAGCGCTGGCTGATGGGCACGGTGCTCGCCGGCCTCGCGGTGAAGATGGCGTTTGAGGCGAAGCGGGCGTGAAGGCAAAGCCGACGCCAAGCAGTTGACGGTCATTGACCGGGCGACCCGGTATTCACCGGGCTCAATGAGTCGGGAGGCGCCGCCTATCGCGCGAAGCAACATCCGGAGTGCGCTCATTGTTGACATACCGAGCCAGGAACGCCTGCCATAAGCGCTGTCCAAGGCGATCATATTGCCGCATTTGCTCGATGAGCCGATATCGATCGTCGGTGGCAAGAAGGGCCTTCGGTAGCAGTGGGTCCAGCAAGATATGCCGGATCGCATAACGGCCGATGCTCAGAGTTTCCACCATCGCCTGATCGATCGACAGGGAGGATGCTCGCTCTTCGCTGCGTTTGAGCTCCTCAATCAGCCTGGAATAACCTTCCAATAGCGATGCGCTATCCCAAAGAGTCCTGGTGACAGGATCCTCAGCCGCGCTGAAGCTCGAAGCAATGAAAACTATCGAGTCCTTTGCAAGACCAAGCGCGGCGAGGTCTGCCGCCACGACTTGCACGCCGCCTCTTAAATTGTCTGGTCGTATCCAGAGGTCTTGCCTGAGCGGCCTGAAGCCGCGGAGCCGAAGCGCACCCTCGTGACGTCTTAGCCGTTTACGATCGGTGCGAGATACGTCACCGGTATACGCAGCGATCCACGCGCCGCTCCATTCCACGACGCGATCCTCCGCCTCAATCCAATTTGTAACTTCGCGCCGGACGCCTTCGGCTCCTTCCGCAAACCCGTAAAGACCGCGAGAGAGCTTCCGAACCTTTGCTTCGGCATCGAGGCGATTGAGCGCCACCCGAATGCTGCGCTCTGTCATTTCGAACAGGCGACCTGCAGCAATCAGCGCTTGAGCCGGCACAATTTGCCGTGGTGCGACTGAAAGCAATGAAAGGATCAGCGCGGTTGCCGACAACTGGCTAAGAGCTTCGTCGCGAAGGTTCGCTTTTTTTGATCTCGCTGGCGTCATGGATTTGTCTCTACGTGCAAAAACACGGCCGGACTACATCTGTTTCTCCCGATGCGCGCCTCCTATCGAATTCGTTAGGTCAGGTCTTCAGCAAACAGTGGGATCGCGACGGTTGACTCGTCTCTTATTTTGACAGTAAATGACAAAATATGAGACTTTCTAGATTGCGCGGCCTCTGGAGGCCTGTGCCGGGTTGAACATCACGGCCGCACACCAAAAGGCAGACGCCACAAATTAAGATCGGAGCTACAAACCCATGATTCAGGGATTAATGATGCATGAGCAGTTGACAATCAGTCAGCTGCTCGACCATGCCGCCGAGAACCACGGCGAGCGCCAGATTGCATGCTTCGCCGACGCGCAAACGATACGCTATAACTATGCGACGCTGAGGGATCGCGTATCGCGATTGGTGGGAGTGTTGCGCCGGCTCGGTGTTTCTCAAGGCGATCGCGTTGCGAGCCTGGCATGGAATTCTCACAGGCATCTCGAACTTTATTTCGCGGTTCCGGCGCTCGGCGCCGTGCTGAATACGATCAACGTGCGATTGCCCGCGGCTCACGTCAAATTCATCCTCGAGCATTCGAGCAGTAAACTTCTCTTCCATGACGCGACCGTCAGTGAACTTGCACTCGATGCGATCGGCCAACTGGGCGGCTCGCAGATCCAACGCATCGCGATGGGTGAAATAGCCGGAACTACCGACAACGTACTTGATTATGAGACACTGCTCGCATCGGAGAGCGGCGACGTGTGGGCAGACGTGGACGAACGAGCGGCGGCGATGCTGTGCTACACCTCCGGCACAACGGGTGATCCGAAGGGCGTGCTCTTCTCCCATCGTTCAACAGTCTTGCACGCCATGAACGGATGCCTGGTCGATGCGTTCGCGATTTCGGCGCGAGACGTCGTGATGCCCGTGGTCCCCATGTTCCATGCGAATTGTTGGGGCCTGCCGTTTATGTCCGCCATGACGGGTGCCAAGCAGGTGATGGTTGGACAAGACATGGCAGCCAAACGTCTCGTCGATATCGCACAGACTGAAGGCGTTACATTTTCAGCGGGCGTGCCCACCGTCTGGCTTGGCGTTCGTGACGAGTTGGTCGCTTCCGGTCGGGAGTTGAAAGCGCTGAACCGCGTCATTGTGGCCGGTTCTGCGATGCCGCCGTCATTGATGGCCGATCTCGAAAAACGCGGGACTTC
>WNGN01002783.1_pt1 | contig 11772 bp, 8 predicted proteins | sample 5400561 | NCBI WGS metagenome assembly WNGN01 (sample SAMN13153379, study PRJNA577476) | soil metagenome | isolation source: 115 cm soil or saprolite under Garry oak tree replicate 2 | place: USA:California | collected 2016-06-15
CGTCGGTCAGGCTTCCGGCCGAGGACCGCAGCCGCACCAAACCACGGGTCTCGATCGATCGATGCTCCGACATGAACGCGCGCACGCGCTCGACGGTTTCCATGGTCACGCGTCCGCCGATCCGCAGCCGGCTCACGAGTTTCCCGTCGTTTACGGCGCGCCGTCCGAAGGTCGACTCGGCCATGCCGACGCGCCTGCAGTAATCCGCGATTTCGCTCAACAGCTGCTCAGCCGTCACGTCATCTCCTCCTGTTGACCCTCCTTGGGAGCGACTGCCGCTTCGCGCTATTACAAGATGTCCCCGCAACGAGGGTCAACCACAATTTTGCCCATCGCGAAAGTGGGACGAATGGTGGGATAAATCCCAATCATTGTGTGAGCATGCGCTCACACTTAATTAATATATCTGTTAATCAATATGTTATATAAATATACCCCGGATATCAGAGATTGAACCAGGAGCATCCTCTTTAAGAGAATCAGCCCGAGCGCCCTGCATCAGCCACGCCCGCTATGGAGCCCGGCCGCAAAGAATGGGCAGGAGGCCCACATTAGAGATTCCCGCGTCTGGGGGATGTGAGCGGCTTTTTTGGGGATCCGCAGAATGACGCGGGGCTCGACTCCGGGTCCATCGTCCGGCCCACGAAGTTGCCGTGGCCGCCCCCTTTGGCGGAGAATCGCTACTCGGTCTAGGCCCCCCGGAGAAGCCAGATGTCCGCCGTGCTGCAATCCAGCGTTGCCGCCGCCCGCAGGGCGTTCTACGACAAGATCGACAAAGCCAACGTCACGCCTTTGTGGGAGGTGCTGCACAGCATCATCACTGCGACGCCCAGCACGCCGTGCAAGCCTCATCTTTGGAAATGGGATCAGATGTGGCCCTGGATCCAGGAGGCCGGCCGGCTGATCAGCGCGAAGGAGGCCGAGCGACGCGTTTTGGTGCTGGAGAACCCCGGGCTGCGCGGCCGCTCGAGTATTACGCACAGCCTTTACGCCGGGCTGCAGCTGATCCTGCCCGGGGAAGTTGCGCCCTTGCATCGGCACTCGCAATCCGCGCTGCGATTCATCTTGCTCGGCACGGGCGCCTACACCGCGGTGGACGGTGAAAAAGTGACGATGAGCGTGGGAGACTTCGTCATCACGCCGTCGTGGACTTTCCACGATCACGGCAACCCGTCGGAAGAACCGATGGTTTGGATGGACGGCCTCGACGTCCCGCTCGTCGAATTGCTCGACGCCCAGTTCATGGAAAAGGGCGCGCAGGAACTCCAGCACACCCACCAGACCGAGGGCGACAACCTCGCGCAATTCGGCAATACCATGAAACCCGTGGAGTACAGGGCGAAGAGCCGCACCTCGCCGCTTTTCTGGTATCCGTACCAGCGTACCCGCGAGGCCCTCGAGACGCTGCGGGAGGCTCACGGCGCCCACCCCTGCTGGGGCCACAAGCTGCAATATACGAATCCGGTGACAGGCGATTGGGCGATGCCGACCATCGGTACCTTCATGCAACTCCTCCCGCAGGGATTCAAGGGCAAGGACTATCGCGCGACCGACTCCACGGTATATGCAGTCGTCGAGGGCAAGGGCTGCTGTCGTTTGGGAGGCGAGACGCTGGTCTTTGGACCCAGGGACGTATTCGTCTGCCCGTCGTGGCTGCCATACGCGCTCGAAGCCGACGAGCAGGCCGTACTGTTCAGCTTTTCGGACCGCCCGGTGCAACAGGCACTCGATCTTTGGCGCGAGGCGTTCTAATCCGCCCGACGTAGCGAGACCCACGCTGTTCCATGCCCGTAGGGCGGCGTCTTCGCGCGCTCGAACCACGGCGAGCCTCTCTCCGGAACAATACGATGAACGCGGACAAAACAAATTACGACCTCCTTTACAATCCGCGGCTCGTGGTCAAGAACTATCAAGAAATCTTCGATCGCTGGGAAAAACACTCGGAGCGGGCCCGCGCCACCCTCGACTGCTATTTGGACGTGCCTTACGGCTCGAGCGAAGCGGAAAGAATGGACATCTTCCGCGCGCAAGGAAAAAGCCGGGGGCTCTTGATGTACATCCACGGCGGATACTGGCGTTCTCTCGACAAGAAACGTTTCTCGTTTGTCGCGCCGCCGCTTGTCAAGGCCGGAATCACGGTCGCGGTACCCGACTACGGTCTTTGCCCCGCGGTGCAAGTCGCAGACATCGTGATGCAGATGGTTCAGGCCTGCGCGTGGCTGTACCGTAACGGGGAAAATTTCGCCGCGCCCGCGAACCGACTCTACCTGTGCGGGCATTCCGCAGGGGGGCATCTCGCCGCCATGATGCTCTCGTGTCGCTGGCCGGACTATTCGTCGGACTTGCCGAAGAAGGTCGTCAGCGCCGCGATGTCTATCAGCGGCTTGTACGACCTGACGGAGATCGTCAAGGTACCTTCGGTGAATTGCGACGTGCACCTCGACGAAAGATCCGCGCTGAAAGTAAGTCCGGCGTTTCTCCCGCCTGCCACCGACGCGCCCCTCTACACCGCGGTAGGCGGTGAGGAAAACGCGGGGTTCCACATACAGAACAGGCTCATCGGGGAAAAATGGGACAAGGTGCGCGAAACGGATATACCTTGCCCGGGAAAAAATCATTTCACGGTGCTCGAACAGGTCTGCGACCCTGAGAGCGGTTTGTTCAAGTCGATGCTCGAAATGATGGACGTGTAGAACAGCCGGGCAGCCGCCAACCACGGCTAGAGTCCACGCATGGAACCCAAGCAGCTGCTCACGCAGAGCTTTCAGGCCGCAGTCGCGGCCGCCGACCCGCTCAAGATCCTCCCGGCTCACCTCCCCCGTCCGGCGTCCGGCGAAACGCTCGTGGTCGGCGCGGGCAAGGCCGCCGCCTCGATGGCGCTTGCGGTCGAACGGCACTGGCCCCGGGACGCGGCGCTGGAGGGCCTGGTCATCACCCGCTATCGGCACGGGCTGCCAACACGCCGCGTCAAGGTGATCGAAGCCGGACACCCTGTTCCGGACGAGACGGGCGAGTCCGCTGCGAAGGAAATTCTGCAACGGGTCAGACGCCTTTCGCCGAGCGACCTGCTGCTCGCCCTCATATCCGGCGGAGGCTCGGCGCTGCTCGGCCTTCCCGTCGAGGCCGTCGGCATGGAAGCGCTGAAAGCGACGACGAGGGAACTGCTTCGCAGCGGTGCGCCGATTCAGGACATCAACGCCGTGCGAAAGCACCTTTCCGCGATTCAAGGGGGCCGGCTCGCCGCGGCGTGCAAGGCGCCCGTGCTCGCACTGATCATTTCCGATGTTACGGGCGACGATCCCACCCACATCGCCTCCGGTCCGTGCGCGCCCGACCCGACGACGTACCGCGACGCCCTTGAAGTTCTTCGCCGGCACGGCGTCAACGCGCCTCCAGCGGTCAGAGAACACCTCGAGCGGGGCGCAGGCGGCGAGGTTTCTGAAACACCCAAACCGGGGGACAAGATTTTTGCGCGCGTCGAAAACCGCGTCATCGCCACAGCACGGCAGGCGCTGCGCGCGGCGCAGGAATTTTTCCATGCGCAGCGGATTCATACCATGAACCTCGGCGACAGCGTGACGGGCGAGGCATCGGAGGTCGCGAAAGTGTACGCAGCGCTTGCACGCCAAATCGCGCAATATGCTGACCCGATGAAGCCACCGGTCGCGCTGATTTCCGGGGGCGAATGCACGGTCACCGTGCGCGGCAACGGGCGCGGCGGACGCTGCAGCGAATTCCTGCTGTCCCTCGGAATAGAACTCGCCGGCATCCCGAACGTCTACGCAATCGCCGGCGATACGGACGGCATCGACGGCTCCGAAGACAATGCGGGTGCGGTGCTCCTGCCGGATTCGCTTGTGCGCGGCGCTCGTCTCGGGCTCGACGCGAGGAAACGGCTCGCCGACAATGACGCGTACGGGTTTTTTTCGCGGCTCGAAGACCTTGTCGTAACCGGGCCGACTCGGACCAACGTCAACGACTACCGGGCGATCCTGATCCGCTGAGCCGGCGTGCGCTTTGAGTGGACGCCCGCGGGCCTATCCGATATCGAGATCCGGCTGTACACCCCCGGGATAGGTGAGCAGGCCGGCCGCGATCACCGCCCCCTTGGTCAAGACGTGCGGCTCGCTGCGCCGCATGTCAATCAAATGTTCGACTTCGATCTCGCGCGACGCCAGCCAGTCCGAGATGAGCCGGCGATGACATCCTGAGGGGTGCTGCTCGGCGCACATCATGGCGAGCCTTGTCCCGCGCCCGCTCTCGACGAGCCGGCCGGCCCCGGCGGCGAACTCCCCAGACTCCATGTAATCCGCATAGCCGCGAAACGATTCGTTCCGCAGTCCCGTGTTCCGCGAATTCGGCCGCGGCCTGCGGAAGCCGCCCAAGGCCTTGCCTTCCCATCGATAGGCGATCCCTTGCACGGCAAGGGAATTCTCCAGCGCTCCCCGATCGAACTGGGGATGGCGGCGCGAGCCTGGGTGCGCGCGCACGTCGACTAGCAACCGGACGCCTGCACCTCTGAGCATGGAGGCCAGCTCCTCCACGGGGCGTGTTCCATGGCCGATGGTCCAGATTTTCACAGAGTCCATGAGACGGGCGTTCCAGAGGGGTACTGCCCGAAATCGGCGAAAAGAATGATGGCCATTGGCGGATTTCGACGATCCTCTCCCGAAAGCCCGGCCGGGCGTCGGAATTCTAGCGGTCGGACCCGTTTTTGGCCCGGCAACTTCCGGAATTTCTGAAACCGGAACCCAGCGGGTATACCGCGATCGGGTAAACCCTACAAGGGGGTCCCTTAAAGGTCCCAGGGTATTTCGCGGCCAGATTTAGGAAATCAACCAATGTTTCGGGACCTTCACGTAGCGGATCATGTAACCTAGTGACGCTCCGCTGACGAGAGCGCGATAGCCGCGCAGGAAGTCGCCTTTTCGGGGCACGAGGACGCGATGGAAAGAATGACAGCGAGCCAGGAAAGACCGGGGCAGGCGCAACGCGGCAAGACCCTCTTCCCATTCTTAGTGCTGGGGATCGGGGTCGCGCTGTCCCTGCTGCTGCACTTCGTTATCCGAGACAACGTCAAGGGCGAGGCGCAGTTGCGCTTCGAGCGCCAGGCGAGCGATGCGCAGCACGTGATTGAGGCGCGCATCAAGTCCTATGCTGACGTTCTTCACGGACTCGGGGCCCTGTTCAACACCTCCAATTCGATCCCTCGCGCAGAATTCCGCCGCTACGTCGCGGCCCTCGACTTGCCGCACCGCTATCCGGGATTCCAAGGCCTCAACTACGCCGAATACGTTCCGCACGAAGCCAAGGCCAGATTCGAGGCTCGAGTAAGGCGCGACACCAGCCTTGACCCGCGGGGATACCCCAACTTTACTATCAAGCCCGCCGGAGATCGGCCCGAATATTTTGTCCTGAACTACCTCGAGCCGCTGGCGGGCAACGAATTGGCCTTCGGCTTGGACATCTCCAGCAACCCTTCCGGAGCTGCAGCCCTCGCAGCCGCCCGCGACAGCGGAAAACTGACTTCCTCTGGGCGTTTGCTCGATGCAGGCCGCAGTCGCTCAGTATTCCTTGCCATGCGGCTGCCTACGTATCAATCCGGCATGCCGGTCGAGACCGTGGAGGAGCGGCGCGCCGCTTACACCGGTTCCGTCGGCGCCGGGTTTCGTGTGCGGGAGTTGATCCAGGGCGCACTGGATACATCCAAGCTGCAATCCCTGCAGTTCAGGCTATACGACGCCGGACCTATAAAAGACAAAACGCCTTCGGCTGCCATTCGCGAGGATCGGCTGCTTTTCGACAGCGACGACCTGCTCGACGCCTCGTTGACCGCCTCCAAGGCCGGGGGTCCGGACGCGTTGTTCACTACCAACCTGCCGATGGAAGTAGGCGGGCGGATCTGGGAAGTGCGCTTCAACGCGAAAGAGGAAGCGATCATCGATCGCACCGACGCCCTCCTGCCATGGTTGACGCTCGCCGCTGGCCTGGTGTCCAGCTTGCTGCTCTTCTTCGCTCTTCACTCGCTCACATCCTCTCGGCGCCGCGCACTAGAAATGGCCCAAGTGATCACCAAGGACCTGCGTGAGAGCGAGGCGAGCCTCGGCCGAGCGCAGCGCATAGCACAACTCGGAAATTGGTCGCTCGATTCCGAGACCGGCGAGATGACTTGGTCGGCCGAGATGAATCGCACTTTCGGTAACGCGGCGACTTCGACCGCGCATCGATACGAAGACTTCCTGCGCAATATTCACCCCAAAGACCGGCGTGTACTTGAGCAAGCCCTTCAGCAGGCCGTCACGACGGGTCAGGACAGCGACATGGAGCACCGCATCGTCACAAGAGACGGTATGACGCGCTGGGTGCACACGATAGTCCACAGGTCGCAAGAAGCCTCAAAGGTAGTTCTCAACGGCACGATCAGGGACATCACCGAGCGCAAGCTCGCGGTACTGCGCCTGACGGTCGAGCACGGAGTGACGCAACTCGTTGCGGGAGCCACCGATCCCAATGAAATCATGCCCGGAATCATCGAAGCCATAGGCACCGGGCTCAGCTTCGAATGCGGCTCGCACTGGAGTCTCGACAAGGACGGGGCGCTTCTCCAATGCACCGCGAGCTGGGGGGAAAACGCGCCCGCGATTGCGGAGTTCCTCGCCCTCACGAAGAAAATGTCCGTACCTAGCGGCGTCGATCTGCCCGGCCGCGCGTGGGCGGGACATGAACCGCTCGTACTCACCGACGTAGGTTCCGAGCAAGGTTTCAGCCGGACCGCGGCGGCTTTGCAAGCCGGGCTGCACGGCGCGCTCGCGCTTCCCATCGTCGCTGCAGGCAGAAATTTCGGGGTTATCGAGCTGTTCAGCGCGGGAACCATTCAGCCGGACGAGGCTCTCATACAGCTGCTGAAATCCCTGAGCGCACAGATCGGCCAGTCGTTCCAGCGCAGGCTAGCCGAGGATCAGCTGCGTTTCATCGCCACCCACGATTCGCTCACCGACTTGCCCAACCGCAGCCTATTCAACGAGCGGCTGCGCCACGCGCTGCATCAGGGGACTCGCTACACCCGCGGCATTGCCGTGATGTTCATCGACATGGACCGCTTCAAGGTCGTCAACGACTCTCTTGGGCACAGCGCTGGAGACCGCCTGCTTCAGGACAGCGCCAAGCGGCTCGCCGAATGCCTGCGCGAGAGCGACACGGTCGCTCGCCTCGGGGGAGACGAGTTCGTCGTCATGATCGAAAACTTCACGGCGCCGAAAGACGCGATCGCAGTCGCCCAAAAGGTCCTCGCCAGCCTGGCAAAGCCGTTCTTCGTGGACGGGCAGGAGTTCCTGATGTCCGCAAGCATCGGCATCAGCACCTTCCCCGACGACGGGAAGGATGCAGAGATGCTGCTCAAGAACGCCGACATCGCGATGTACCGCGCCAAGGACCAGGGACGAAACAACTACCAGTTCTACTCGGCGCAGATGAACAAGCACACCTTCGAGCGGCTGGCGATGGAATCGAGCCTGCGCCGAGCGGTGGAGCGCAACGAGTTCCAACTGCACTATCAGCCCAAGCTCGATTTGCGCACCGGCGCAATCGCGGGCGTGGAAGCGCTGGTGCGCTGGCAGCACCCCGACTGGGGCATGGTATCGCCGGCCCAGTTCATCCCGCTTGCCGAGGAAACCGGTCTCATAGTGCAAATCGGAGAATGGGTCCTGAGGGCCGCCTGCGAGCAAAACAAACGTTGGCGCGACCAGGGCATTCCGCCGCTGCGGGTCGCGGTGAACCTCTCCGCGCGTCAGTTCGCGCAGAAGACCCTGCTGAGCGACATCGCCAAGACCATCGCCCAAAGCGGCCTGACACCGGATTGCATCGAGTTGGAAATCACCGAAAGCCTGGTGATGACGAACCCCGAGCACGCGACGGAGACGCTGCACAAGCTGAAAACAATGGGGATCAGTCTCTCGATCGACGACTTCGGCACCGGCTATTCCTCGCTCGCCTATCTGAAGCGGTTCCCGATCGACTGCATCAAGATCGACCGCTCGTTCATCAAGGACATCCCGACTGAAGCCGACGACATGGCGATCACCAAGGGTGTCATTGCGCTTGGGCACAGCCTGCGGCTGAAAGTCGTCGCCGAGGGCGTCGAGACAAAAGAACAACAGGATTTCCTGCGCAGTAACGACTGCGACGAGATGCAGGGATACCTGTTCAGCAAGCCGCTCCCCGCAGAGGAGCTAACAGCATTACTGAAAGGCCATTCTCCGAAACAGAATTTGACCGTCCTAGACCCGCGGAAGAGAGCCTGAGCCTGACCTAATACCACAGCCGACTGTGTTTTCCTAGGCGCCAGGACCCGGCCCGGAAAGGCAGCGGCTTCCGGTGTCCGCATCCACCCCGCAATCTACGTCAGGCCCGCATTGATGGCGGCCGAGCGCTAGCCGTTTCCGCAAACGCAGTGGTAGCAAATAGAGAAGGCCGGGCAATCCGGCCCTTTCGTTTGTGCAACCAGGCTTTGGAACCCTTTCTGCTCGGCTTGCCCCGTTCCCCAGGCTGATCAGGTGCAACCGGGTAGGACCATGTCGGGTAAACCTTACAGGGATTGCCTTAGGGGTTTCTAGGGGTTTTCGAGCGTGAGCTTAGGGAATCGCCCAATTCCGAGGGGCCGCAGCCCGGCCCATGATCAGAGCGCCTGTTGAGGTCACCACGAAATCCAAAGAGCATGAGAACCCCTCTCCCAAATCAAATTCAAACGTTGTTCAGCCGCGGGAAAGATTCGAGCCGGTCTCGCGCCATCGCCGATTCGGTCCCGTTTTATTCATTCAGTGCTACGGAGGTAAGAAAAGTGAACACACAATTGGCCGCAAGATCCACAGAGCAAGTCATTGCCGCGATCCAGACGCTCGATCTGGATCCCATCAAGTTCAAGCTGATGGATCCCGAGGAAGGGCAAGGCTGGTCGCGCGAGTACGTGAATCAGATGGCAATCGAATACAAGCGGTTTCTGACGCTGTCCGTAAAATATTCGGAAGAGACGATCGCGCCGAGCAAGGACGTCGACAAGTTCTGGCACGGCCACATCCTCGACACCATGAAGTACGCGGAAGATTGCCAGAACGTGTTCGGGTATTTTCTGCACCACTTTCCCTACTTCGGGATGCGCGGGGAGGAAGATGCGGCAAATCTTGCTGAAGCGGGAAGGACGACGCAGCGCCTCTACGAGCAGGAATTTGGCAAAACAAACCCAAGCCGCCCGTCTATGTGTGCTGTGGCGGTGACGAAGGACGCTCCCGCAATGTGCGCTGTGGCGGTGACGAAGGACGCTCCCGCCATGTGCGCGGTGGCAATTCAGTCCAAACCCGCAATGTGCGCCGTGGCAGTGACGAAGGACGCTCCCGCCATGTGCGCGGTAGCAATTCAGTCCAAACCCGCAATGTGCGCCGTGGCAGTGACGAAGGACGCTCCCGCTATGTGCGCGGTGGCAATTCAGTCCAAACCCGCTATGTGCGCCGTGGCAGTGACGAAGGACGATATCGCGATGTGTGCGGTAGCTAACGAGGCCGATTCAGTAACCCCCCTCTTTGGTGCCCGCAAGCCGGCCTATCGCAACATGCTCAAAACCTCTATGCGTCCCAGACTGGCGCTAGCCGCTTGATTTCGCAGTTGCACTAGAAAGCAAAAAAGGCCGGAGCGATCCGGCCTTTTCTTTTGGTCAGGCGAATGACTATTCTTTGGCGGCCTCGGCCTTGGCCCCTTCCTTCGGCTCAGGCCTGTCGAGCAATTCAACCATCGCCATCGGCGCATTGTCTCCCTTCCTGAACCCGTATTTCAGGATGCGCAGGTAGCCGCCGTTTCGCTTCGCGTAGCGCGGCCCCAGCTCGGAGAAGAGCTTTGCAACGATGTCGCGGTCGCGCAGGCGGTTGAAGGCGAGGCGTCGGTTGGCGAGCGTGGCTTGCTTGCCGAGCGTGATCATCGGCTCGACCACGCGGCGCAGCTCCTTGGCTTTGGGAAGAGTGGTTTGGATGACCTCGTGTTTCAACAGCGAAACGGTCATGTTTCGCAGCATCGCCAGGCGATGGCTGCTGGTGCGATTGAGTTTCCTGAGTCCGTGGCGGTGGCGCATCTTCTTGTACCTCCGCCTCGATCACGCGGTCCGCGCGGTCTCCAGCCCCGCCGGCGGCCAGTTCTCGAGCTTCATGCCGAGCGTTAGCCCGCGCGAGGCCAGTACTTCTTTGATTTCGTTGAGCGATTTTCGGCCTAGATTGGGCGTCTTGAGAAGCTCGGTCTCGGTGCGCTGGATCAGGTCGCCGATGTAATAGATGTTTTCCGCCTTTAGGCAATTCGCCGAGCGCACGGTGAGCTCGAGATCGTCCACCGGACGCAGCAGGATCGGATCGACCTGCGGGGCCTTCTTTTCCTCGATCGCCGGAGCCGTGCCTTCGAGCGCCGCGAAGACGGAAAGCTGATCGACCAGGATCCTCGCTGCGTAACGGATCGCCTCCTCGGGCTCGATCACGCCATTCGTCTCGATGTCGATGATGAGCTTGTCGAGGTCAGTGCGCTGCTCGACGCGCGCCGATTCGACCGAATAAGACACACGCCTGACGGGCGAGAACGAAGCGTCCAGTATGATCTTGCCGATCCCTTTGGATTCCTCGGGGACGACGCGGAGATTCCCGGGGATGTATCCGCGGCCGTTCTCGATCTTGATCTGCATCTCGATCTTGCCACCAGGAGAGAGATGCGCGATCACGTGCTCAGGGTTGATGATCTCGACGTCGTGCGTGGCCTCGATGTCGCCTGCGGTCACCGGACCCTCGCCCTTCTTCTTCAGATTGAGCAGCGCGTCCTCCCGGTTGTGAAGCTTGAGCACCACGCCCTTGAGGTTGAGCAAGATATCGACGACGTCTTCCTGGACGCCTTCGATCGTCGAGTATTCATGAAGTACTCCCGCGATCTGCACTTCGGTCGCGGCAAATCCGGGCATCGACGAAAGAAGGACTCGGCGCAGCGCATTGCCGAGCGTATGGCCATACCCGCGCTCGAACGGCTCCATCACGACTTTGGCATGATTAGGGGCAATGCCCTGGACGTCGATGATGCGCGGTTTCAGAAATCCACTGGTTTGCATGTAAGACCCTCAATACGATATGTGGCTTGCGCCGGATACTTCGAGTGCCGCGCTATCTCGAATACAACTCGACCACCAGGCTTTCGTTGATCGTGGAAGGCAGATCGGAACGTGCCGGAAGCGCCTTGAACGTGCCCTTCATTTCCTTTGCATTGACCTCGATCCATTCCGGGAAGCCGCGCGTTTCGGCCGCAGCGACCGAGCCCTTGACGCGAAGCTGCTCTTTCGTCTTGGGCGCGACTTCGACGGTGTCGCCCGGCCGCACCTGGTAGGAAGGCATGTTCACTCGCTTGCCGTTTACGAGGATGCCGTTATGGCGCACGATTTGGCGCGCCTCGGTGCGGCTCGCGCCGAACCCCATGCGATACGAAACGGTGTCCAGGCGCGACTCCAGCAGCTGCAGAAGACGCTCGCCCGTCACGCCTTTGCTGCGCGAGGCCTCTGCATAGGTCTTGCGGAACTGGCGCTCGAGCAGTCCGTATATGCGGCGCAGCTTCTGCTTCTCGCGCAGCTGCTTGCCGAAATCGGACATGCGGCCGCCGCTTTTCTGCCCGTGCTGTCCCGGCGCATAGCTGCGGCGCTCGATCGCGCATTTGTCGGTGAAGCATTTCTCGCCCTTGAGGAAGAGCTTCTCCCCCTCGCGGCGGCAC
>WNGN01003724.1_pt1 | contig 11772 bp, 11 predicted proteins | sample 5400561 | NCBI WGS metagenome assembly WNGN01 (sample SAMN13153379, study PRJNA577476) | soil metagenome | isolation source: 115 cm soil or saprolite under Garry oak tree replicate 2 | place: USA:California | collected 2016-06-15
TTCCCACTTTCCCATAATCTCGCTCCATTCAAGAGTGTCGAAATAGTGATCTGCTTCTGACACGTTGAATTCAGGCATATAGAGCCCTACGATCCCTCTTTCGAAAATCCCTTCTGGGAGGACTCCTTTTTCCCGAAACTTTTTAAATTGCTCTGTAACACTTTCTCCATTAAGATTGAATATACTAATAGGGACACAAAGAAACGTCTCACTGGAGGCATAAGGAATTTCGTCAATGAACTCGGATAAAGCTCGTAGCGTGACTTTTCAAACACCAACTGTTGCTGCTTCCGACAATACGAAGATTATCGAATGTATTACTGACAATGTAGCTTCGCTTCTTGGAATCATACGCTCCTATGTACAGCGAATGGGCCTTGCCAGGGGCGAGGAAGTATCAGCAGTGGCAATTGAGGTGTTACAGGAAGTGGTTCTTGAAGCTCTCGATCACGCGGACAGTTTCAATCCCTCAGGCCAGCCAATGGCATGGCTTTTAGGTATAGCAATCAATGTTATCAAGCGCAAAAAAGCCGAGCTTGCCAGGCGCTCTCGGCGTGAACTCTCTATTGGTGAGATCTCTTTAGCGCAGGATGAACATTTAAATGAGGACGAACTGTTTGATCAAATTTCTACAGGCACAACTGCCGCAGGACCAGAGCAAGAAATCGTAGCGAACGAGCAGGCTGAGTTGCTGCTCTCTCTTGTCTCTCCGGAGGATCAGCACATCTTAATGCTCGCGTTCCTACAGGGCTTCGAGAGAGAAGCTCTGGCTCAGAAGCTGGGTATTTCAGCAGGTGCAACACGCGTGAGGCTACACCGCGCATTGAAGCGACTACGTTTGGCCTGGAGCGAACAACACGTGAAATCTCAAGAAGGAGAAAGCAATGAATGAACGGCTAACACCTGATACACAACAACATCTCCAGGTTTTGCAGCGCTACATGCTTGCTATGGAAAGTGGAGATATCGATTCCATGGCCATCGTATTGTGTGAGGCTGAGCAGGATCGCGCTTTAGAAAATATGATCCTTGAAGTGAACGATTTTTACCAGCTAGAAGACCATACAATCGCAGAACCTGCCGATGTCATGCTGGTCAAGCAACGTCTCCTCAACACTATACCCGCTATGAGGGAAAACGAACCATCCGTGAGGACATCTGCGCAATCTTCGGACAGTAACGTTAACCCGGTTTACACACAAACCCAGGGGATGCTGGAAACTGTGTCAGAACCGGAGAATGCACCAGACACTATCCATCAACAGACGAGCACAAGATCACAGACTAAGAAAGCACCGACCCAGGTCTTACCATCCAGGAAGATTGCACCTCAAAAATGGTATCAAACTCGCCGCAACTGGTTGTTAGCAGCCATAGCAGCAGTACTGGTTGCGTTGCTGCTATTGCCAAACAGTGGTGCATTAGCCAATCAGCTTCTTTCACTATTCCGTGTGCAGCAATTCCAACCAGTACCGGTATTCAGCCGGTGCAGGTGACCAAGCAAGAGGTTCAGACATTATCCTCGCGTCCAATTCCAACTTTCGAGGATATGGGTACCCTCCAAATCCAGTCTAATAGCTTGCAAACTCAAGATAATTTGACACGAGATCAGGCAGCGCAATTGGTCAATTTCCCAATCCTGGTACCAAATTCTCTGCCTCGTGGTATATCTGGTACTTCCGATTTCAGTGTTATAGATGCAGGCCATGGCACATTTACCTTTAGTGCAAGTAAAGCACACGCGTTCTTCGCGAAAAATGGCTACGGCAACGTGACTATTCCAGCTAGCTTAGACGGTGCGACCTTTGATGTCACTACCACCGCTGGTGTAGTGATCGCATACGGCAACCAGACAACAACTCAATTCATGATAGTCGAATTTCCCAGCCCGGTTGTACGTGCCACTGGTAGTGCTTCACTTCAAGAGTTACGCGATGTAGCGCTTTCGATCCCGGGTCTGCCGCCACAGCTCGTCACACAACTCAGGCAAATCGATCTGAATAGTGGTGTAGTCCCGCTGCCTATTCCTTCAGGCATAAACTCACAATCTGTCACTGTTCATGGCACACAAGGATTGCTGCTCACCAGTAACATTTCAACCACTATTCCGCAACTGAAAAAGTTCCCCGCTGGGAGTGCAGTGGTCTGGCAAACACATGGTATTATCTATGCAGTAGGTGGCACCATATCAGACACCACCCAGTTGTTAAACTCGGCAAACTCTTTACACTAACCAATAACTATTCAACAGGAGTGCAGAGGACGAAGTCCTTTGCCGGGGTTTGGGGTGTCCCCAAAAAACCCCTTTTCCCTTTTTCGCCGCCGCAGGCGGCAAGTAATTGAAGAGACGCGCAAACAAAAAGGTAGAGAAATGAGTGCATATAGATGAGTAGCGATTCAATCCTTGATACACGGTCAGGTAATTCCCAACCGCAACAAAAGGAATCAACTTCTAAGAGCAATGATTCCCGGTCACCAGCCGTAGAGATACAGGGATTACGAAAGGTTTATCGGCAAATCATCGCAGTAGATGATATCAGCCTTGTCACCTATCGGGGCGAGGCTTTCGGCTTTCTTGGACCAAACGGCGCAGGTAAAAGTACAGTCGTGAAGATACTTACCGGCCTGGTCGCACCCACAAAAGGAACAGTACGCGTACTGGGCCAGCCAATCAACCATGTTCAATCACGCAAGCAAGTTGGCTATTTACCTGAATTCCCCTCTTTCCATCGCTGGCTCAAGGCACGAGATTTCCTTGAATTTCATGGCCGACTCTATGGCTTGAGAAGTACCTTCCTGGAAAAGCGCATCAGGGAAGTGCTAGAGATGGTCGGGCTGGCCGGACGAGAAAACCAGAAACTGGGTACCTTTTCGAAAGGAATGCTACAACGTATAGGGTTAGCACAGGCTATTATCCACAAACCAGATTTAGTCATTCTAGACGAACTGGTATCTGGCCTCGATCCTGTCGGCCAGCGTGATATGCGCGAACTCCTACGCGAACTGAAGGCTGAAGGAACCAGCATCTTTTTAAATTCGCACTTACTGGCCGATGTAGAAGCTATTTGTGATCGAGTAGCTATCATCAATCAGGGTCGCATCTTGAAAGTTGGAGCGCCCGCTGAACTCTTCGACAAGAAGAAAGTGCTCGAAGTGCGCGTTGACCATGTAAGCGAGGAATTGCTTAAGCGACTTCATGCAGTCGCGCTCGATATACAGCACGAGGAAGACGACCCTCGCTGCCTCTTGATCGAGATAGCACGGGATGAGCAGGCAGCAGATATCGCAGATATTGTACATGCATGTGGAGCGCGTCTCTACACACTGGCGCCACGACATCTCTCACTAGAACAAATCTTTTTCCAAACGATTGATGCTTTACATCAAGAGAACTAGGGTTCTGTTACGCTTGATATTAGAGGCAGAAATGTAGTGGCACCCCTTCTCCTTTCATCTCGCCTGACCCGTAGGGTAGCTGCGCAGCAGCGTTGGCGAGATGGATAAGTGCCAGGTTCCCAGTCGAGGAGCATATCATGGGATTATTGTTAATAACACGTTTCACTATTCAAGAAGCCTTCCATCGCTGGCTCTTGCTGGCGATGCTGCTACTCAATATACTACTACTGGCAGTTTTCGCGCTCATGCTCAATGCAGCCTATTCGAATGAACTTGCGCATGCCCCATTGCAGAGCAACCCACAACTATTTCTACTCGAATTTGATCTGATCATCACCATTTTATCGGTATGGGCAGCATACTTGCTCAGTGGAGCAATGACTATCGTTTTGAGCATAAACATGACATCTGGGGAGATCGAAGCGGGTACTTTTTCAGTGATTGTGTCGAAGCCACTACATAGAGCAGAAATAATCTTCGGCAAGTGGCTGGGCTATGCACTGATTCTATGCACCTACACCGCCATGCTATTTTTTACCTTCCTGGGTCTTATCTACTGGAGGACAGGATACTTTCCTGACAACGCTCTTTCCGCGCTAGGCATGCTTGAAATCAGTACGCTTGTATTGCTGGCCCTCACAACCCTGGGCAGCACGCTGTTTCCCACCCTGGTCAACGGCGCCATTGTGATTATGCTCTTTATCGGCGCACCACTCGCGAGCTTTATACAATTGATAACGACACCAGGTGCAACAGTGCAGAACATCACAACGACCGTCAACCTTGTCATACCAACCGATGCTCTCTGGCACGGGGCTTCATACTACCTGATTCCCTCTTTCTTATTCAATATACTCCAGCAACGAGGCCTGCTAAGGGATTTGGATACGCCCTTTACCTCTATCCAGCCACTATCCTCAGCCCTCTTTGCCTGGGCCATCCTGTACTGTATCGTTCTACCGATCATTGGCGCCATTCGTTTCCAACGACGCGATTTATGAAACAACTTCACCCGAAGTAACAGTGCTGATGTCGACCACGCGGACTAACCTCAATTAATTGATGGTCGCTGTCATTACGATCTCACCAACCGAGGAGCGCTCGATCCACGTACCAGCAATTTTCCCTTCAGGATTACCTGACGAGTAGGGCGACCGGGATCTTCAATGCGCTGTATGAGGAGTTCCGCCGCTGTTTTGCCAATCTCGTAGGTTGGCTGGGCAATCAGGGTAATGGCCGGTTGAACCAGAGAGGACCAGGTGGTTTCGTCAAAGGAAACCAGAGCAATATCATCAGGAATACTAAGGTTGCGCTCTCGAATAGCTTGCAAGGCTCCCTCTGCGATCAAACTGTTCACCGTGAAGAGCGCATCAGGAGGCTCAGCCAAATCGAGCATTTTCAATGTCGCCGCGTATCCAGCATCAGACTTCGGAGGAATATACTTCATGTATTCCGATTTTGGTGCGAGACCATGAGCACGCAGCGCCTTTTCGTAGCCTATCTGCCGTTCTAAACCGGTGCTCATCTCACTACAGAGGGCAGCGATCCGTCTATAGCCCTGCTCAATAAGATGCGTGATGAGGCGATACGCTGCATCGACGTTATCAAGCAGCACGGCATCGACATCACTATTCGAAATGGACCGATCAACGACTACTATGGGAAAAGGGAAGTTCGAGCCAGCGAAGTTGGCGATTGTTTGTCGCGTTGGCGACATAATTGCTCCTGCGACAGCTGTATCACGCATCAGATTGAGGTAGATCGCCTCTTTCTCGGGATTCTCATCCGTATTGCATAGTAGTACGCTGAATCCCTGCTCATATGCAGTATCCTCCACGGCACGGCTGATCGCGGTAAAGAATGGGTTGCTAATGTCGGAAACAATCAGGCCAATCGTGCTGGACTGCTGGGAACGCAAGCTTCGTGCAACCAGATTCGGCCGATACCCTAATCGCTCCACTGTTGCCATCACACGCTCACGCACTTCGGGCCTAACATGCAGACCATTGGAGAGCACACGCGATACTGTGGCAGTTGATACTCCAGCAGCTTCCGCGACATCTTTGATGCTGACCATTCGAACGCTCACCTCCTATTAGAGCAAATTATTGTAAACGATTTAATAAGATTATAGCATATTCATGTTAAAAATGCTAGATTTATTGCAAACGATTTTACAGATGTTCATTATATCATGGGATTCAGGGCCATGTTCTTGTGGGATTTGGGGTGTCACAAATCTTCTCTCAATAGGCATAAATCTAAGGCATAAGACAGTATCCGTAGAGGCGAGAGTGGGAGAGCTAGGAAGGTGATTTCGTGTAAATTTTGAAAAAGAGAATTTTTGCTTAAAAACCCTTGACAATTTAATTGTAATCGTTTACAATTGTTACATCAAAGACGTTCCATTCATGGCGATAGTTGAAACGTTCACACAGACAGTTGACATAGAGGCAACACAATCACCTAGAATTGGTGAGGTAACAGAATGAAGCACATCATTAGCCTTGGTGAAGTACTCATCGATCTCATCCCGAGTACACAGGTACATCTGGGAGAAACTTGTTACACTCCCCATCCAGGAGGAGCTATAGCAAATGTTTCAGTGGCTATTGCACGACTTGGAGGTTCTTCTAGATTCATTGGTGGAGTATCAGATGACGAATTTGGGCAGCTTCTGGTACAAGTCCTCGCCGATAATTACGTTGACACCCAGTACATTCGTGTAATCAAGAAAGCCCCTACAGCGATAGCGCTAGTAACGCTGCATGCTCAAGGGCAAAGACACTTTACCTTTTTTCGTCAAGATACTGCCGATAGTCAATTACAAGCTGGAGAATTAGATTGGAGTGCCTGGAAAGATGCAGCGGTCTGTCATGTAGGAGGTGTCCTGCTCTCCACCGAGCCCGCCCGAACAGCAACACTTGCGGCAATGGACTATACCCGCCGTGTTGGGTCAATAGTATCGTTCGATGTGAATGTTCGTCCAGCATTATGGACATCCCACTCTGATATTCATAACACGCTGGCTAAAGCTATAGAGCGCACAGATATTCTCAAGTTGAGTGCCGAAGAGGCAGCGTTCGTCTGTGAACAGAGCAGTTTACCAAAGTATCCTCACGAAAGGAGCTGGCTCAACACATTGGGAGAAGCTCTTCTAGAGAGGGGACCAAGTCTGGTGATCATTACCTTAGGCGCCGAGGGTGCGCTTTTGTTTACAGCCAGCCACCAGGTCGAAGTACCTGGGCGACCTGTTCGCCCACTCGATACAACAGGGGCAGGTGATGCATTTATGGGAGCTGCTTTATATAAGTTAGTACAGCAAGGATGCACTACATCCTCTGATCTTTTATCTCTTTCAGAACAGGACCTGAACAACCTTGGCAATTTTGCGGCTTTTGTGGCCGGGCTTAGCGTTACCAGTTATGGAGGTATTTCATCATTCCCTTTCATCTACGATGTCAGCGATTTCTCAACTTATCAAGAGAAAGGTAAGGAGCAATCAGGCGATATGCAGGGATAGCATCCCATATGGTTTGCAGAACTCTCCATTGTGAATCTCAGGAAATCCTCGTATCTTGTTTCTCTCTTAGTTCGTCTCCGTAGAGTTTCTCTTTATTTGTGAGTCTTCTCTTTCTAGTGCATGCCCAGTGTCTACATACAACGAAAAGGAGTAAGTCAGGTATGTCTCGATTCTTCAAAACGCCGTTCACACTTTCTACTGTCGCTGCGATCGCCCTTGTGGCCCTCATCATTGGAGTCCTGGCCGGTCGCCTATTCGCTCCGACTTCAACCAGTGCAAATGCGAATGCCCCTGCCTCCAGCAATCGAGTCGATGTCATAGTTAAGGCGACTGACTCACAGTTCTGGCAGGCTATGCTCGCAGGTTCCCAGGCTGCAGGTAAAGACTGGGGTGTTCAGGTTGGCCTCTTTGGTGCAACCTCAGAGGCTGACGTCTCCGCCCAGGTGGGTCTGGTAGAGAATTCAATGTCTCGCAATGTCAAGGCTATTGTCCTTGCTGCCTCCTCCTCGCAGGCGCTCAATGGAGTGATCGATCGAGCTCGCAGTCAAGGCATCAAAGTGATTACCGTCGATACAAAGGTCACCACCTCGAGCGATGGCTTTATCGGAACCGACAATACCAAAGCAGGCGCTCAAGCCGCCGACCGGCTTGGAACGCTCCTACAGAAGAAAGGTATCACGTCCGGACAGATACTCATTGAATCTTCCGTCGCTGGTGTCCAGACGATTGTCGACCGTGACACTGGGTTTATCAATGAGTTGAAAACTAACTTTCCTGGCCTACAGATTGTCGCTCACCGCTACAACAACAATGATACGCCGACCGCTCTTTCACAGGTGAATGACGCAATCTCTGCCAATCCCGGTCTTGTTGGAATTTATGCCGATAATAACGTATCGGCTGATGGTGCGGCTCAGTCCATTCAGGAAAACAAGGCTCAGAATCGCATTGCCGCGGTAGGGTTCGATTCTGATCCCCAGGAGATCAACGCATTGAAGAATGGGACGCTGCAAGCCATTGTGGTTCAGAATCCCTACTTCTTTGGTTACCAGGGTGTGGTTGCAGCCGCGATGAGTGCCCAGGGACGATTTGCGCCACCGAGCCTTGATCCGGGAGCTGTTTTGGTAGATCTCAGTAATATGAGCGCCCCTGCGGTTCAGAAGCTGTTGAATCCTCCAACGACGAAGGGGGGAGCATAACATGGTCACTCCGACACCTGCAACACCGCTCGTCCAATTGAATAACGTATCGAAGTCATTCGGCCCGGTTCAGGTGCTAAAAGATGTTTCACTCGAAATGTATCGAGGCGAGGTCCTCTGCCTGGCGGGGGAGAATGGTGCGGGTAAGTCTACGCTGATTAAGATTCTGACGGGAGCCATTTCCCGTGATAGCGGCGAGTACCACATTGATGGACAAGATGTGGGTTCTCCAGGCCCCGCCCAGGCGCGGGCGCTAGGCGTTGGTGTTGTCTACCAAGAGTTGAGCTTATTGCCCGAGGTCTCTGTCGAAGAAAACCTGCTGATGGGGCGACTGCCAAACGCCAGGGGGATCGTCAACAAACGCGAATTACGCGCTCGTGCGACTATGATGCTTGAGCGTGTTGGCTTGAACAATGTCGATCCCAGCGCACTAATCTCAGACCTGCCCGTCGCCACACGTCAAATGGTGGAGATTGCCAAGGTGCTGGGAGCCGACGCCCGCATTGTGATTTTTGATGAGCCGACGACGGCCCTCTCCGAAAAGGATGCTCATCATCTTCTACAACTCATCGATCGACTCAAGAAGGAGGTGGGAGTTGCTATCCTGTATGTGACGCATCGTCTTGAAGAGATCTTCGAAATTGGCGACCGCATCATGGTGTTACGTGATGGTCAATTCGTTACGACAGCACCCACCAATCAATTCACACACGATAGTTTGATCCGCTCAATGGTGGGAAGGCAGATTGAGGCGCTTTACCCGAAAAGAGAACACAAAAAGTTCGGGAAAACCTTGCTGTCGGTTCAGGGGCTTAGACTGCCTGGAAGTCCCTTTAGCATCAACCTGGAGGTCCATGCAGGAGAGATCGTAGGACTAGGGGGATTGGTAGGAGCAGGTCGCACGGAGACAGTGCGTGCTATTTTCGGGGCCGATCCAATGGTGGCAGGAACCGTGCTTGTCGATGGCAAGCCTCTGCATCCAGGATCTCCAGAGCAAGCTGTGAGAGCAGGACTGGGGCTACTCACAGAAGACCGCAAAGAGTTAGGACTGCTAGCAGCCCTCTCAATCAGGGAGAATGTGACTATTGCAGATTTGTCCGCCGTTACTCGACTTGGCGTCATCTCCAAAAGGCAGGAAGCCTCCCTGGTCAATAATCTTGTGCCTCGCCTGCGTTTAAAGTTTCACACAATTGAGCAACCCATCTCATCGCTCTCCGGTGGGAATCAGCAGAAAGTCTTACTTAGTCGTTGGTTGGCCACGAAAGCGAAGGTTTTGCTGCTGGACGAGCCGACCAAGGGTGTCGATGTTGGAGCCAAGGCAGACATCTATACGATCATTGGCGATCTGGCAGCCCAGGGGCTGGGCATCGTCATCGTATCATCGTACCTGCCGGAGTTACTCGGCGTTTGCGACCGTGTGATCGTCCTGCACGACTTCGGGGTCACCGGTGAACTTCCGATTGAAAAAGCGACGGAAGAAGAGGTACTGCGCCTGGCAAGCAGCGCCCCCGTTTCTATGAATGCATAGCAGAGAGGAGATATCTCATGGCAACTACTTCCAGTACTCCACAGCCCTCGGCAACGGCGGCAGTAGAGGAACAACGGACACCGATCAGCCTGGGGCGTGAAAGCGGCAGCGTGCTGGTACTGCTGATCTTTGTCGCAGTGCTCATCCTGACGACCAGCGATTTTCTCACCCTTACGAATCTAGACAACCTTGTGCGGCAAGTAACCGTGTTCGCGATCCTCTCGGTCGGAGAGTTATTCGTGATCCTGACTGGCGGTATTGACCTGTCTGTTGGCTCCATCCTGGGCTTGAGCGGAGGTGTGACAGCTCTGATTTTAGCGAGCGGCGCTTCAATTCCTGTGGCCATCCTGGTGGGACTTGGCGTCGGGCTGGCCGTTGGACTGATCAACGGTCTGCTTGTGACACAACTCAAGCTGCCCCCATTCATCGCTACACTAGGCATGCTCGGAGTCGCACGTGGGCTGGTCCTCCTGCTCACAGGCGCCAAAACCATCGCGCCGCTCCCTGATGCCTTCACTGCGATTGCCAACGGGTTCATCCTCGGCTTGCCGAGCCTGTTCTGGATTTTGATACTAGTAACAATTGTAGCAGCCTTTGTTCTGGGGCGGACGATTTTTGGTCGTTACGTTTATGCTGTTGGTTCCAATGCAGAATCGTCGCGCCTCTCTGGGGTGCCTGTGAACTACGTACTGCTCGGCGTGTATTGCATCAGTGGTTTGTTGGCTGGCTTCGCTGGCATCTTAACTGCTTCGCGACTTGGCGCAGGTATTCCCACAGCAGGAACCGGGTACGAGTTGCAAGCCATTGCCGGTGCAGTCATCGGCGGTGCCAGCCTGTCCGGGGCAAAGGGTCGTGCTATTGGCGCCGTTCTAGGAGCAGTCATCATGGGCCTGCTTGCCAACGGAGGCAATCTGCTTGGCATAGACCCATTTTACCTGCAAATCGCCATTGGCTTGCTCATTATCATGGCAGTCTACTTTGATCACTTGCAGGGAGGCACCATCAAATTCCTGCGCTTTGCCAAGTAGTGAAGTAGCAAACCCTGAATGCAAGTTTGTTGTAAAAGCTTTTCCAGGGCGGGGGCAGCCCCGCCCCTACTATACACGAGTCTGGCGTCATTTACAGTGAAAGGAAATCTGAATAGTTATTTTTTTCCCCAAATTGGCAAGCAACGAAAACATGGGGTAATCTTAAGAATAATACTAAATACATTCAGAAACGCTGCTCTCGCAGCTACAGATCGTGTCATCTGAATGTAAGGAAGTATAAGAAAACAGACACTCAATACATCATGGAGGAATGCACATGGAGGACGTCAAGAATTACCTGTCGGATATGGATGGAGTCATCCTCAAAGGCACAACGCTCATTACTGGAGCAGCAGAATTCGTGCAAAATTTGCTGGCTAATGGCATACCATTCTTGATTCTGACCAATGACTCCAAGTTCACACAACGTGACCTTCAGGTGCGGCTGTCCTTCATGGGACTGGAAGTGCCATCGGAGGCAATTTTCACGTCCGCGCTGGCGACCGCGCAATTCCTCCATTTTCAGCACCCGGGTGGCAGTGCATTCGTCATCGGGGAGGCGGGTCTGACAACAGCGCTGCATGACATTGGCTACGCGCTCACCGACCACAATCCCGACTACGTGGTACTTGGAGAGACAACTACGTATAGCATTGAACGCATCACACGAGCCATCCGACTCGTAATGGATGGCTCGCGTTTCATCGCCACCAATCCAGACGTAATGGGACCAGGTGAGGGGGGAATTGTTCCAGCGACCGGCGCCGTAGCAGCCTTGATCAGCGCGGCCACAGGGGTTAAGCCCTATTACATCGGTAAACCGAATCCACTGATGATGCGTTCGGCCTTGCGCGCACTCAATGCCCATTCCGAGGATTCCGTGATGATCGGTGATCGTATGGATACCGATATCATCGCTGGGATCGAGAGTGGCCTGCGCACAATTCTCGTGCTCACAGGAGTGACCTCACGCGAGATGGTAGACCGATTCCCCTACCGTCCAACGTGGATTCGAGAGTCAATTGCACATGTTGAGGTGTGAGGAGTACTTTTCTTAGCTCCCAAGTGGAACTGGAGATGGCACCTGTTCCAGAAGAT
>WNGN01003898.1_pt1 | contig 11763 bp, 9 predicted proteins | sample 5400561 | NCBI WGS metagenome assembly WNGN01 (sample SAMN13153379, study PRJNA577476) | soil metagenome | isolation source: 115 cm soil or saprolite under Garry oak tree replicate 2 | place: USA:California | collected 2016-06-15
GAGGAAGCCACCAGCGTGGCATTGGCCATCGGCAGGGACGTCGACCGCGCCGAGCTGCTCGGCGCCTGGGGCGAGCGCTTCGAGGCCGGGTACCGGCAGCTCGCCGCCGGCACGACCGCACCGGTGCTGGCCGCCTACCGCGACCGCCTGGAGACGCTCGGCCGCCAGGTCCGCGCCGACCGCCTGGCCGGCGGGCCGGTGGTGGGCACCGCCGTGGACCTGAGCGCCGCCGGCAACCTGGTCGTGCTCACCAGCACCGGCGCGAGGGCCGAGATCGCCACCGCCGACGTGCGGCACCTTCGGGCGCTAGCGTCCCACCCAAACGGGAACGGCCACCGAGTAGGTGACTGACGCGTCAGTCGGGCTCGACTCGAAAGCCTCCGCCGTCCAGAGCTGCGGCTTGGGCGGGGGCACGAAGCTGAGCGCTCCGGAGAACGTGGCCCAGCTCGGGGCGGTGGACGGCAGCGCCGCGTAGCTCTGCGACACCACCCGTCCGGACAGGTCGCGGAGGCGCAGCCCGACCGTCCCGGAGGCGATCCGGGCCTGGCCCTTGACGACCACCCTGGCGCCCTCCACCGGGGCGCGCGGCGCGGGCTCGGCCAGCAGGATCGGCGCCACGCGCGCCGCGCGGTCGCGGACCAGCTGGCGACCGCCCGCGCCCACCCCCAGCAGTCCGGACAGCGGCTGGCCGTCCAGCGCGCCGGCGTTGCGTCCCTCCACCTCGACCACCACGCGCCTCACCTGTGAGACCTGCGTCGCCGTCCAGACCAGTGCCTGGAGGGCGTAGCCGTCGCCGCTGGCGGCGCCGAGCGCCTCCCTGGAGAGGTTCACGGTGGCGGTGCCGGCGTCCAGGCCGAGGCCGAGCAGGCGTGTCCCGGACGGGAAGGGGCGTTCGATGCCGAGGTAGCGCGGCGTGCCGGCCAGCAGCTCCGTGAGCGCCGAGGTCGCCACGCCCGCGGTCGAGGACGCGAACGGGACCTCGTGCTCCTCGGGCGCGAGGTAGCGGGTCGTCCCCACCGAGCGCAGGTAGTAGACCGTCACGTCCATCGGCCCTCTGGCCGCCGCCGCGCGGGCGTCGGGAGCGGCCACCGGGCGGTCGACGGCCTGGTCCACCGGGCCCTCTCGGGATTCCCCGGGCCCCTCCGGCCCGGCGGGCCTGGTGAGCCCCAGGGTGGCGACCTCGCGGCTGGACACCCCGCGTCCGGACGCGCCGCCGCGGTCCGCGACACAGGCACTGGCGAGCAGGCCCAATGCGGCGGCGAGCGTGGCGGCTCCGGTCACGCTGATGATCAAGCGGGTCTCATGGTCCTCGGGGGTCCAGCGGGCCCACGGCAACCCGCTACTGCGTCAACATCGGCCGCGGAGGTTGCAAACGTGCAACGGTCAGGCTCCAGTCCGGACCCGACCGGTTCCCGCTCGCCGCCCTCGCCTCTTGAGCCGGCTTCTCGTGCTTGCTACTCTCGCGACGCCGACGCCGGAGCGGTCCCGCCGATCGCGAGGAGTTGATTCGCGTGCCGTTTCCGCAACGGCTTCTCGGAGACCACGAGGAGATCGTCTACGATCTCCACCCCCACTGGTGGACCCTGGTCGGCCCGATCCTGGTGACGGTGGTGGTCGCCGTCGCCGCCGTTGCGGGATGGGCGTTCCTGCCGGGCGGCGGCTTCCAGCGGCCCGGCCAGCTCGCGATCGGCGGCATCGCCGTCCTGTGCCTGCTGGTCGTGGTGGTTTTGCGATACCTGCGCTGGGAGTCGGCGGGGGAGCGCGGGCAGTCCGTGTTCAAGGACATTCCCAAACCCGAGGCGGTGCAGGTCGAGATCTACCGGCAGATGGAGGCCAACGGCCAGCGGATGAGCGGAGCCGCGCCGCGCGCGCCCAGCGTGCTCGAAGACCTGGAGCGGCTCGCCAACCTCCGCGACCGCGGTGCCGTCACCAACGAGGAATTCGAGCGCAAGAAGCGCGACCTCCTCGACCGCCTCTGAGCTGTCCAAGGCGCTGCGCGGCGGGATGGTGGGGGGCTGTGGACGGTCCGAGCCGGGGTCGGGCGCGGCCGGTAGGATCGTCTCAGGATTTGGTGATCGTCTCGTCGAGGTGCCAGGTGGAACTACCAGCGTCGATCGACGTCCGCGAGGTTGGCCCCCGCGACGGGCTGCAGAGCGAGGCGCCGCTCCCGGTCGAGGCGCGGGTGCGCCTGGTCGACGCGCTCTCCGAAACGGGCGTGCGGCGCATCGAGGCCGGCTCGTTCGTGTCTCCCAAGGCGGTGCCGGCCATGGCGGACAGCGCGCGGGTCTTCGCCGAGATGCAGCGCCGCGCCGGGGTGACCTACTCGGCGCTGGTGCCCAACCAGCGGGGCGCGGCCGACGCCCTTGCCGCCGGGGCGGACCGGCTCCAGGTGGTCGTCGCCGCCTCCGAGAGCTACAACGCCAGCAACCTGAACCGCAGCGTGGCCGAGACGTTGGAGGAGATCGCCGGGGTGGTGCGGCTGGCCGGCCGCACGCCGGTGGACGCGACCGTCTCCACGGCGTGGGGTTGCCCTTACGAGGGCGAGGTGCCGGTCGAGCGGGTGGCCGAGCTGGCACGCACCCTGCTGGGAATGGGCTGCCAGGCCATCTCGCTGGGGGACACCACCGGCATGGCCACGCCCACGCGGGTCGAGGGCCTGCTCGCCGCACTGCGCCCGCTCACGAGCGCGATCAACTGCCACTTCCACGACACCCGCGGCACCGGACTGGCCAACCTGCTGGCCGCCATGCAGGCCGGCTGCACGGACTTCGACACGGCGATCGGCGGGCTCGGCGGCAGTCCGACGGCGCCGGGGGCGGGCGGCAACGTCGACAGCGAGGACGTCGTCCACATGGTCGAGGACATGGGCGTCTCGACCGGCATCGACCTGGACCGCCTGCTGGCCGCGGCGCGGATGGCCGGCGAGCTGCTCGGCCGGCCGCTCAGGGGCCAGGTGCTGATCGCCGGCCCGGCCAGGCGCCCCAGCAACCAGGGGGTGGCGCGGTGACGGAGGGCAAGGCGCCGCGGGAGGCGGTCGAGGCAGGGCAGCGCGCCGAGCCGGCGTTCGCGGCGCTCGCCAAGCAGGCTCGCGCGGGCGGCGCGGAGCGGTACCACGCCAAAGCGCGGGAGCAGGGCAAGCTGTTCGTGCGCGAGCGCCTGCGCCGCCTGCTCGACGACGCCGACGCCATGGTCGAGGACGGCCTGCTGGCCAACGCCATGGCCGGGGACCTGCCGGCCGACGGGGTGGTCACCGGGATGGGCACGATCGGCGGTCGGGACGTCGCCGTGATGGCCAACGACTCGACGGTCAAGGCCGGTTCCTGGGGGGCCCGCACGGTCGAGAAGATCATTCGTATCGAGGAGTACGCGCTGCGCCACGAGCTGCCGCTGATCTGGCTCGTGGACTCGGCCGGCGCCCGCATCACCGACCAGGTGGAGATGTTCCCCGGCCGTCGCGGGGCCGGCAAGATCTTCTACAACCAGGTCCGCCTGTCTGGCCGGGTGCCGCAGGTGTGCTGCCTGTTCGGGCCGTCGGCCGCCTGCGGCGCCTACATCCCCGCCTTCTGCGACGTGGTCTTCATGGTCGACGGCAACGCCTCCATGTATCTCGGCTCGCCGCGGATGGCCGAGATGGTCATCGGCGAGCGGACGACCCTGGAGGAGATGGGCGGCGCGGCCATGCACTGCCGCGTCTCGGGCTGTGGCGATCTCCTCTGCGCCGACGAGGACGAGGCCATCCAGGCCGCTCGCCGCTACCTCGGGTACTTCCCGAGCAACTGGCGCGGCTCCCCGCCGGTCGAGGAGCCCAGGGGCCCCGCCTACGCGGGGCCGGTGACCCCGCTGGTGCCGACCGACGAGTCGCAGCCGTTCGACATGCTCCCGCTGGTCGCGGCCATCTGCGACGAGGACAGCTTCTTCGAGGTCAAGGCCGAGTTCGCGACGGAGCTGATCACCGGGCTCGGCCGCATCGAGGGCCGGGTCGTCGGCATCCTCGCCAATCAGCCGATGGCCAAGGGCGGGGTGCTGTTCGTCGACTCCGCCGACAAGGCGGCCCGCTTCGTCTGGCTGTGCGACGCCTTCAACATCCCGCTGCTGTTCCTCGCCGACGTGCCGGGCTTCATGATCGGCAAGGAGGTCGAGCGGCAGGGGATCATCCGCCACGGCGCCAAGATGATCACCGCGGTGAGCGAGGCGACCGTCCCGAAACTCTGCGTGGTGGTCCGCAAGGCCTACGGCGCCGGCCTGTACGCCATGGCCGGACCGGGGTTCGAGCCCGACGCGACCCTGGCCCTGCCGACCGCCTCGATCGCGGTGATGGGAGCGCAGGCCGCCGTCAACGCGGTCTACTACAACAAGCTGGCCGCTCTGCCCGAGGCGGAGCGCGCGGCCGAGTTCGAGCGGCTGCGGCGCGAGTACCGCGAGGACGTCGATCTCGCGCGGCTGGCGTCCGACCTGGTGATCGACGCCGTGGTCGATCCGGAGGACCTGCGGGCCGAGGTCTCGCGGCGGCTGTTGGCCGCGGCCGGCAAGGAGCGCGAGTTCACCCGCCGCCGCCACGGGGTGCCGCCGGTATGACCCCGCCCCGGCCGTTCCGGACGGTGCTGGTCGCCAACCGCGCCGAGATCGCCGTGCGCGTGCTGCGAGCCTGCCGCGAGCAGGGCCTGGTCGGCGTGGCCGTCCACTCCGACGCGGACGCCGGAGCGCTGCACGTCCGCGAGGCGGACCGAGCGATCGCGATCGGCGGCTCGCACGTGACCGACTCCTATCTCGATGCCGGCAAGCTGTTGGCGGCCGCGCGCGAGGCCGGCGCCGAGGCGGTCCATCCCGGCTACGGGCTGCTCAGCGAGAACGCCGATTTCGCCCGGGCGGTCGAGGCGGCCGGGCTGGTGTGGATCGGGCCGCCCGCGGACGCGATCGAGCAGATGGGCGACAAGCTGGCCGCCCGCCGGGCCGTGCTCGCGGCCGGGGTGGAGCCGGTGCCGGGGACCATCGAGCCGGTGCGCGATGCCGCCGAGGTGGCCGCCTTCGGCGACGCGCACGGATGGCCGGTGGCGATCAAGGCGGCCGCCGGCGGCGGTGGCCGGGGGATCCGGGTGGTGCGCGCGCCGGACGAGGCCGCCGGGGCGCTGGCCGCGGCCAGCCGCGAGGCGGAGGCTGCGTTCGGGTCGGGCGCCTGCTACCTCGAGCGGTTCTTCGAGCGGCCACGTCACGTGGAGGTGCAGGTGCTGGCCGACGCCCACGGCCGCATCGTGCAGCTCGGCGAGCGCGACTGCTCGGTGCAGCGCCGCCACCAGAAGCTGATCGAGGAGACACCCTCGCCGGGCCTGCCGGCCGAGATCCGCGAGCGCCTGCTCACCTGGGCGGTGGCGGTCGCCAAGGCGTGCGGCTACGTGGGCGCCGGCACGGTCGAGCTGCTCTGGGACCCCGAGACGGGCGGCGCCTGGTTCCTGGAGATGAACACCCGGCTCCAGGTCGAGCACCCGATCACCGAGGCGGTCACCGCCGTGGACATCGTGGCCGCGCAGTTGCGCGTCGCCGCCGGGGAGCCGCTCGGGTTCGGTCAGGAGCAGGTCCGCTTCGCCGGCCACGCCATCGAGTGCCGCATCAACGCCGAGGACCCGGCACGCGGGTTCCTGCCGAGCCCGGGGACGATCGGCAGGCTGCGCTGGCCGGGCGGTCCCGACGTGCGGGTCGACGCCGGCTACCAGAGCGGCGACACCGTGTCGCCCTACTACGACGACCTGCTCGGCAAGGTGATCACCTGGGGGCGCGACCGCGACGAGGCAATCGGACGGATGCTGGCCGCGCTCGAGGACCTGACGGTCGAGGGGCTGCCGACGACCGCGCCCGCGCTCGCGCTCGTCCTCGCGCACGACGACTTCCGCGCCGCCAGGCACTGGACCACCTGGCTGGAATCGTCCGTCGACCTGGAGGCCCTCGCCGCGCCCGCCCCGCGTTCGCCCGCGGCGGCCGAGCCCGCCGCCGCGGCCCGGCCGGCCAGGGCGGCGGACTTCACCGTGACGGTGGAGGGGGCGGTGTATCCGGTACGGCTGTACCGGCACCGGCCTTCCGGGACGGCCAGGGCGGGGTCGGGAGCGGCGGGAGGGCAGGTGGCCTCGCCGCTGGCGGGGACGCTCAGCCGCGTGGAGGTGGCGGTGGGCGACCGCGTGGCGGAGGGCGCGGTGCTGGCGGTGGTCGAGGCGATGAAGATGGAGACACCGGTACGGGCTCCGTTTGCCGGAAGCGTCATAGAGGTGCCATTTCCGGTTGGCGGTCCGGTGGCCGCCGGCCAGACCATCGTCGTGCTGGAGGCGGGCTGACCGGACACGGCGCCGTAGGGCCGAGCTACTCGCCCGGCCAGATCGGGGGGCGGCGCTCGTTCCAGGCGGCGATGCCCTCGCGCCGGTCGGCGGACTTCACGGCCCGGCGCCAGGCCTGGTCCTCGACCTCCAGGCCGGCCTCGCGGGCGAGGTCGGCGCCGAGGTCGATCGCCCATTTGGCGAGCCGGACCGCGGTCGGGGCGTTGCCGGCGATCTGGGCGGCCAGGCCCTGCGCCGCCGCGGGCAGCTCGGCGCGGGGCACGACCCGGTCGGCGAGCCCGAGCCGCCCGGCCTCGGCGGCGTCCACGCGCCGGCCAGTCAGGACCAGGTCCTTGGCCGCGGCGGGCCCGACCCTGCGGACCAGGAGCTGAGTGCCGCCGCCGGCGGGCACCAGGCCGAGCTGGACCTCCGGCAAGCCCAGGCTGGCGTCCTCGGCGGCCACCACGAGGTCGCAGCAGAGCGCCAGCTCCAGGCCGCCGCCGAGCGCGTAGCCGAAGACCGCGGCCACCGTCGGCAGGGGGCAGCGGCGCACAGCGCCGAAGGCGCGGCGGAAGGCCTCGCGCTGCACGAACCACTGGTGATCGTCGAAGCCGCCGCGCTCGCGCAGGTCGGCGCCGGCGCAGAAGGCGCGGTCACCGGCACCGGTCAGGACCACCGCCCGCACGGCCCGATCGGTGGTCAGCGGCTCGAAGGCCGCGGCGAGCGCGATCGCCAGCTCGGTCGAGATGGCGTTGCGGGCCTCCGGCCGGTTCAGCGTCACCGTCGCGACGCCGGCGTCCACGGCCACCCGCACCGGCTCGCTCATCCGCCGACGCTTCCGGCGTTGACTTCCTGGAACGCCCAGGCCCAGGTGCGCTCCAGGCCGGCGGCGAGGTCGAACCTCGGCCGCCAGCCGAGCACCCGCTCGGCCTGCCCGCAGGCCAGCGCGATCGCTTGCAGCTCTCCAGGCCGCGGCGGCGCGAAGCTGGGCTCGGGCCCGAAGCCGGTCACCGCGCGGAGCGCGCCGTACAGGTCCAGCACGGAGCTGGCGATCCCGGTGCCGATGTTGAGCCGCGCGCCGGTGAACCCCTCGCCCGCGCCGGCGAGCTCCTTCCGCTCGCCGGCGGCGGCGAAGGCGTCCACGACGTCGTCGACGAACACGTAGTCGCGGGTCTGCAGCCCGTCGCCGAAGACCGTCACCGGCTGGTCGGAGAGCAGGCGGTTGCAGAAGATCGCCACCACCCCGGCCTCGCCGTTGGGGTCCTGGCGCGGACCGTAGACGTTTGCCAGCCGCAGGCTCACCGGCTCCAGGCCGTCCAGCTCGGCGAAACTGCCCAGGTAATCCTCGGCGGCACGCTTGGAGACCCCGTACGGGTTGGTCACGCGTGGCGGGTAGCGCTCGTCGATCGGCAGGTCGCCGGGGTCCGGCTCGCCGTAGACGGTGCCGCCGGAGCTGGCGAACACCAGGCGGCGGCAGCCGGCGTCCAGTGCCGCCCTGGCGACCTGGATGGTGCCGAGCACGTTGATGCGGGCGTCCAGCGCCGGCTCAGCCACGCTGCGGCGCACGTCGATCTGGGCGGCCAGGTGGTGGACGACCTCGGGCCGGGCCTTTGCCACCACGCCGGCGAGCTCCGGCCCGGCCACGTCGGCCTCGGCGAGCTGGACACGGCCGGAGGTGAAGGCGTCGGCGAGGTTCTCCAGCCGGCCGGTGGACAGATCGTCGACCACGACCACGTCGTGCCCGTCGTGGACCAGGCGATCCACGAGGGTGGAGCCGATGAAGCCGGCGCCACCCGTGACCAGCGTGCGCATTCTGCGGATCGCCCTTTCGAGTCGGATCGAGGACATGGATTCGCAATGGTAGCCGCCCGTCTTGTGCCGGGCCGCCCGATCGTGCAGGGTACCTCCGCGAACGGCGAGTCGGAGGAGACGCGGTTGCAGCAGGCGGTGGACGAGCGGACGGCGACCAGCGTGCCCTCCTGGTGGCTCTCGCGCACCTGGCTGCTGCCCTACCTGGTGATCGCGGCGGTCGTGGTCAGCGACCTGCTGCTGCCGCGATCGCTGTCGACCGGTGAGTTCCTGGTGCTGGCGCCGCTGCTGGCCGGCCGGGTGACGACCGGGCGGGACCAGGTCTTCGCGGCCGGCCTGATCGCGCTGGTCGTCGGCTTCGTGCTCGGAAAATATCCGCACGAGATCGAGGCCTCGCAGCTCGTCCTGCGGCTGGTCCTGATCGCGCTCGGCACCATGTTCGCGCTGCTCAACCAGGGCGCCTACCGGCGCGAGCGCTCCGCCTTCGGGCGCGCGGCGGACACCATCACGCTGGCGGCGGCGCTGGCGGCGGGGCTCGAGACGGAGCAGGCCTACGAGCTGCTGGTCCGCTCGGCGCGGACGCTGTACGAGGCGACCGCGGTGGCGGTCTACCGGCGCCAGCACGACGCGATGGTCTCGGTCGCGCAGGACCGCGAGCCGCTGGTCCCGCAGCTGCCGGCCCGGCTCGACCAGGCCTCCTTCCCGGCCGCCTTCTCGGGCCGTCCGGAGCGGGTCGGCGGCCGCTCGCGCTCAGGGCCGGAAGGGCCGATGCTGGAGGCCCGCGGGCTCAGCAGCCTGCTGTGGCTGCCGCTGATCGACGCGGCCGGCCGGCAGACCGGGGTGATCCTGCTCGCCTGGCGGCGGCGCGACCCGCGCCTGTCCGCCTCCGACCTGGAGACCTCGACGCGCTTCGCCAGCCTCGGCGCCCGCGCGATCTCCGGCTCCGAACGGGTGCGGGCCCAGGCCGAGGTGCTCCACCAGATCCAGGCGCTGCTGTTGGAGACGCCGCCGCCCTGGTCGGCCGGCTACCGGATCGGGGTCCGCTACCAGTCGGCCAGCACGCTGGCCGAGATCGGCGGCGACTTCTACGACGTGGTCGAGGTCGGCGAGGCGAGCGAGGAGGGGCTGGCTTTCGTCATCGCGGACGCTCGCGGCAAGGGCCTGGAGGCCAGCTCGATGGCGGCCGTGCTCAAAGGCGCGTTCCGGACGCTGGCGGGGGAGGGCGCCGGCCCGTCGGCGATCCTCGTCCGGCTCGACCGGCTGGTCGAGCGCGAGGGCGGTGAGGAGGACTTCGTGACAGCGCTGGCCGGTCGTGTCTTCCCCAACGGCCGCCTGGTGCTCGCCTCGGCGGGCCATCCGGTGCCGCTCGGCATCGGGCCGCGGCTGCACCCGAGGATCGCCGCGCCGCTCGGCCTCGGCACCCGGCCGGGCGACGCGTTCGGCCTGCTCAGGCCCGGCCAGCGGCTGATCTGCTACACCGACGGGCTGGTCGAGGCGCGCAACCCCGAGGGGGAGTTCATCAACCCCGCCGCCCTCGACCGCGCCATGGCGGGCAGCACCCTCGACGACGTCCTGGACGAGCTGGTGGCCACGGTCGAGCGGCACAGCGACGGCCGCCACACCGACGACCTCGCCCTGCTCGGTCTCGAGTACTCCCCCCGCGGTTGAGGCCTCGCGGCAACCCAACGTTGTATTGGACCTTGCCCTATTCCGCTTGCGCGAGACGCGCCGCGCGGCTGAGGCATCCGCCAGCGGTGGAACGACTGGGTAGGATGAATCCGGCGCCATCCGCGCCCGTCGACTGAGCCCCACGAGGGAGCCGTCCCATGGATTTCGCGCTCGAACCCGAGCAGGAGGAGTTCCGCAAGACCGTCAGGGCCTTCGCCGAGGAGGTGGTCGCCCCCAGGGCCGAGGCGATGGACCGGGCGGAGGAGATGGACCCGGCGGTCCTGGACCAGATGGCCGGAATGGGCCTGTTCGGCCTGCCGTTCCCGGAGCGCTACGGCGGCATGGGCGCCGACTACTTCACGCTCTGCCTGGCCATCGAGGAGCTGGCCCGGGTCGACTCGTCGGTGGCGCTCACGCTGGAGGCCGCGGTCGGGCTCGGCGCCATGCCGATCTGGCGCTTCGCCAACGAGCAGCAGAAGCAGCGCTGGCTGCCGCCGCTGGCATCCGGCGAGGGGCTCGGCGCCTTCGGCCTCACCGAGCCGGGCGGCGGCTCCGACGCCGGCGCGCTGCGCACGCGCGCCCGCCTGGAGGGCGGCCAGTGGGTGATCGACGGGACCAAGGCGTTCATCACCAACGCCGGCCTGCCGCGCTCCAGCATGGTCACGGTGGCGGCGGTCACCGGTGAGCGGGCCGACGGCCGCGCCGAGATCTCCAACATCGTCGTGCCGGTCGGCACGCCCGGCTACCGCGTCGGCAAGGCCTATTCCAAGATTGGCTGGCACGCCTCGGACACGCGTGAGCTGATCTTCGAGGACTGCCGCGTCCCCGAGGAGAACCTCGTGGGCGAGCGGGGCGCCGGGCTGGCCAACTTCCTGCGCACACTCGAGGAGGGCCGCGTGGCCGTGGCGGCGCTGGGGACCGGGCTGTGCCAGGGCTGCGTCGACGAATGCGTGAAGTACGCGCGGGAGCGGCAGGCCTTCGGCCAGCCGATCGCTTCCTTCCAGGCGGTCGCCTTCAAGATCGCCGACATGGAGCTGCGGGCCCACACCGCCAGGCTGGCCTGGCAGCAGGCGGCCACCGCGCTTGCCGCCGGCGGGCCGTTCGGCAGGCTGGCGGCGATCGCCAAGCTGTACGCCTCGGAGGCGGCGGTGACCTCCGCGCGCGAGGCGGTCCAGGTGCACGGCGGCTACGGCTACATGAACGAGTTCCCGGTGGCGCGCTTCTACCGCGACGCCAAGGTCCTGGAGATCGGCGAGGGCACCAGCGAGGTGATGCGCATCCTCATCGCCCGCTCCCTCGGGCTGGACGCGGGGAGGTGACGGGGGCTTCGCCGATGGCCGGAGTCCGGGTGGGGGACAGCCCCGCCCGGCGCGCGGCCGCGGCGAAGCGGACCGCGTCGCGGACGGCGCAGCCGTCGTGATCGTTGTTGAAGTACACGTAGACGTCGGCGGACGGCTCCCAGGTCTCCGCCAGCGCCTCCGCCCAGGTGGCCAGCGCCTGCCGACCGTAGCAGGGCCGGGGCGTGCCGGTGCCCTCGTGGAAGCGCAGGTAGGTCCAGGCGGCCGTGCGCCATACCGGCGAGCGCCTGCGTGCCCGGTCCGTCAGGCACATGGCCGCGCCGCGCTCGCGCAGCAGCTCCAGGATCTGGTCGCTGAACCAGCTCTGGTGGCGCGGTTCCAGGGCGACCCGGATCCGGCCCGGGAAGCATTCGAGGGTCGCGGCCAGCAGGCTGGCGTCGGCCCGCAGCGAGGGCGGCAACTGCAGCAGCACCGGCCCGAGCTTGGTGCCGAGATGGCCGGCGTGTTCCAGGAAACGCCCCACCGGCTCGGCCGGATCGCGCAACCGCCTGACGTGGGTCAGAAAGCGGCTGGCCTTGGTGGCCATGACGAAATCCGGGGGGGTGCGAGCCGACCACTCGGCGAACGTATGCGGCTCGGGAAGGCGGTAGAACGCGTTGTTGGATTCGACCGTCGCGAACCGGCTGGCA
>WNGN01002788.1_pt1 | contig 11761 bp, 10 predicted proteins | sample 5400561 | NCBI WGS metagenome assembly WNGN01 (sample SAMN13153379, study PRJNA577476) | soil metagenome | isolation source: 115 cm soil or saprolite under Garry oak tree replicate 2 | place: USA:California | collected 2016-06-15
CATGCTAGCATTCCGAGGTGCGATCGGAGTATGCCCGGGACGTTCTCGCAGGGCTCGCAGCCGCGCTGCTTGCAACGGCAGCGCTCGCGCAGAGCTATCCGGCGAAGCCGATCCGCCTGATCGTTCCGTTTGCGGCCGGAGGCGGGAACGACAACGTCGCGCGCCTTGTCGGCAAGCACCTGTCCGACAGCCTCGGCCAGCCGCTCGTCATCGACAACCGCCCCGGGGCGGGAGGCGCGCTGGGCGCGGAGGTCGCGGCGAAGTCGGCGCCCGACGGCTACACGCTGTTCCTCGGCGGCGTGGGGAGTCACGCGATCAATCCCAATCTGAACGAGCGCCTACCCTACGACGCGGTCCGCGACTTCGCGCCGGTGGCGCTGCTCGCATCGGCGCCGCTCGTCCTCGTCGTGCATCCTTCTGTCCCGGCCGCTTCGTTCAAGGCATTCGTCGCGCTCGCGCGCTCCAAACCGGGGCAGCTCAACTACGCCTCGAACGGCAACGGCAGCTCGTCCCACCTCGCCGCGGTGATGTTCGATTCCATGGCGGGCGCGGACATGGTCCACGTGCCCTACAAAGGGCTGTCGCCCGCGCTCGCGGACCTCCTGACCGGCCGGGTGCAGCTCATGTTCAGCAGCGTGGTCGCGATCCTGCCTCACGTCAGGGCAGAAAAATTGAAAGGCCTGGCGGTGACGGGAGGAAAGCGCCTGCCCTCGATGCCCAATCTTCCGACGGTCGCCGAATCGGGCCTGCCCGGCTACGAAGCGAGCTCCTGGTACGGCGTGCTCGCGCCGGCCGGGACGCCGCGCGAAATCGTCGCGAGACTCAACGCCGAGCTCGTGAAAGCGCTAGCGCAGCCCGAGGTGAGGGCGAGCCTCCTCGCGGAGGGCGCGGAGCCGATAGGCGGCAGCCCGGAGCAATTCGCCGCCCACATCCGTTCGGAAATGGAGCGCCTCGGCAAATTGATCCGGGAAGCGAAGATCCGTCTGGAATGAGCAAGAGCTCCAACCCCTGCACCCGCGGCGTCGCCGAATTCGTCTCCGGGCTCCGGTACGAAGCGATCCCGCGCGAGGTGCGCGAGCGCGCGAAGCTCCTCGTCCTCGATTCGCTCGGGTGCGCGCTCTACGGAGCCCATCTCGAGTGGTGCAGGATCCTGCAACGCACTCTCAAAAAACTGGACAGCACCAGCGCGTGCGGCGTATGGGGAACCGCGCAAAGGCTCTCGGCGCCGCACGCGGCGCTCGCGAACGGCACACAGGTCCAGGGGTTCGAGCTGGACGACGTGCATCGGGAAGGCGTGCTGCACGTGGGCGCGGTGGTGCTGCCGGCGCTCGCCGCGGTCGCCGAACTGCGCCGCGGAATGAGCGGACGCGAGTTTTTGACCGCCGCCGTCGCTGGCTACGAAGTCGGCCCGCGCGTGGGGCTGTGCATGGGGCAGGAGCACATCGGGCAAGGTTGGCACTCGGGCGCGACGCTCGGCGTTTTCTCGGCAGGCGCCGGGGCGGCGCGCGGCTTGAAGCTCGACGCGGACAAGACGGTCCACGCGCTCGGCATCGCCGGCACGCAGGCGGCGGGGCTGATGGCGGCGCAATACGGCGCCATGGTGAAGCGCATGCACGCCGGACGCTCCTCCCAGAGCGGGCTCTACGGCGCCCTGCTCGCGGAAAGCGGCTTCACCGGGATCCCCGACGTGTTCGAGAGCGAGTACGGCGGCTTCTGCACCACCTTTTCGCGCTCGCGGGACCGGTTTCGGCTGGCGGAGCTGACCGCCGGCTTCGGCGAGGTCTGGCAGACGATGGGCGTCGCGCTGAAGTTCTATTCCTGCGTCGGCAGCAACCACACCACGCTCGACGCGCTGCGCGAGATGCAGGCGGAGCGGGCGTTCGGCGCGAAGGACGTGAAAAAAATCATCGTGCACGCCTCGCAGGTGACCGTGGACCACGCCGGCTGGAAATACCGGCCGGAAAGCCTTGCCTCCGCCCAGATGAACCTTCCTTTCTGCGCGGCGACGCTCCTGCTCGAGGGCGATTGCTTCGTCGATCAATTCAGCGACTCCGTCGTCGCCGATTCCCGGCGCATGGCGCTCGCCGAAAAGGTCGAAGTCCGGCCCGATCCGGAAATCGGCGCGAAGGGCGCGAAATATCGCCACAGCGTGCGGGTGGAGGTGATCCTCAACGATGGCAGCGTCCTTGAGCGTGCCGTGGAGACGCCGCGCGGCGGCGAGCCCAATTTCGCGAGCGCGGGGCAGGTCGTCGCCAAGTTCGAAAAGCTGGCCGCCCACGCGCTCAAGCGGGGCCGGGCGGCGCAATTGCGCGACGCGGTGCTCGGAATGGAGAAGCTCGACGATGCGGCGCGCTTGGCGCAACTGATGACGGTGCGGAAAGAGAAACGGCGCGCCGCGGTATGAAAGCACTCGTATACTGTCGGCCCATGCGTCAGCGGAAATCCAGTTTACGCGTCAGCGTAGTCCTTGTGGGAGCGGCCGCACTGTCCGCCTGCGACAGCGGACCGCGCTACACCAATCGGGACATGTATGCGAGTGCCGAAGAGTGTCAGAAGGACTGGGGGCGTCCGGAATACTGCGAACCGGGATACCGGTCGGGTTCGGTTGGATCGTCGCGCGTCTGGTACGGGCCAGGCTACGGCTCGAACTCCAATACGGCGCGCAGTCCGCGGGCGATCGGAACCACATCCGTCAGCCGCGGCGGCTTTGGATCCTCGTCGGCGTTCCATGGCGGCGGCGGATGAGCAGGCGATGGCAGGCGCCACCGCATGAGGCGCAGCTCGATGCCACCCCGGGCGGACTGGCAGCGCCGCTGCGAGGACGTCGGCTTCTCCTTTCACTCTCTCGGCGGGCGGCATTGGGAAGAAACTGCCTGCTATGTCCTATCCAGTGAAGAGGTCGACATCCTGGAGGCCGCCGCCGAGGAATTGCAGCGTCTTTGCCTGGAGGCATGCGAGCACATCGTGCGCACCGGGCGCTACGGCGAGCTCGCGATTCCGGGCCCTTTTTCCGAATGCGTCGGCGACTCCTGGAAACGGCGGGATCCGTCCATCTTCGGCCGCTTCGATCTCGCCTGGGACGGCAAGGGACAGCCCAAGCTTCTGGAATACAACGCCGATACGCCGACCGCACTCATCGAGGCGAGCGTGGCGCAGTGGTTCTGGCTGGAAGACCGCAAGCGGCTGGAATCCACCGCGAGCGGCGCGATAGACGCGAGCGCCGATCAGTTCAACTCCCTGCACGAGAAGCTCATCGAGCGATGGAGGAACATGAACGGCGCGCTGGGTCCGAAGACGCTCTATTTCGCGTGTGTCCGCGATCATGAAGAGGACTACGGCAACACCCATTACCTCCGCGACACTGCGATCCAGGGGGGGCTGGCCACGCAATTCATATTCATCGAGGACATCGGCTGGAGCGCAGACGCCGCCTGCTTCGTCGACCTGGAAGGAAACGCCATCGAGGCGCTGTTCAAGCTCTATCCATGGGAATGGCTGGCGCGGGAGAGATTTGGCCCTCACATCCTGGAGGAGCCCCGCTCGTGGATCGAGCCGCCTTGGAAGATGCTGCTTTCCAACAAGGCGGTCCTCGCGATTCTCTGGGAACTCTTTCCCGAGCACCCCAACCTTCTGCCGTGCTATTTCGATGCGGCTCCCCTGGCGGGAATCGATTACGTCAGGAAACCGATCCTCGCTCGGGAGGGCTCCAACATCAGCCTGCGGCGCAACGCCGGCGCGCTCATGACGGGCGGAACCTATGGCAAGGAGGGATACGTCTTCCAGAAATACGCGCCGCTGGCGCGTTTCGAGGGGAACTACGCGGTCATCGGCGCATGGATCGTAGATGATCGGGCGGCCGGAATCGGAATCCGCGAAGACGATTCTCCGATCACGAGAAACACCAGCAGGTTCGTGCCGCATTATTTCGAATGACACTACGTTCCGGGAAACAGAAAAGGGGGCAGCCTCATGAGTGATTTCATCGCTTCCGTCGGCGGGGTGGACGATTTCCTTGTTTACTTCCTGATGGCGTTGGCCCTGGTGGCCGTTTTTCTCACGGTCTACACGTGGGTCACGCCGTATCGCGAAATCGCACTGATCCGGCAAGGCAACATGGCCGCGGCTCTTTCGCTGTCCGGCGCGTTGCTCGGATTTGTCATTCCCCTCGCCAGCGCGATCGCGCACAGCGTCGCGTGGTGGGATATGTTGCTTTGGGGGGCGGTTGCCCTCGTGGTTCAGCTCCTTTCGTACTTCGCCGTCCGGATGATCGTGCCGACATTGTCGCGGGACATCCCGGAGGGGAAGATCGCGCAAGGCTTGTTTCTCGGTACGATCTCGCTCGCGATAGGGATCCTGAACGCCGCATCGATGACGTATTGAAAGGTCGGTCGATGCACGCGATGAAGCGTATTCTTGTCGCGGGCTGTGCGCTCGCCGCAGCCTTGTTTGCAGCGGTGGTCCTCGCTGAGAGTTTCCCAAGCAAGCCGATCCGCCTGATCGTTCCCTGGCCGGCAGGCGGCACGGTGGACGGGGTCGCGCGCGTCATCGGACCGAGCTTCTCCTCCGGCCTCGGCCGCCCTATCGTTGTCGAGAACAAGGCGGGCGCGGGCGGCTCGATCGGACAGGCGGAGGCCGCGAAGGCTCAGGCCGATGGCCACACCGTGCTCCTCGTGTTCGACACGCACGCCGTCAACCATCTTCTCTACAAGAACCTCGGCTACGATCCGTTCAAGTCCTTCGAGCACGTGAGCTTGCTCGTCACCTCGCCGCAGATGCTCGCCGGCGCCATCAACTTCGCGCCTTCAACGATCACGGAGTTGGTGGCACAAGCAAAAACCAATCCGGGCAAGGTGACCTACGCCACGGTGGGGGCCGGCAGCTCGAACCATCTGAACGCCTTGCTGCTTTCGAACCGCACCGGGATCGAGATGACCCACGTACCTTACAAGGGCGGCGCGCCCATGATGATCGATCTGGTCGGCGGCCAGGTGAACGTCATGTTCGTGTCCGCGCCGCAGGCGATTCCACAGGTGAAGGCCGGGCGCATCAAGGCGCTCGCGATCGGAGCCGCGCGCCGCATCCCCCAGCTGCCGGATACGCCGACCGTCGCCGAGACGCTCCCCGGGTTCGCCGCGCAATCCTGGGTGGGGATGCTCGTGCCGGCCGGAACGCCGAAGGAGATCGTCGCGCGGCTGAACGCCGAAACGACGAAGGCGCTCGCCGATCCGGAAGTGCGCGGCAAGCTCGCCGCGCAGGGCTTCGACGTCGTCGGGAGCGCGCCCGAGGAGTTCCTCGCCTTTGCGCGTGCCGAGTCGGAGAAGTGGGCGAAAGTGATCCGCGACTACCGGATCCGCGTGGAGTAATACAATAGCTGCGCCGCGCTACAGGCTGAGGAGGCCGAAATGCCCGGAGACATGAAGTGGGTTCCGCAAGGCGTCATTCCCGCGGTACTGCTGCCGTTCCATGAGGACTTGTCGATCGACGAGCCGTCCTTCCGCGCGCACTTGCGCGACGTCGCCTCGGTGGAAGGACTGTCCGCGATCACCATCAACGCGCACTCGACCGAGGTCGCTTCCTGCACGTTCGACGAGCAGAGGCGCGTTCTCGCGATCGCGAAGGACGAAATCGGAGATCGGCTGCCGATCGTGCACGGCGTGTACGCGGAAGGCAGCCTCGAAGCGGCGCGCATCGCTAAAATGGCGGCTGAGGGCGGCGCGAGCGCCTTGCTCGTTTTCCCGCCCGGGCCTTTCACGATGGGACAGCGTCCGGAGATGGCGGTCGAGCATTTCAGGCGCGTCGCCGACGCGACAGGGCTTCCGATCATCGCTTTCCAGTATCCGATCGCAGAGGGCCAGGGCTACCCGCTCGCGACTTTGTTGAGGATCATCGAGGCGGTGCCGCAGGTGGCGGCGATCAAGGACTGGTGCGCGAGTCCGCAGCTGCACGAGCGCCAGATCCGGGCCCTGCAGTCGCTCGAGCCCCCGGTGAACGTGCTCACCACGCACAGCTCGTGGCTGATGAGCTCGCTCGCGCTCGGATGCAACGGCCTGCTCTCGGGCAGCGGCTCGGTGATCGCGGACCTGCAGGCGAGGCTTTTCCGCGCGGTGCTGGCGAACGACCTCGCGACCGCGAGGCAGATCAACGAGCGCATCTGGCCGACGGCCGAAGCGTTCTACGCCGAGCCTTGGGTCGACATGCACAACCGAATGAAGGAAGCGCTGGTGATGATGGGAAAGCTTCCGCGCGCGGCGGTGCGCCCGCCGCTCGTGAAAATTTCGCAAGCGGAGATCGAGCGCATCCGAGCCGCGCTCATCGCGGCGGGCCTCCTCGACCGGGCCGGCCGCTCGCTCCGCGTCGCATGAAAAACCGGGGACAGACCACGGTTTTTTCATCAGCCCGAAAAAGTGGTCTGTCCCCGGTTTCATGAAGATCGAATGCGTCCTCGAGTGCGCCAACCACCTCGGCGAGGGCCCGGTCTGGGACGTCGAGGAGGGCCGGCTCTACTGGGTTGACGGCACCGGCCGGCGCGTCGGCAAGCCCTCGATCTGGAGGCTCGATCCGAAGAACGGCAAGACCGAGAACTGGGCCCTCAAGCGCGACGTCGGGGCGCTCGCGCTGCGCAAGAAAGGCGGCGCGGTGCTCGCGCTCGACGACGGCTTTTATTTCTTCGACTTCCGGTCCGGCAAGCTCGACGCGATCCAGCTCGTCCACGCAGGGCAGCCGCGCACGCGCCTGAACGACGGCAAGTGCGACCGCAACGGGCGCTTCTTCGCAGGCGGCATGGACGACAAGGAGGAGCTGAAGATCTGCGGGCTGTGGCGCCTCGATCCCGATCTCTCCGTCGCCCTGGTCGACGACGGCATCATCTGCTCGAACGGCCCGTGCTGGAGCCCCGACGACGGGACGTTCTACTTCGCGGACACCTTCCAGGGCGAGATCTGGGCCTACGACTACGACCTCGCGACCGGCACTCCTGCGAACAAGCGGGTGTTCGCTTCGTTCAAGAACGATGCCGGCGTCGCGGACGGCTCGACCGTCGATGCCGAAGCTTGCGTGTGGAACGCCCAGCTCATCTCGGGCGACCTCGTGCGCTACGCGCCCGACGGGAGCGTCGAGCGGCGCATCGGCATGCCGGTGAGGAACATCACCAGCGTCGCCTTCGGCGGGGACAAGCTCGACGAGATCTACGTGACCTCGATGGCGCGCGTGAAGCACCCCGCGGCGCACGACCGGTTCGCAAAAGAAGCGAAGCCGCAGTTCCTCGCGGGGAGCCTGTTCCGCATCACCGGCCTGGGGATCCGCGGCATTCCCGAGCCGCGCTTCGCGGGCTGAGGAGCTACGGAGGAGCCGATGGAAAAACGCAAGCCTAAGGGCCCGTCACCCGACGAGCTCCTAGACGTAATCGATCTCAGGGACTTCGCTCAGCGTGCGGTAACGCGGACGTTCCCGAAGAACACCGTCGTCGTCCGCGAGGGCGACCGGACCGACTCGCTCTACATCATCGTCTCCGGCAAGGTGAAAATCTACGTCAGCGACGAGGGCAAAGAGATCGTGCTCAACGAGTCCGGACCCGGCGAATATTTCGGCGAAATGGTGCTCGACGAGGGCCCGCGCTCGGCTTCGGTGATGACGCTCGAGCCGACCCAGTTCCTGGTGGTCCCCAAGGAAGACTTCAGGGAATTCGTGAAGAAGAACCCGGAGTTCTCGCTGCACCTCATCTACAAGCTCATCAAGCGGGTGCGCGCGCTCACCAACGACGTAAAGAGCCTCGCGCTCTTGGACGTGTACGGCCGCGTCGCGCGCATGCTTCTGGACCTCGCCGTGGAACGCGACGGCGTGCTCGTGATAGAGAGAAAGCCGACTCAGCAGGAGATCGCGAGCCGCGTCGGAGCGTCGCGCGAGATGGTCAGCCGGATTCTCGGCGACCTTACCGTCGGCGGCTACATCGAGGTCGGGCGCGACCGCATCATCATCGGGAAAGCCCTGCCCCGAACCTGGTAGCCCGGGGAGGGCGAGGAGGTGGGCGGTCAGTCCGCGCGCAGCTTGTTCGCGCGGATGATCTCGCCCCAGCGCGCGTAGTCGCGCCGCACGATCGCGTTGAACTCCTCCCCCGAAACCCCGGAGGGTTCGACACCAAGTTCGCGGAAACGGCTCGTCACGGCGGGGAGCGCGAGCACCGCGCGGATGTCCGCGGCGAGCTTGTCGAGCACCGGCCTCGGTGTTCCGCCTGTGGTGAATATCCCGTGCCATCCCGGGATGCCGAGTCCGGGAAAGAGCGAATCGAAGGGAACCGCGCCCGGCAGCTGCTCGAGCGGCGTGCTGCCGGTGACCAGGAGGGCGCGCAGCTTACCCGCCTTGACGTGCGGTACTACGGCGACGGTCACGTCGAGCATCATGCCCGGTTCTCCGGAAAGCACGGCCTGGAGCGCCGGCGCTGCGCCCTTGTAGGGCACGTGGGTGAGGTTCATGTCTGCGGCGCTCTTCAGGAGCTCCACGTAGAGGTGCTGCCCGGAGCCGTTCCCGGCGCTCGCGTAATTGAGCCGCCCGGGCTCTTTCTTCGCCCGGGCGATCAAATCCTGGATCGAGCCGATCCCGGTCGCGGGATTGACGACGAAGGCATAAGTGAGGAGCGTGGTCTGCGTCACGCCGACCAGATCCTTCAAGACGTCGTAGGGCACCTTCTGCAGATGCGGCAGCGTGACGAGCGGAGTCGAGCTGATGATCATCAGCGTGTAGCCGTCCGGCGCGCTCTTCGCGAGGTACTCGGGGCCGATCGTGCTTCCGGGCTTGTTCTCGACGACGACCGGCTGTCCCCAGCGGTCCTGCAACTCCTTCCCGATCAGGCGGCCCGCGATGTCGAGCGGACCTCCCGGGGGGAAGGGAACGACGAGCCTCACGGGCTTCGAGGGGAATTCCTGCGCCGCCGCGCTCGTGGCGAGCGTCAGCACCCACACGAGAACTGCCGTGGACCGTCTCATGATTCCTCCTCGCCGAGAGACTATCAGAGCCCCGCCTCCGGGGGAAAGCGCGTCGCGCCGGAGCTATAATTGCTCTTCGAGGAGCACCCGCATGAACGAAGCCGCCATCCAACCCGGTACGGTGACCGCCGGACTCCACTACACCGTCGACACCGGCGTGAAACCGGTGAACGAGACCTTCGGCCCCAACAACATCCGCCGCCGCGTCTCGGGGGAGCATGAAGTGCGGCCGGTGACGATCCGCGACGGCCGTCCGTTTGCCGACGAGTTCGACCTCGAGGTCACCGGCTTCGAGTTCGTCGAGCACAAGACTCGAATTCACGACTTCTTCGATATCGAGGAGCTGAAGCGCGTCTACTACCCCGAGGTCGAAGCGCTGGTGAAGAAGGTCTCGGGCGCCTCGCGCGTCGTCGTCTTCGACCACACGCTGCGCTCGGGCGACGAGGCCGAGCGCGAGGCGAAACTGGTGCGCGAACCGGTGTTCAACGTGCACAACGACTACACCGAATGGTCGGGCCCGCAGCGCGTGCGCGACCTGCTGCCAGGCGAAGCGGAAGCCCTGCTGCAGCGCCGTTTCGCGATCATCCAGGTGTGGCGCGCGATCAATCAGCCGATCCAGTCCAACCCGCTCGCCATCGCCGATGCGAGGAGCCTCGCCCCCAGGGACCTGATCCGCGCCGAGCGCCGCTATCCGAACCGGGTGGGCGAGACCTACCGCATCGGCTACAACCCGGATCACCGCTGGTTCTATTTCCCGCAGATGCGGCGCGACGAGGCGCTGGTATTCAAGGTATTCGATTCGGCGAAGGACGGGCGCGCGCGCTTCACCGCGCACAGCTCGTTCGAGGATCCAACCACGCCGGAAGGCGCGCCGCCGCGCCAGAGCATCGAGGCCAGAACGCTGGCGTTCTTCGACTAGGCGCTCGCCTTCTTCGGCTAGCCCACCTTGACGTTCTCGTCCGCGATGTAGTCGCGGATCACGGCGTCGATTCCGGGATCGGCCTTGAAGCCGAGCCCGAGCGCGCGCGGCGTCGCGAAGCGCACCGGCCAGGTCTTCACGATCGCCTCGATGCGCGCGTCGAGTTTCCACGAGACGCGCCTGGCGACGTGGAACCCCGCGATCTTCCCCATCGCCGCGATCATCTCGGCGACCGTCACCGTGATCCCGGGCAGGTTCACCACGCGGTTCGAACCCCACTTCGCGACGGGCAAATCGTGCGCATGGATGAAAGCCTCGACCACCCTGCGCGGCGAAAGCAGCCACACGCCGGTCTCCGGCGGAAGCGGGCATTCGTAGGGGATTCCGTTCAGGGGCTCGCGCACCACGGCGCTCGCAAAGGACGAGGCCGCGGCGTTCGCCTTTCCAGGTCGCACGACGATGGTCGGAAGGCGCAGCGACCTCCCGTCGAGGTAGCCCTTGCGCGAGAAATCGCTGACGAGATACTCGCCGATCACCTTCTGCGAGCCGTAGGAAGTCTGCGGCGCGGGCGTAGTCGCGTCATCGAGCACCTCGGGCAGCTCGCCGCCGAAGGCCGCCACCGAGCTCGCGAACACGAGGCGCGGCGGCCGCGCGGCCGCGTCGCAAATGCGTCGCGCCTGCTCGAGCACGTTGCGGATGCCTTCCAGATTCACGCGCATGCCGAGATCGAAGTCGGCCTCAGCGGCGCCCGAGACCACCGCGGCGAGATGGAAGATCGAAGTCGTGTCGGCAGCGATCGCGCGCGCGGCGAACTTCGCGTCGGAGATGTCGCCGGCGAGCGTCGCAAGGCGCGGGTCTTTGGGAAGATCGGCTGGAAAGGCCTGATCGACGAGCGTGAGGCGCGCGATCTTCTCCGCGGCGAGCGTGCCGCGTGCGAGCAGGGCCTTGGCGAGCTTGAAGCCGATGAAGCCGCCGCCTCCGGTGATGACGATTTTCATGTCACGCGATCCTAGAAAAATTGCCGCGGCAGCCACAGCACGATCTCGGGAACGTAAGTGCACACGATGAGCGCGGCGAGAAGCGGCACGAGCCAGGGCAGGATCGCCATCGTCGTGCGTTCCACCGAGAGCCGGGCGGTGCGCGACAGGACGAACAGCACCGTGCCGAGCGGTGGGTGCAGCAGGCCGATCATGAGATTGAGCACCATCACCAGGCCGAAGTGAACGAGGTCGATGCCGAGGGTCTTGCAGATCGGCACGAGGATGGGCACGAGCAGCGTGATCGCCGCCACCGGCTCGAGGAAACATCCGATGAAGAGCATCAGCAGGTTCGCGAGCAGCAGGAACACCCAGGGCGTGTGGGTGAAGGCGAGCACCCACGCGGCGACGGCGTCGGTCACGCGCGTGACCGTCAGGAGCCACCCGAAGATCGAGGCGGCGGCGACGATGAGGAGCACCGTGGCGGTCGTCTCGATCGTGTCCATCGAGATTTTCACGAGCATCTTCAGGTCGAGGGTGCGGTACCAGACGATTCCGAGGGCCAGGGCATAGGCCGAGGCGATGATCGCGCCTTCGGTCGGAGTGAACACGCCGACGGTCATGCCGCCGAGGAGGATCACCGGGGTCATCAGGGCGAGGAAGGCATCGGCAAAGGTGCTGACCAGCGAGGACCAGGAAAACGTCGTGTCGCGCCCGTAGTTGCGCCGGTGCGCGTACCAGGTGACGGTCGCCATCATGAACACGCCCATGACGATCCCCGGGATCACGCCCGCGAGAAAGAGCTGTCCTATGGAAACGCCGGCCATCATTCCGTAGATGACAAAGGGCAGCGAAGGCGGAATGATGGGGCCGAGCGTCGCCGAGGC
>WNGN01002789.1_pt1 | contig 11759 bp, 6 predicted proteins | sample 5400561 | NCBI WGS metagenome assembly WNGN01 (sample SAMN13153379, study PRJNA577476) | soil metagenome | isolation source: 115 cm soil or saprolite under Garry oak tree replicate 2 | place: USA:California | collected 2016-06-15
TGGGATCCCGAAAAGCAGGACCGCTTGGAGCCCGAGGTCTCGAGCACGGCACGCTTCATCGGCAATTTGTTCTACCGGCAACTGAAAAACTCCCGGCATGCTGCCAATGGGCCGGCGTTCATCCAGTTTTTCGCTTACGAACAGCGGCAGAACAAAATCATGGACACTCAATTGTGTTTCGCGGACGAGATTTCGCAAAGCGGCGGAACGCCGCAAGCGCCGCGGGCGATGCACTAATCTTCTCATGCAGCGGGACGGTACGCTTGCCAAACTGGGTCGCAAGCAAGCAGCAGAGGCTCGCCAAAGGAATGGCGTGACGCGAAATCGGACGAATGATGGACAGATGCTTGACGGCACGCGGCGTTCAGTGTCTGCATCTTGGTCGTGGTGCGCACGTCCGACTATTTGTTGATCGATATCAGTAACTCGTACGCAAAGATTGCGTTTGCATCGAAAAGGCGACTCTCGGCTCCTGTCCGGATCAGTACTGGCCAGCTCACAAGTGCCTTTGTCGCGGGATTTTTTAAAAAGCGAAAAGTGCGGAAGGTGGTCGTCTCGTCAGTGGTGCCGGCAAAAAACCCTTCGATAATAAAAGCGGCAAGAAAAAGGGCCAACGTGCTCAGGCTGGATTGGAAGCTGAATCTCGGTGTAGGAATTGATTATCCGAAGCCGCAGTCGATCGGCGCGGATCGACTGGCGAACGCTGCGGCAGTTGCGGAGCTTTATGGATTTCCCGCGATCGTGGTGGATTTTGGTACCGCGGTGACTTTCGACGTCATTTCCGAACGTCGGGCGTACGTCGGCGGCGTGATTGCGCCGGGACTCGAAGCAATGACCAACTTTCTTTATCAACGGACGGCACTCTTGCCTAGGATTTCGTTGAAAGAGCCGCGACGCGCAGTCGGTAAATCGACAATCGAGGCGATGTTATCTGGCGCGGTATTCGGATACCGTGGGTTGGTTCGGGAAATTCTTGCACGGATCAAAGCAGAGCAGTTTTCGCACAAGAAGGTTTACGTCGTAGCGACGGGCGGTTACGCGCACCTCATCGGCGGACGCTTGCCGGAGATCGGTATAATTTGTCCCCACCTCACTTTGGAAGGTCTACGGATCGTGGCCAATCTCAATGACTGAGCGAGCAAAAGGGGATCACAGTCGGTTTGCGGTTTTTCCGAAGCGCGCTGAAAAATCGACTCACACGAACAACTTTCCACTTGTCAGATGCCCTGAACAGAGCTTCAGTCGCTACTCCATGAGATTGTGGGGGATGGCGGCGGTGGCCGCGCTGGTGGTTGGCTCGTTCGCGGCAAACTTATTTGCGGCGGATAATGTCGCGCCGACCAAAGCCGAGCTGGAGGAGATGTACAACGCCGCTTACAAGGCGTTCGATTCAAATAAGTTTCCGGAGGCGTTAAAGCAACTCGACGCCATCGATGCCCGGCAACCTGATCTTGCCGCGTCAAAAAATCTGCGCGGTGTCATCCTGATGCGGCAAGGCAATTACGATCAAGCCGAAACCGCATTGCAGGAAGCCGCCCGGATCGATCCGAAGTTTTGGAATGCGCGCTTCAACCTGGCGGAGATTCCGTTCCTCAAAAAAGATTGGGCAGAGGCGAGGAAACGCTTCGAGCAACTGCTTTCCACTGGTGGGCCCGATCTGGCAAAAGAAGCTTCGCAGCTGATCCAATACAAAATTCTTTTGACCTACCTGATGGAGGGCAAAGGGAACATGGTAGATTCCATTCTGGCCAAGTTGGAGCTTTCGCCCGATACCCCGGCTGTTGATTATGTGAAGGCAGCCGTCGCGCTCCAACAGAAGAATCAAAATGAAGCGAAAGATTGGATCAACGCAGCAGAGAAGAATTTTTCGCCGCAGCTAAACAAACTTTTCGCGGAATCACTTTATGAAGTCGGTTGGTTGGAAAAGCCGGCCGGCACAGCCCGACCTTCGTTGCCGCTAATGACAGCCGCCGAGCGCACGGAAAAAACGAAGGCCGCCGCCCGCTCAAAGTTCGAGCAATCCCAGCAGGCACTACGCCAGCGCGATTTCGCGACAGCGCTTAAATTTGTGGATCAAGCGGATCAGGCTGACCCAAACCAGCCGTCGACGCTTAATTTGCGTGGTGAGATTTTGATGCAGCAGCAGCAATTTGATCAAGCCGAAGTTGCATTCAAGAAGGCAGCCAAGCTGGATCCCAAGTTCCGCGAAGCCCAATATAATCTGGCGCAAATTCCCTTTAAGAAGAAGGACTATGCAAAGGCGCAGGAGCGTTTCGAGACATTGTACAAGCGAACTCCGGGTGGCGATAAGAATCAGGCGGCGGAGCTCATTAAATTCAAGATTTACATGACGCTTTTGCTCCAAGGGAAAGAGAGCCGCGCGCATTCATTGATGGAAGAGTTTCAATTTACGGGCGACACGCCGGCACTCTATTATGCCCAGGCAGCATGGGAGTACAAGCATAATAATCCCGAAAAAGCCGCTGACTGGACCGGTTCTGCCAATAAGATTTATTCGCCACCGCTCAACAGTGTTTTCGCTGACGCGTTTTACGATGTCGGGTGGATGCAAAGGCCCGAAGGTTCGACCGCACCAGCGCTCGCGTTCGACACGACAAATGCCGGTGCGTCGCAGGCAGAGGGTGCTCCGGCAGTGGAGCCGAGTCCAATCCCCGACAGAGTTTTTGCTGCAAATAAACAAGGCGAATCGTCGAAGGGAGAAGGCCTTGCCTTGGCCCCGGCAGCGCAGGGACAAAATACGGGGATGGAACTTGCCAGTGCTGAGCAGACAGCTGGACAACCGGCTACTTCTCTCTCGAGCGAGCCCGCTGCGGAAACAAGCCCTCAGCCACAACAACCAGTATCCGAATCGCCGGCAGGTGCCGGCGAACCAACAACCGCGGCGCAACCTGCAGCGGCTGAGACGCCGAATGCGTCGTCTGCTTCCAACGAACAGAATAACCAGCCGGCCTCTGTCCAAACGAGTCCGCCCGAGAAGTCCACTGTGGAAGCAACGCCTGCCAAAGTCTCGTCCGTGCTTTCGGGCGGAAGAAGAATGTGGATTGTCGTGGGATTACTCTTGGCGGCTTTACTTCTGCTTGCTTCGGTGATCGTGCCCGTCGTTCGCAGGCATGCTTTGAACGTTCCGCGTCACTTGCGACTTGACCCCCCGTCCGGTGCCGCGGCCGCCCCCGCTGCCGTCCTCAAACCGAGAGTGGTGCCACCGCAAACGAGCAGTGTACAAGGCAATGGCTTTGTTGGCGGACCCCGTCAAGTTTCCATCCAATTGAAACCGTGGAAGGCTTCGTTGCGACAGACTGTAGTTTCCCCAGTGAGATCGAGCAGTGCGCTTGATCGCCTGAAAGAGCAGAGGGGGAAGACGTCACATGTGCCAGCTCGTCCCGAGCCCGATCGCGAATTCGCGCCGACTGCCGAACCAGACTTTGAATCATCTGTCGGACCGGTGCTCGAACAGACAGCGGAGGCCCTGCAACCCGCAGCACCGTCCGAGGCGGCTGAAACTATTACAGCTCCTGCAATCAGTGAGTTTGCGGAAGTTTCGTCTTCTGCAACGCCGAATGAAATTTTTGATCGGGCAGAGCAAGTGACAGTCTCCTCAGAAGAAGCGAATCAATTTTCCGGAGATACGAAAGAAACGGAACCAGTATTGATCGCGGAGGAGCCGAGCGAGAGTCTCGGGGGTGAAGAATTCGCATGGCCGGAAATGGAACCATCAGCGGATTTTGCCGTCGAACCGATGAGCCAGGAGCAATCGCGTCAAGTCATCTCCGCTGCGACTCTACCTCCAACAGAAGAAGCAACGACCGAGCCCGTGTCTGATTTTCCAAGTGCTGATTCCACTGAGCCTGTATTTCCGCAAATAACCACACCCGCAACCATGCCAGAAACAACCCAAACTCCAATCGCTCCAATAACCAAAGCCCCGGCTCCGCCCGTGGCAAAGCCGCAACCACCTCCTGCCGCAATGCAGACATCCGTGCAGCTCACTTTCTCTTTCGAGATCGCCGCCATGCAATTGACACCGAGCTTTAAGATGGGGGTCTTGAAAGTGCGTCCCATATCGAAGCTCGTCACGATGCGTTTGCCCTCGCCTCAACGCGCTCAATCGGCGTTGAATTTGCAGGTCGCCTTCGAAGTCTTAAAGATTCAGCCTGTCGCTGGTGCACTGGGCACTATTCGTGTGATTCCCTCACAGCAGCAGAGGCCTACGATGGCTGGCATGCCCTCATTCGCAGTCGCAGGATTGCAAGTCGTGCCGAATTCTGAAACCGCACCGGTTCAACTAACCCCATCGCAGCAGGGACGTGCGTCTGTGTTCATCACGGTGCCCTTTCAGATCAGCACTTTGGAGTTTTCGCCCTCCCTCGAAATTGCATCCGTCATCCTGAATTCGAACTCCAAGCAGGTCGTTGTTCAGTTGCCTGGCGCTGGATCGGGGCCAACTGAAGGAGCGCCAATGTTTGAAATCGCGAATCTCGAACTTAACGAAGGCGGCGAGATCGCCATGATGCAGCTGAACCTTCTTGGCGGGCCGAAGCGAGCCTGACGGGCACGATATCTGCGCGTTTATTTCCCATAGGTTTAACGTGACCTACGGGACGTACCTACAATCACTTCCAGTTTAGCGAGTGCAGTTGGTTCGGCAGAAACTTCCCATTTTTGCGAAGCAGTTTGCCGTCGAAACAGATTTCTCCGCCGCCGTAATCCGGACGCTGGATGTTTACCATGTCCCAGTGAACCTGGCTCCGATTCCCATTGTCCGCTTCCTCGTAAGCTTGTCCCGGGGTGAAATGAAAAGAACCAGCGATCTTCTCGTCAAACAATATGTCGCGCATCGGTTGAAATACCCGCGGATTAAAGCCGAGTGAGAACTCGCCGATGTAACGCGCGCCAGGATCTGAGTCGAGGATCTTGTTCAGCTTTTGGGTTTCATTGCTCGTCGCATCTACGATCTTTCCGCTTTTGAATTCCAAACGGATGCCATCGAAAGCGATTCCCTGATAAATGCTTGGCGCATTAAAGGTGACATGGCCCTCAACGGAATCTTTCACTGGTGAAGTGAAAACTTCGCCGTCGGGAATGTTGCGGTCGCCGCCGCAGATAACGGCTGGAATTCCCTTTATGCTGAAACGCAGATCGGTGCCGGGCCCTTTGATTTGGACACGGTCGGTCTTTTCCATCAACCGCTTGAGGGCCTTCATTCCGGGCAGCAGTTTGCGGTAGTCCAGTGTGCACACATCGAAATAGAAATCTTCAAATGCTTCCGTGCTCATTCCCGCAAGCTGTGCCATGGAAGGAGTCGGCCAGCGTAAGACTACCCACTTGGTTTTTTTGACCCGCTGCTCCTGTACCCGCCGCATCTTCCGGCCGATCAACTTCATCTTCTCCGGCGGCACATCGGACAATTCCGTGATGTTGTTGCTGCCGCGCACTGCGATGTATGCATTCATTTTTTTCATTCGTGTCAGCTCGTGGCTTGCCATCAGATTTAGCTGTCGATCTGAGGCTTCGAGCGCGAGCGCGCGGTTCACTCGGGTATAGTAGGTTTGCGCGAAGGGCACACCGCCTGCTTTCCGCACCGTGCGTATTAGCGCGATGGTCATTTCGTCGGGAATATCGAACGCTTCGATCAGGACCGTTTCATTGCGCTTCAGACGAATGGAATATTCCACCAGGAGCTTTGCGAGTTTGTCGAATCGGTCGTCGTGCATAGCCGCTTATCATTCCACCAGCCGCGCTGTATGCAACTTAGTCTGTCGTCGCGTTGCGAACGAGTCTGGCTGCGTAAGCGCCATCAAAACCATCGCGAAAGGGCAGCGACGATCTTTCCGTTTCTAAGCTCAACCTGGACGTTTGCGCGAGGATGCGACGAACGACCTCCTTGTTTTCTTCCGGCTCAAGACTGCATGTGCTGTAAACAAGCACGCCGTTCGGTTTTAGGAGCGGAATGAGAGCACGAACGATCTCGATCTGCAATTGTTGCATTCGGTCGAAATCGGTTCGTCGCAATCGCCACCTCAAGTCTGCGCGCCTGCGCATTACTCCGGTGTTGCTGCACGGCGAATCAACCAGAATGCGATCGAATGGCGCCAACGTTGCAATCTCTGGCAGGACATGACTGCTTGTCCAATCGTGACGCAGAATGTGCGCAATTACCACACCGAGACGCGCCACGTTTTGCTTCAATGTTTCCAGCCGCTCAAGGTCGCGATCGCAAGCCACAATCATTCCAAGGTTTCCCATGAGTTGCGCGATGTAGCCGGTCTTTCCGCCCGGCGCGGCGCACGCATCGACGACCCTTTCTCCGGGCTTTGGATCCAAAACCTGGCACGCGAGCAGGGTACTCGGGTCTTGAATGTAGCAGTGCCCCCGCGTCAGAGCGTTTGTTGGCAGTGAGTCAAATTCCATAAATTCAAAATCACGCGTCAACGGCCGCGCGCCTGAATAGAGCCGGAGAAACTCGTCACGGTCGATCGCAAGCCGGTTAATCCGGCAGTAAACTGGCGCAGGAAGGTTGTTCCATTTGCACAATGCTTGGGTGTGTTCTACGCCGAAGTGCTGCTGCCAGCGTTCGACAAGAAATTGCGGGTGCGACATACGAACAAACAGGGGCTGCGCATTCGCGGATGCGCGCAGCTCGCTCCGTCGCCGCGTTGCGGCCCGCAACATGGCATTGATGATTGGTCGCTGTCGTTTCGCGCAAACCTCCACTGTCTCATGGACTGCTGCATGTTCAGCGGTTTCGAGAAAGAACAGTTGATATAAGCCTAGTCGCAGAATATCGCGAAGATTAGCGTCAACTCGTGAAACACGCAGGCAAGCGATCCAAAAATCTAGCAACGTTAAATTGCGGAGCACGCCGTAGAACAGTTCCAAGGCAAACGCGCGATCGGAAGGAGTAAGCCGCGCTTTCGCAAAAAGCTCAGATACGATGGAGTCGGCGAAGCGTTTTTCTTTTCGCCACGCCCGCAAGGCCGCCAGCGCGATTTGGCGAGCAGAGAGCTGCGCCATATTTTCTGCGCGCTACTGCGGCTTCACGTTTGCGCGTCCAATAGAATGATAGTGAAACCCTAGTCGCCGCATCGTTTCAGGATCGAGGAGGTTTCGTCCATCGAACACGATCGGGGTTCTCATTTTCTCTTTGACGACTGCAAGGTCCACATTGGCAAATTCGTTCCATTCTGTGGCGATGATCAGCGCTTCCGCGTCAGTTATGGCTTCCAGAGCCGATGAGGCAAATTCTGCGTCGGCAATCGCTTTTATCGCGCGCGCTTTTTGCATTCCCTTCGGGTCGTAGGCAACCACATGCGCTCCGTCGCGCAAGAGTCTTGTCACCAGTTCTATTGCCACAGAAGAGCGGACGTCGTCTGTGTCTGGCTTGAATGTCAGGCCCCAAACTGCAATTCGCTTCTCGCGCAACACCCATAGGGTCTCCCGGATTACCTTCAGAAAAAGCTCTTTTTGAGCAGTGTTTATGCGTTGGACTTCCTTGAGCAGATTGAACGGGGTGCCAAGCCGCTCGCTGATCGTAATGAATGCGGCAATATCTTTGGGAAAACAGGAACCGCCGTAGCCGATCCCAGCGCTGAGGAAATCACGGCCAATGCGATGGTCCATTCCAATTCCGTCGGCCACTTTTTCGACGTCGGCGCCGCTCGCCTCACAAATGGCCGACACCGCGTTAATATACGAAATCTTCAGCGCCAGGAATGAGTTCGCGCAATGCTTGATGAGCTCGGCGCTGTTAATATCAGTCACCAGGATAGGCGCCATAAATGGCTCATAAACCTTCTTCATCAGATCGATGGCATGTTCGCTTTGCGCTCCGATAACAATGCGATCGGGATGCATCAGATCCGCTACTGCACAGCCTTCACGCAAAAATTCAGGGTTGCTGACTACATCGAAGTTCGCGCCGTGGCGGTTGTATCTTTTGATTGATTCGGCGACTTTCTCGCCCGTTTTCACGGGTACTGTGCTCTTGTCAACAATCACGCGATAATCAGTCAAGATTCCGGCGATTTCTCGCGCAACCTTCTCCAGAAAACTGAGATCGACATCGCCATCCGGCTGCTGGGGAGTAGGAACAGCGATGAAGACGATTTGTGAATTGTTTACTCCCTCTTCGATGCTCCCGGTGAAGCGCAGCCGACGCGCCGAGACGTTGCGGTGAATAATCTCTTCTAGGCCTGGCTCATAAATTGGCACCTCGCCGCCTTGCAGTTGTTTGATCTTTTGCGCGTCATTATCGACACAAATGACATTATGACCGACATCGGCGAAACAGGCACCTGTCACCAGACCAACGTAACCGGAACCAATGATTGAAAGATCCATGATCGAAGAACGGTGCGAGCGAATCAACGGCAGCACAAGTGGCTGCAGGGCAGGGGCGTCAGCGTTGTTCGTGCACTTTGGGTCATTCGCCCTGGGACGTAGGGTCGAAGTTTAAGTCAAAACCAAATTTCGGGAATGCTTTAAGCGTTATGGTGAATAGAACGCCGTATTCATTCACTCCCGAGTTATCGCGTATTACCCCCCCGAACGAAGCTACCCATGCCGACAGATCGCGGTAAATAGAATAGCGCTGCTCCTCCAGGATTCCGGTCGTAGCTTCATACTGTTCCGAAACTCCAACGCCCCAGTTATCATTGAGTCGACAATATCCACCGACGACAAACAAGCTGCTGTTCTGGAAAAACGGATTGCCATTCAAGTAGCGATGTCCGACCGTCAATTGCACATTGGATAGCGGCTGAACGTTCGCCAACGTATTGACTTCCGTAAAACCCTTCGCGAAAGCGGGCACCTGCGAGTTTACCGTAAACGACATCCAGGGCAGCGGTGAAAACCGGAGATTATTAAAGAAGTTTGAGTAGTCCGTGCGGTCGTACGGATTCTCGAAGTTCACATCAAAGAAGGTGTCGAGTTCAAGCCAGGTGACCGTTTGATCGTCGCGTCGTGTCTTCAGTCGATTGCGAACCCCAACCCGCCACACTGTCCAGTTATCGATCGAGTCGATCGTCGTAAACTGCGGGAAGTCAATCGCACGCAACTGTGTCGAGGGTTCAAACCGGTCGAACTCCAAAATGGACGTGGGGTTAGGTCCGTCTTCTTTGACGTACGAGAAGTCTGTGAAGGGTTGGATGACGTGCATCAATCCGTCTAATCCCCACGCGCGGCTTTGAACATTCTCCCACGTACGCGAGATCTTGAACGAAGCTTCTGCGCCTGTGTTGAAGACCGAGCGAAACGTGTCTCCGTCGAATTTGACCGGGTTAGCTGTTGTCGGGGGCGGAAGAATAAAGTCAGGGACGAGGGGATTTGATGGTGGCATAAAGGTTGTGGATGCCAAGTCCCATGTCTTGCCATAATAGGTGCCGCGATAGCCAACCCGCGGCACGATGGAAAGCCATCCAAAATATGTGTTTGGATAAGTTAGTTGATGGAAGGTGTCGAAACGAGTGGTCCCGTAATTCTCAAAACCCGCGCCTTGAGGGAATTGGAGCTGCAAATTGGCAAAGCCGGTCTCGCCTTCGTAAAAAATCGGTCCACCGAAGAGCCCGTGACGCTTAATGTCCAGCACTACTTCGGGCAAACGCTCTGTTGTGGTGAAGAACTCGTTCGCCTGAAAACGCGCGATGCCCGTGATGGTGAAAAAAGGGTTTGTTTTCGTCAATGCGACCACATTGTCTGGAACAGGGTTAATGCGAAATTCGCCCGGATAGAAGTCCTGCATCACGTACTGGTCGCTCAATTTCGTAAGGTTAGCGATGGCGTAGATGTCGTCAGTAAAGTTCGTCCGATCTTCCAGGCTCAGCCGGTATCGATCGGTAGGAACATTCTGCCGCGGCACGTTCGTCTGATTTATATCCGGGTTTTGATCATCAATGTAAAAAGTCTTGAGTCTCGCCTGACTATTCTCGTCCTTCCCGTAGTCAATAATGGGATCGAAGCCGATGGCGGGTCCACGACGGCCAAAGTAGTCGAGCCGGAGCCGCGCCTTGATGTTGTCCGTGATCGGAAAATTTACCTGAGTCAGGAGGGAAGGTCCCCAGTTGCTAGTGTATGCGGGTGAAATCGAAAAACTGAACGTGTCACTGAGCGATTGATAGAGATAGGGCCACCAGAAAACCGGCACTTTCCCGACGTACGCCGTCACATATTGGAAAATGACGCGATCCTTCTCGTAAATGCGAATCTTCCGTGCGTGAAGATGGAAATCGGGTTTCGCGGAGTCCTGCGTCGTAAAAGTGCCGTTATGTACAAGATAACCATCTTCCGAGATTGAGTTCACATCCGCGCCGCTCAGATAATAAGGCTCTGACTCGGTCCGCCCATTCACTGTCCGGATCTTTTTTGTTTCGGTGTTGTACACGCCGCTTTCCGCAGTGTAGAGGCTCGTATCGCGGTAGATTCGCACATGCCCTCTCAATTCCACGTCGTGCGTAGTGGAGTTGTATTGCGCGTAATCGGCGTAAATGTCCGTGTTGCCAAGGTGGATCGCCACGTTATCGCGCGCTGTTGCCAGCCCGTTTTCATAGGTCGTCTCGCCGGTGGACGTGATCTCAATCGGCACATTCTGTGGAGTTTTTATTTCTCCACTGACCAAACCGGCGCTCGCAAATACAGCGGCGAGCAACAAGACCAGTGTTCGCATGGCGCACGCCGAACGTACTGCGGCAGAAGCTTCCTGCAAAGCCAAAACGGCCTATGGAGAGACAAAATATGCTGGCCGGGCCATTTCGACCACTCTTCAAGCCGAAAGTCGTCCTCGTTATGCCTTGATTAACACTCCAATCAACGGTTTTCTTCATCCGGGATGAGCAAGTCTATCGACCAGGTCTTCCTCAACGCAAAACAATGGCTGCTTTCGTGGCTGGCGGGGTTGCCCACTTGGATGGTTCAAGTGGTATCGAGTTTGATCAATATTTTCGCGCTGCTCGCTGTATTCCTCACACTTTTCGCACTCATCTCGGTGTTGGAACGAAAAATTCTTGCACGGATGCAGAACCGATACGGCCCAAATCGTGTGGGACCGTTCGGTCTTTTTCAGCCAATCGCCGATGGTATCAAAATGCTGATCAAGGAAGACATCGTCCCGGCGCGGGCCGACAAGATCGTCCATTTCCTCGCCCCGATCCTGATAGCCGCTGTGGCGATCCTCACCTTGGGCGTGATTCCATATGGCCGGAACATGACACCGTTTACAATCGATGGCGGCATTCTTTTTTTCTTCGCCGTTGGATCGACTACGGAACTTGCCGTCTTCATGGCCGGCTGGGGCAGCAACAACAAATTTTCGATGCTCGGTGCGATGCGCGCCATCGCGCAAATGATCAGCTACGAGCTGCCGCTTATTATCAGTGTTCTTCCAGTCGTGATGGTGGTCGGCTCGCTTACCCCTGACCGGATTGTCGCCGCGCAGGCTGAATACACGTTTGGCCTGGTTCCGCGCTGGTTTGTCTTTACGCCATGGGGCGCAGCCGCGTTCATTCTTTTTTTTGTGTCCGGTCTTGTGGAGTCAAATCGCACTCCGTTCGATGTGCCGGAAGGCGAATCGGAAATTGTCGCCGGTCACATGACCGAATATTCCGGATTCAAGTACGCCACATTTTTCATGGCGGAATACCTCGGCATGTTCGCCATCAGCGGTCTCGGCATAACTCTATTCCTTGGTGGCTGGCATGCGCCTGTGCGGATGCTTGAGTTTATTCCGTCCTACATCTGGTTCTTCG
>WNGN01005064.1_pt1 | contig 11756 bp, 10 predicted proteins | sample 5400561 | NCBI WGS metagenome assembly WNGN01 (sample SAMN13153379, study PRJNA577476) | soil metagenome | isolation source: 115 cm soil or saprolite under Garry oak tree replicate 2 | place: USA:California | collected 2016-06-15
GCTGGACATCGACATTCCTGTCATCCATAAATTTCAGATGGCGCTGCTGGGCGTTTTCTAACTGTTCATCGGTCATTTCGAGTTTCCGGCCCGGAGTGTTCTGCGCTACGGTTTCGGCGAGAAACTGCCGAAACGGGGCAGGAGTAGTCATGTGACCGTGAACATCGACGACTTTTTGATTGTTGTGCATAGAGCCTCCTTTTTTTTAGTTGAGATTCTTCGCGCTGCTCAGAATGACCGATCGCGCAGTGGCTACCTGAGTCTCCCGACTGTCATCCTGAGCGTGAGTGAAGGATCTAGGTTTGTTTTAGTCATCAAATCAAACAATTAGATTCCTCGCTATCGCTCGGAATGACACCAGAGGTGAGTTGTCATCCCGAACCCTTCGGCCAAAAACGCTCAGGGTAGACTCCGTGAGGGATCTTGTTTTTGTATTGGCAAAATACGTTCAATCTTCTTCCGGAGCCGGCACCTGATGCGACAATAAAATTTCTTTTCTTTCCTTCGCCGATTGTATGATGGCCAAGCAAACTTCCAGAGTCGCCATTCCCCACGGGCCGGTGTGGCGAATCGGCTTGTCGAGCACCACGGCATTGTAGAGTTCCATCAACTCCCCGCGCCGGGACGGTCCGCCGCCCCCGATTAAAGGCACGTCCTTGGTCCCCTGGTCGCTGTGGACGAACAGGCCATATTGCGATTGACGGAGATCGCCTTTTTCGCAAGTCGCGACAAGTATACCAAGGTCATTGGGTACCCAAGGCTTAACTTTGCTGCGGTCGCGGACCTCTCTTTCCTGCGCGCCACCGATGCGCATCTCATCTTTGTCGGCATTTTCATCGCGCGTGCCATCCAGCAATGATTTGCGGATCGCCGCTCGCTCGGCTTCCGAGTAACGGCTGTTCTGCCCGCCCCAGGGCACGAGCTCCGAGGCGAGAAAGTAACCGTAGCCGTTGTGCATGAAGGTTGCCGGCGTGCCGTCTTCGAATTCCAAAAAACCAGAATAGTAGCCGGGGATCGGCCGTCCTTGGAACCATTGGCCGGTAGCGCCGCGCACGCTGCGAACCAAGCCGCCGCCCAGCAAGCGAAGAGTATCGATCTGGTGCGGTCCTTGGCGGTAGGGAACGCCGCCGCCTTGGTTGACGTCCAACTCTTCCGCTGTGCGCGGCCGGAGCATCCAGTCCGTGTACGCCCACACATGAAGCGCGCAGAGTCTTCCGAGCTCACCGGAGCGGATGATCTTGCGCATGGTGCGGATATGCGGGCCGAAGCTTTGCGTGTGACCGCAGAGAAGCTTGATCTTGTTTTTGATCGATGCCTCGATCATCTGCTCAGCTTCCTTGAGCGAGATCGCCATCGGTTTTTCGACGACGACGTGTTTGCCGGCGTTGACGGCGATGAGCGTATAGGGCGCGTGAAACTTGTTGGGCGTCGAGACCCAGACGGCCTCGACGTCCGGGTCGGCGCACATTTTCTCGACGCTATCGTAAGTCTTGGCGCCGTAACGTTGGCGGAATGTTTCCAGCACCCGCGGATTAATATCCGCGGCTGCAACCAGTTTGAATTCCGGTATTTGCTCCATTGCCGGGAGGATTTCCGAGGCGCCGACGCCAATGCCGACAATGCCGAGCTTCAATTGTCGCTGCACGGATTGGCTTGCATTTTTATCCTCTGCCATCACGAGTTTCCTTTCATATTCGATCCACAACCGAAAAAGAGAACCGACCGCAGAGGCGCCGAGGACGCCGACAAAGCAGTGGAAAGAAACCTCTCCGAACTCTGTGCCTCTGTGCCGAAGACCCTGTTACCTCATCCTGTAGAACTCCGCGCAGTTGTCCCATAAAATTTTTCGCTTATTGTCCTCGGTGATGTCCAATTGAAGAAAGCTCTCTACCGCGCGAGGGAACTTGGAATCGCCGTGCGGATAGTCGGTGGAGAAGACCAGCCGATCGGTGCCGATATAATCGATCACGTATTTCACGCCGTCTTCGTCGGGCTCAACAGACACGAAGCACTGTTTTTTGAAATAGTCGCTTGGCTTCCGGGTTAAATCTCTCGCCCAGATATCGCCTTCCCGTTCCCAGCCTTCGTCCAGCCTCCATAGGAGCCAAGGCAGCCAGGTGCAGTTGGCTTCCAAAAAGGCGACGCGCAGCTTCGGATGGCGCGCCAATACTCCGCCGGAACAGAGGCTCACCAACCCCAGCATCTGCTCCATCGGCTGGGCGACGGCTCTACGCAGCATGAAATTCGGCTCGAATATATCGCCGGTCTGTCGCGCCGCGGAGGACGAGGACTCGTGAAAGCCGATGGGGATCTCAAATTCTTCGAGCGCGTTCCATAGCGGTTCGTAATAGTCATCAAACCAATTGCGTCCGTTCATAATCGTCGAGCGCATGAAAACGGCGCGGAAACCCAGTTCTTTGATACAGCGTTTCACCTCAGCTACGGCGGCGTCGATGTCGAAGGGCGAAATCATGCCGGCGCCGAGGAGACGGTTGGGGTTCCTTTCGCAGAAATCGTACAGCCAGTTGTTATACGCGCGGGCCAGGGCTGCGGCGAAGTTCGGTTCCATATTGGGTTCGCTCAGAGCTTGCAGTCCGCGTGTCGGGTAAAGGACCGCGACGTCGATGCCCTCGATATCCATGGCTTCCAGCTGCACTTCGGCTGTCCAACCGCGCTCGGCATGAGACCCATAGATTCCTTGGTTCTTCTGGAAGTTATGACCTTGGTTGGAGTTGCGGCGACCATGGGTTTGCGGTAGACCCCAGAGTCGTCCGTCGGGATGAGTCATTCTCAGGTCACGGACATTCTCGCTTGTCAGGCCTCGCGGCGCTTCGCTTCTGAATTTTGAATCGATGTAGCGCTCCCAGAGGTCAACGGGTTCCATCAAGTGCATGTCACTGTCGAGGATCTTAAAACCGTCCCTTGCCATATCTGCCTCCCGCCCGGATTAATCTAGTACTGTTATCGCTGTATAACACTCGAATTGAGACTGTCAACGAAAAGACTGCGCGAAATAGATATTTTCGGAATAGGAGGTGACAGGTGAAAACTGCTCGCAACGGATTTTTGATTCGCTGGTTCATCGCATGTCTCGTACTCCTATTTGTGGCGCCGAGCGCCGCAGCGCAAGAGAAGAAGTTGGTGCGCGTCGTTTTTGTTAGTTTATCGTGGAACAGTGAAATTCCCGTGCGAGTGGCCTTGGCTCGCGGCTTTTTTAAAGCGCAAGGATTGCAAATCGAGCCGATATTCATTCGTGGCGGACCCGCGGCGATAGCCGCTCTCGTTTCAGGCGAAGTGGATTTTGCCAGCATCGGCGGCGCCCAGGCCGTTATGCGTGGGAAGGCGCGGGGGTTGGACGTGTCAATTATCGGCTCGATTTCTAATCAAACCAATTACGTCTTATTGGGTAATAAGCAGACCCGAACGCTGGAGAGTCTGAAAGGAAAGATTATTGGAATCACGGGTGCGGGCGCCTTTTCCGAGTTCGCCGTGAGGGCGTTTCTAAAGAAGCAGAACATCGATCCCAGCAAGGACGTCATTTTACGCGCCGTCGGCAACACGACCATGCGCGCGGCTGCGCTGGAGAAGGGGCTTGTGGCCGCGGCGCCGTTCTCACCGGAAGACGCAGTGCGACTGATGAAGAGCGGTTATCCGTTGATTTCTAATTTCGCCGAGTCCTTGGATATTCCGCAAAGCATTATCGTGACCCGCGGCGAAGTTTTAGAGAAATATCCCGAGACGAGCAAAAGGTTTCTCAAAGCGCTGATTCTGGGCATCCATCTTGCTAAAACCAATAAAAAAGAAGCGATCAAGGCGGGATATGACTCCGGACTTCAAGGCGATCCCGAAACTGTCAACGTTGCCTACGATTTGTATCAGCCGGCGTTAACGTCGGACTTATCTATTGCGGTCCCAGGAATTCAACTCATGCTGGACGAAGATATTCGCGCGGGGCTGGTGGACAGCAAGTTTACGGTCGATAAGGTAATCAACGACCGAACTCTGAAAAAGGCGCAGGACGAGCTAAGAACTGAAGGGCGTTTAAAGCCGTAAGTCTCCGATGTGCAGCGTGAGTGAGGATGAGCCAAAGGTTGCTGTCGAGGAGCTTCGTCGGAATAGAGAAGTCGGAAGCGGCCGTTGGTTGTTTGGTTGGCACATTCAAAATCTCACGGAACAACCGATAAATTTCCTGGCTGCCCGGTGTCCCCACGGAAAATTCAGGAGCGATGAAAGAATTTTCGATCCGCCACTCCATGCCACTGCCGGGAATAATGCGACTATCGAGATGTCGGTGCTCTGCGATGAGACGGCGGGGACCATCGTAGAGAACGCATTCTTGATTCTTTTGGTCGAATGGCTGGAAGCCAGCTGGAGGCTCTTTGTGAGATTTCGAGTGACGATCAACCAACAAGGCGAACCCGAAACGGCGACGGAGCTCATTACAACTCAACGGGTGGGTTTTTCCAGAGTGGGCTAGGCGGAAAGGGATCCAATGGCGGAAAACGATCGAGATCTTCTGATCCTGCAAAAAATGTGCGGTTGACGTCGCAATTGAGGCCTCGGCTTCGAAGAGACCACGGGTATGGTCTCCAATTCGCTAAAGATCAGCCAAGAGGAAGTCGTCAAAGCCCTGGATAGGCTGCGGCGGAAAAAGGCCGATGATCCCGAATATCAGAAGCTGCGGAAAGATCTGCCGAAGAACTGGCCGCTGTAAGAAATGGTTTCGAGTTGCGGGATCAAAACCCGAGACTGCAATCTTGACCGGCTATCTTTGTCGGGATTCAGGCAGCCTGACCGTGGGTTGGCGCAGTTGCAGGCCGGTTACACCGCTCCAGAATTCTCGTTTTCCCGTCATCGCCTGAACGTGGCCGTCCCATTCCAAAGTGAAAGCGGTTAGGCCGAGCTTCACGGCAGCTCGAACCTTTTCCTGGGTTTCGGCATCATTCGCCAAAAGGCGGACGGCATCGATCTGGCGCTGTCCATGACCTTCGTCCTGTTCCGCATGAAGTTGATAAGTTTCGGCCGCGCGCGGCGAGAAGCCGTAATAGCCGGTGAGTTCCCGATAAACCTTGTCTGAGACTTTCTCCGCGCCGCCGAGCTGGCTCTCTACGAACGCAAGCATGGCGACTCCCTCGAGCGCGGAGCGTCGCTGGCAACAGCCGATGATCATTTCAATTGCCGCCAGAGTTCCAGGAGCCGGCTCGGCGCGATCCGCTTCTTCGCGGGAAATGCCGCCTTCTTCGAGAAACTGAAGCATGATGTCCATGTGGGTTCGCGGTCCCGCCAATTCTTCCATAAAGTTTTCCAGGACCGCTTGCATCAGCTCATAATTCTTATCGGCAACGGCATTGATGGCCATATAGCCGAAAAAGATGGGATTGGTCCGCACCCGGAGGTAGTGCTGGACCTCTCCGAGAATGATTTGCTCCCGGCTCCAACGATGCTGCAGAATCCCCTGAAACCACGGATGTTGCCCCATGGGCACTTCACGCGCGTAGCCCCAAAGCTCTTCGATAAAGGCTTCGCCAGTCATGCTCAAGCATCTATCGCAGGCGAAATGAAATGTCTATGACGGGTGGGGAGAATTGCCCCGTAGTTGGCAGGCAAAGGATCGCTGGATGGTCTGACTTATCTACCGTTCTTGGTTGATAACTTCGGCGACCTTTCTCAAAGCGTCGGCTGGGACGTAGGGTTTCATGATGACACCGAAGGACTCGTCTTTGATCTTCTCTGTGTCGACGTCAGTGGGCAAGTTTCCGGTGGCGAAGATGACCTTGACCGCTGGGGCCATGACCTTCAGTTTTTGAAAGACTTCCCATCCGTTTACCTTCGGCAAACCGAAATCCAACAATACCGCCGCGACTTCATCCTTATGATCGGCGAACGTCGCGATGGCTGACGTCCCATCCGCCGCCGTCAACACCTGGTAGCCTTCTCTTTCGAAAACGGCCTGCAGAAGACTTAATTGCAGTTGCTCGTCTTCCACTATGAGCACCGTTGCATCAGTTGCCGGGTGTCGTGATTTTGTCATTGATCGTTCTTCATCGCGCGTTGCTTCCCGGAGAACTTCCCTGGCCGGTAAGCACAGATGAAATCTCGTCCCGTGATGCGGCTCGCTATCAAAGTGAATGAAGCCCTTATGACTTCTGATGATGCCATATACGACGGCGAGCCCGAGTCCGCTTCCTTGGCCCGGCCCTTTGGTGGTGAAGAAAGGCTCAAATATATGTTCCTCAGCCTCCTTACGAATTCCCGTACCGGTGTCAGAAACAGTAATACACACATAGGGGATTTCTTCGGCCTCCATGAATCTCTGTTTGGACTCCTGGGCATCTAAGCCTTGGGTTTTAATCGAGAGCCTTCCGCCGTTTGGCATAGCGTCTCTCGCGTTGACGCACAGGTTAATGATTGCCTGGGTAATCTGATTCGAGTCCACCATCGTCGGGGGGATTTTGGGATCTAGATCCACATTGATTTCAATGTTCTTTGGAAGAGTTTGGCCGAGAAGCTCAGTGACGTCTTTAACGAGTATGTTGAGATCGGTAATTTCAAGCTTGGCATCGGTCTTCTGCGCGACCGCAAGCAGTTGGCGCACCAAAGAAGCTCCTCGCTGGGCCATATCCTTGACGGGGCGAACCGCGTCCGCCATCGCCTGTCCCTGGCCTGTCTCTTCCAATAACGAGGCATAGCCCAAAATAATATTGAGAATATTGTTGAAGTCATGCGCCACGCCGCCGGCAAGCGTGCCGATCGTTTCCATCTTTTGAGCCTCTCGCAGCTGATGCTCCAACGCTTTTTGCCTGATGAACTCGCCGACCAGTTGGTCGTTGGCCTTCTGCAGCTCCCGCGTGCGCTCCATCACGCGCTTATCCAATTGATCATTCAGCGTTCGAAGTCTTTCGTTGGCGCGGCATTGTTCGATGATGTTTGCGGAGTATTGGGTGTATAGACCGATCCGGCGTTCCTCCCACTCCGACGGCCGCCAGCAAGTGGAAAAATAGGCCGTTAAGACGCCGGTGACTTCTCCGAGAGGACCCAACAGAGGTATCGAATGGACGGCGCGAACCCCTGCTTCTAACGCGGCAACGCGCTGTTTGTCACCAAGGATTTGAGTCGTCTCAATATTTTCGACCAATACGGAGCGACGCCTCGCCACGGCAGTGCCGGACACGCCTTGTCCCGAAACGGTTCCTTGGACCAGCTCAATAAATTCGGTTGTAGTTCCTATTTGACTGCCCACCTCCAGGCGTTGCGCGCCTCGATCCAAGAGCTGAAGACTTCCTTTGTCCGTCTTGAGGAGAATAAGCGCGCCCGTAACGATTTCGCTGAAAAGCGCGCTCCGATCCTCTATGGCCAAGAGGCTTGCGCTCAGCTCGTGGAGACGCGTCAAACCGTCCAATTGAATCTTAAGCTGTTCCTGAACCGAATCTCGCTCCGTTTCACGTTGCCGCAGCAGACTTGCGGATTCGGCAGAGGCTTGGGCGAGTACGTTGATCTCGGCAACCGACGCGGGCGGCAACCTCATCGGCGATTTGTCCTCGCCTCTTTCTTTCGCATAGGTTGCAAGGAATTCGATGGGTCTCGCTGTTCTCCGAGCAACCAGGAAAGCAAAGAAACCGCCCAGCGTTAGGGAAAAAATACCGAGTCCCGTGATGAGCCACATGGTCCTGTAAAATGGCGCTTCGACCGTGGCGACAGGGACCGCCAGCGCCACGGACCAACCGGATGCGGGTGCGTTTGCAAACAGGACGTACGAAGGCACATTCTCAACTGTGGTGCGATACCAGCGTCCGGGTCCCGGCTGATTTGACTCCTCGACCAGCAGGTGCGTAGGCTTGCCAAAAAATTTTTCCGCAGACCGCGTGCTCGCCACGACGATCTTTCTGGCGTCCAGGATGGCCGCCAGCCATTCCCCGGGAATATTGTACTGCCCTAAAATCTGCGCGAATACCTCCGGCTTGATAAGGCCCGAAGTGATATATTCGGTTTTTTCCTCGCGCCGAATTGGGACAAGAACGCCGACCGAAGAGCCGATAACCGAGGCCCGCGGGGACTCTATCGCTTGCCCCTCTTTGGATTGAAGAATTCTGATCCCTTCTTCGGAAGTCATACCTGGCTCCGGAGCCGTATCATCCGTGGATCTAACGATACTCGCCAACTGCTTTCCTGAAGGATCTTGAACGATGACCATTCGCCAATTTTTTTGGCTGGACAATATGCGGTCGGAAAGTTGCCGAAACTCATCCGGGCCGCGCGCGCCGAGATCGTAGCTAAGAGCAAGAGTCTGCAGTGTGTTTATGGCGGAAGTCACTTCCCGATCGACATCGACGGCCAACGTCTTGGCGGTATCCAACAGATGTTCTTCTATCGCTTTTCTTCGGGATCTTGATTCCTGAATGATCAACCAAGCCAAGAAAATCACGAGAGGAACCAGTGCAACAACGACCAAAGCAATCAGGTGAGAACGCAAGGAAAACGTCGGGGGCGAGAAGCGCCCCGGTTTGTTCGATGAACGTTGGGCGTTCATCGCGGTGCCTCCGGGCAGGCGGGATTAAGGGCCAAAGGTTTCATTTGTGGGAAGCAAAAAATTCGGGAGTCGGCTTGTTGTCCGTAAAGTATCGCGTCGCCCCTGGGCAAAGAAAAAACTTGTATAGCCAGAGGCTGAGAGGGGGCCGCTACAAGTAGCGATAGCGCAAGCAGTCAATTGTCCAATTGCATCATGCCGGCGAGGATCATGGAAGCATTCATGTGGCATTATAAATAATGTTTTCCTTCTCCATTTAACGTTGAAGATGTATTTTTAAATCCGAATGTGTATGGTTTAACCGCTCATTCCAGCATGTCTAAGTCAGAAAAACCGTACTCCGCTTAGAATTTCACGGCGCGTCTCCCGTTCGTTCAGCAGACTCATAATGTGGAAATTCAAAGCTTTTTTAAAAATCGTGGATTTTGAATTTCCTAAAATGATTGTCAGATAGATGACAAGCGCAAGCTCTGTACCACTTTGCCTTGAGAACTGGGCGAGCCCGTTAAAAAAAGCGACATGGGCTTCCCAGCGAACAGTCGGAAGCGAGAATCTGCAGTTCATCTCTGTGCCTCCTTTAATTTTCTTTGGGGTCAATTCCCCGCGGCTTGCGTAAAAGCTATTCCCAGATCTTTGAAAGTCTGTCATTCCCGAATGCTTCTATCGGTGGGTTCGACTGGGCTCACCACAGACGAAACCTTGACTAGAGCCCTGATGAAACGTTCGGCGGTGATAACTTTGGGATAAATTCTCATAAATGCTTTTTGATACTCCGTCCGGCGCTGCGGGGAGATTCATTCGACGGATCGGAATCCGCAGCGAAGGTTCGGCCGGAGACCATCCCACCATGAGGAGGAACTGTCAAGAAAAAATTTTTGTCCGCAATCTGCAGCAGTTATTTTAGATAGCCCTTTCCCCGGTAGAAGCGCTCGGCGCCGGGATGAAAAGGAATGCCGCGCGGCGCCTCCTCGTCATCGGCGCAAAGCTGCGCCACGCTCACCGGCTTGTAGTTGTCCGTGGGAATCAAATCCTTGCGCGCTTCGATCGCTTGGCAAAGCGCGTAAGCCACCTCATCCGGCATGTCCGCGTGAACGATCATGGGCCAGCCGCTGAAATCCACCGTGTTGACGTCTTCGTCCATACTTTGAAATCTGGACTTCGGCACTACGGACCGGCGATAGCCCATCGCCGTCAGGCGCTCGAGGATCTGCCCCTCCACAGGCAGGTAACGGAAGCCTCGATCGATGGCGGTCTGCCCCCAGCTTTTGATCCCTTCGTCGAAGACGGCGTCGATCGTCCCGTTCTCGATGGCCGCGCGCCGGTCCGGATGGCTCGGTCTCGATACCGACTGAATCTTCCCTCCCCACTTCTTGATGTCGGTCAGGGTAAAGCCAGCGGCCTTCATGACCGCCGTCACCGTGAACATCGTCGGACTGTCGGTGAGGGCGTGCTTGGTCGTTTGACCGGTAGAGAGCCGTAGAGGAATTTTCTTCTGTCTGATCTCAGCCAAAGACGTCACACCGGTGGACGCGCGGACGGCAAAACCGACGACATCGTAAGAAGGAAAGACGGCGAGCGTTCTTATGGGCAAGGGCTTCGAAAACGGTCCTTTGCCCTTGAAGGCCAACGTCGCGGCCACCGAAGGGTTGATCCAGGCGAGGGAAATTTTTCCTTCGGCAACCGCCCGGAGCTCGCGAAATCCGTCGGCCGCGAAGGAGAGCGACACTCCGTTCTCGTGTTGCGAGCGCGTCGTGGTCAGCGACAGCTTGAGCGAATAGCCGACGCGCGAGTCGGTCTGGAGAACCTGCTCGGCCGCTCGCGTGGTCTGAAAAGAGAGCGAAGTGTCGTAGACGGCGGCGGCCAGCTCCAATAATCCCTTGGCCCGCTGTATCTCGGCATTGTACCTGCGCTTCATGGTTGTCATGCACGGTCTCCTTATTTTAACGCGAATTTGTCCAGGCTATATATGCCGCGAAAAAGAAAGACAACCTTGGGTTCCACTAAAGGAAAGCGATTGGCAGGGGCGAACGTACCGCGGCGCCCGTAGTGAGAAGAAGAATAGGATTCGGGTTGAATAGAATAAATAAAGAAGGGGCCGAAAGGGACACCCTTCCGCAGAAATCTTTGGCGTCCCCCGACGGGATTTGAAACTCATGTTGCCAGGCATGAAAGGCTGACGACCGGCAAAAGCTAAATCTCGAATCAACGGCGGTTTTCTTTAGGAAGCTATTGTTTTTTCTTGTCTTTCGTCGAGCGCGCCACGTGTTCAGGGTGCCGGCGAAGAGTGCTAATAGCACACGAAATTGTCTCAAACTAAGAATGTTCACGGGAGTCGTGTTATTATAGCGGACTCATTCTGCGGAGAACCCGATGTGGAAAACGATATGGAAAACAATGTTAGATGCTGTCGGCTGGTCAAATCGTCAGGCGATCATTTTCTTGCCGTTTCTCTACTTATTCATTGTCCTCCCATTTTTCCTAGAGGGTAATGCTCTCAATAACGCCTTGCTCTGGCTTACAGGTATCGTGATTCTCCTGTACACAGCGGAGACGTACGGGCTGCGCCTCGAAATGGTCCGGCAAAATGAAATGTCTGTTCAGCCCCTGATAATCGTGACGGGGATTGTCTCAAGAGAGAATAGCGGCGATAGAGTGGTTCTAACAAATATCGGACGAGGGCCGGCCTTGTTCGTCCAATCGAAGGATATGGTCTTTGGCGAACACCGAGCCGAGCATTTCGCAGCGAGATTGGAAAACGTGGATTTTATCGGAGCAAACCAAACCGTGGAGGTCGCAGTTAGACGGAGTTTCGAAGATGAGGCAGGATCGCCAAGCACGCTGCAAGATTTTGCGGCTCATCTTAACCCACGCATTGCAAGTAAAACCTACAACGTGACCATTACCTACGAAGACATGAATGGCCAGAATCGCGAGTCAGTCGTTCGGATGGGAAAAGGTGGAATTCGACTACTCAGTCAGGGCAAGATTCCTTGAAAAGAGAACTTCATAAATCTTTGGCGTCCCCGACGGGATTTGAACCCGTCCAATCTTCTGCTCTCAATCTCCAAGTGCTAAGGATGCGACAATGCGAGAAGTTACAAGGCCGGAAACCCGCCTACGTGGTTAGAAGCGGCTATTAGGAGATCAAACCAAAATCGAACCGTTTTCGATCAAGCGCGCGACCAGGGACACAATCTTTTACGTCGCCGGCGAGCTACGCAGCATGCTTTCC
>WNGN01003180.1_pt1 | contig 11754 bp, 10 predicted proteins | sample 5400561 | NCBI WGS metagenome assembly WNGN01 (sample SAMN13153379, study PRJNA577476) | soil metagenome | isolation source: 115 cm soil or saprolite under Garry oak tree replicate 2 | place: USA:California | collected 2016-06-15
TATTTCCTGCTCCTCATCGGTGGATTGTTTGTGCCTCTCCTCGGCGTGGTGATTGCGGATTCGTTCGTCGTCCGACGTGGCCGATACGCCAGCGCCGATTTCTTCGATGCGGCTCCCCGCTGGCGCTGGTCCGCTTTCGCGAGTTGGATTCCTGGCGCGGCCCTCTACTTTGTCATCGTGGGGTTTGCATTGCCGATCGGGGCCACCCTGCCCTCGTTCGCATTGGCCGCGGGGCTCCAGGTCGTGTTCTCGAGAGTCGAGTCCACAATGAGCCGGCCGACGGCGACCGCGAGCGGCGATCGGTGACCGGCCGTGGTTGTCCTACGACTCCCACGCCACGACGACCTGCGGAAGCGGCGCCACGGTCCCGTCGCTCCGGGTGTACGTCGTCAAGGTGTCATCCGCGAAGATAATCGCCGCTTTGCCGTTCAGCGGGTTGATTGCAATCTCGAACAGGTCGAGCAGGTTCCGAGTGCCTCTCGCGCAGCCGGTGCCGTTCGTGCAAATCACGCCGACATGGTTCGGATGGGCGGACACCGTGGTCTGCAGGAAGTGCGAACCGTCGTCCGTCGTCTGGGCCATGTAGGTGTTCCACACCGCGGTAGGGTCGTCTTTGTTCGATGCGGTCGAGCCATAGTACACGACATCGACCTTGCCCCCGAACGCCGCGATCCATGGGAACACGGCAGTCGCCGCAGGACCGGTGTTCACCGCGACCGCAGAACTCCAGGTCGAACCGTGGTCGGAGGACGCCGCGAACCAGACCGTGTGTGCATCCGACCATGCGGCGTACGTCTTCCCGTTCGTCGGATCGATCGCGAGGGCCGGGAACACGTTGTTCAGCGCGGTGTTGACCACCGCGTGGTACACGATCGTCGGGACCCACGTCAACCCTCTGTCCTCGCTCCTGGACACGACAATGTTGTTGAAGTCCGGTCAGGCCATCCTGGCCCGGAATCGGATCGCGGACCCGAGTCCACGTGAAGCCGTCATCGTCCGATCGCTGTACGTGAATCAACGTGCTCGAGCCGCTGTCGTGATACGAGATGTAGACCGTCGCACCGTCGGAGGTAATCCACTGTCGGTCCGCTTGCGTCGTGTCGATAATCTGCGCCTTGCAGTTGGCGAAAGCGTTGGACGTGTCCGCATTCGGGCAGGTGACTGCGGAGACCCCAAGGCGCGCCGCGGTGAACGGCGGGTTGACCAAGGCGACCAGGCTCGTGAAGTGAAGGGTACCGGTCGACCCGATGTCCACGTCGGCGTCCTCGCCCCCCAGTTGTCCCGAGACAATGCCGTTGTCGGGGATCCCTTGGTAGTCGGGCGACCCGCCGAACGAGGTCCTCCACACGTTTGTCCCGAAGGTAATCCACGAGAGCGAAGTGAAGACGGTGGTCCCGTCCGGCCCGATCGTCACCGCGGGCTCACTAGATCCGCTGGCCAACTCCAACGCGGTGTTCGAGAACGTGATCGCCGTGGAATTCCCCGACGGCCTCCCTGCGACGACGGTTGAGCTAAACAGGCACAGAGCGACCGCCACCGCCATCAACCCAATGAGACTGTACCGCATCCGACGCCCTCCTCCGGCGCAGGGCGACCAAGGGACGCATCCGTCAAATACCTTTCGCGAACGGCCGGAATGTGCATCGAGCCGTATTTCGCGTTATCAGAAGTGAGACCTCGGATGCCGATTCGGATAGTAACCTTGCCACCGGGCGTTCCGGACCTCGGATCCGATCCGCGACCTCAGAGCGCCACTAACTGGATCCGGTGGGTGAAGCCCCACTCGGCGAGCCGGCGTTGAACGATGCCTTCGCAGGCTTTGGGGACGCCGAGGACGAGCTTGTACTCGGACGGGAGTCCTCCGCAATACTCGAGCAACACCTCTTTCGTATCCGGCGAAGTGAAATCCTCGCAGAGTTTTGCCTCGCCGTAGACGATCTTGGCGAAGTAGTCCGCCTCGACGTCCGGCACCATGTCGGCAACCGAATCCGCGGGAGTCTTCACGTTCGAGAGGCCCTGAGTCGTGAACCATGCAGCCAGGGCGTTCCGCATCCGTTCATGTTCGGCGCTCCCGGCTTTCCCGACCATGCGGCCGACAAGTCGGCGGCTCCACCATAAACGTATCCGGGAGAGTACCGACACGGTCCTCCCACACCGAATCGACCGCGCAACAGTGCCGAGCTTATTACCTGCCCGCTTGATGGCGGCCTCCGTCCATGAGTGCGCGCGGGGGCGCCATCGCCGGACTCGGGAAGACGCGGGTCGAGGCCCTGACGGACGGCATCTTCGGCGCGGTGATGACGGTCCTCGGCCTCAGCCTGACGATCCCGTACATCACGGGCCCCGCGCACCAAGAGCTCCCCGCAATCGAGGACGTTGTGACGGGAGTCCTAACGTACGCGCTCAGCTTCGTCACGCTCGGCGTCTTCTGGGTCGGCCATCACGTGGGATTCCAAATTCTGAAGCGCACGGATCGCACGTTCATCTGGATGAACAACATCTTCCTCCTCTTCGTTGGCCTGCTCCCGCTCACGACGGCCCTCCTGGGACATCACCCGTTCGAGCAGGTGACGATCGTGGCCTACGGATTCAATCTCTTGGCCATCCAGGTGTTCATGCTCCTGGCGTTCTGGTACGCCACGTTCCATCATCACCTCGTGGAAGCGGGCCTCAACGACCGGTTCATCTGGCTCGGCCGCCGTCGCATGCTGATGGGGCCGTGCTTCTCCGCGGTGGCGATCGTGCTCTCCTTCGTCAACCCCGTCTTCAGCCTCGGCGCCTACGTGCTCTATCCGGTGTTCTTCATCACGCCCGGTCGGATCGATCGACTCTGGCGGCGTCAGGAAGTGAAGTAAGGCCGGATCGGCACCGCGACGCGGGACTGACGAGTCGAGAAGCCGCGGGAGGAATTCGACCCCCCTGCGGCTGCGCGGACCGAATCACGCGAGTTGCACGCGGAAGCTCTGCTCGGGGAAAAGAAAGGGAAAGTGGGGCGCGCGTCGCACGCCCCTGAGACGAACCTACCCGCCCTGGATCGTGAACCGAATCTCCGCGGGGACCCCGGATGGGACAAACGACTGGTTCGAACCCGAGAGAACGTAGCTCGCGGCGAGGCTGGCTGCGACAATGGAGCCGGTCGGGAGGGTCGTGTACTCAAGGGTGAGCGTATACGTCACGGTCGCCCCGATCGGTACCGACACGCCGTCGAACGTCAAGGTGCAATCGGACAAGCTGCTCCCGGGGCCACTCGACGCCGTGCACGCGAACGAGCCACCGGTCGTATCCGAGACCGTCACGGTCAGCGAACCGGAGAGGGTCGCGTCCGCACTCCCGTAGTTCGTCATTTTCACCGTGTACACGGTCACCCCCGACGTGACGCCGTGGATGGGTGTCCCGGTCGGGGTGTTTGTGTACCCGAACTCCGAGAGCTTCAGGATCGGCCTGGGCGGGAAGTTCACGAACGTGACCGTCGGCCCTGTGCCGCTTTGCGCCTGGCTGAGCGTCAGGATGACCCCAATGGGGTTGCTCGGGTCGGGGCTCGTTCCGTTCCCGGGGGCCCGGCTGCTTTCGGGCACCACGATCGTCCCGATGTTCACGTAGCCGGCCTGGACGACCTCGCTCACCGAGTAGGTCGCGGGGAACAACGGGCCGAACTTGGAACATCCCAGTCCGTCGGACCCCGTCAGCTCGGTCAGACTCGTCCCGAAGGGTCCCTCGACATGGACCGTCCAGCCGTTCGTCAACGAACCGAAGGCGCCGGTGCGATCGGTTTCGACCAGGGTCACGATCTTGCAGACCGTGATGAAACCAGTCGGAGATACGACCTGAGGCAGCGGGATGGTCTTGGCGCCAATGCCGGGCGCGAACAGGGTGCCGTGGTTCTTGGAGCCCTGTGCGCCGCCGGCACCCTCGCGGGAGACCGTGGTCCAGCTGCACCGGTTGTATGTGGACGGATTCGTGTTCCGGATCGCTCCGGGACCGGTCGTGATGCAGAACTCGGATTGGCTTCCCCCGCCCGGACCTCCGATCGCCGTCTTCCAGATGCCGGTTAGCGCGAGATGGCTGCGGAAGTAGATCGCGAGGCTCTTGCCCGCCGGCAGGTTCGGCCACCAGGATTGCGGGTACTTGCCCGACGGTCCGAACAGGTCCACGAAACTGACACGGAAGTAGTGGTCCGTCGCGGGGGACGACTCCGATTCTGCCCCCGAGGAACACAGCCCGCTAACAATCGTCGAGCATGGCTCGTTCCGCTTTGGTAGCGTCTTGTTCAAATCGGCGAGCGGCAGGGACATTAGGCTGGTCCAGCCCAAGTTCGGATCCGCATTCGAGAGGCCGCGGACGTCGGAGATGCAGATCGACCCCGCCTGCGGAACCATGATCGAGCTGCCGCCCTTGGGGATCGTCACGATGTTCGGCGGCGTGCTGCACTTGAAGAGCCCGCCGCTGGGCGGTACGGAGCTCTTGGAGTAGAACATCACGTTTCCTTTCAACGTCACGAACCAGTCCTGCGTCCAGTCAATCACAATCGCGTTTTTTTCGGCGAAGAAGAATGACATCGCGACATCAACCGTGTTGGGGATTGTCGCAGCGCTGGAGCCCGCGTCGAAGCGGACCTGTGCGTCATAGAGGTGGCTCTCCAACCAGAAGTCGATGTTCCCTTCCACCCATTGGTTCGCGGCGGTAATGTCCTGGCGCTCCTGGTTGCCTAACGTGGTCACCATCGGTGTCCCGCCTGGGCTGGTCGCTGCGAGCGCGAAGTACGCAATCCCACCGAACACACTCGAGGCGACCAAAAGTAGCGCGAGCCCTACCGTTCGAAGCGATGGTTTCTTGATCTCATGCGTCGACCGACCCTCTCGTACATCGTCCATGGAAAAATCCTCCGAGAGCAAACAACAACGCAGAACAATGCGAAGCTGATTCCTCCCCCCGTCTGGTCCGTCATCCAGGTTGCAGGGATTCAGGCTTGTGGCACGGTTTTTGACCCTGGAGCGACGAGGTCCTGGGAGTAAGTCACCCTCGAGGTCTCCGGTGGGCCGTTCGGGGCCGGCTCGCGGTGTGTGAATGGGGAGCCGCCAGGGGGCTTCGATCCCCCGACCTGCAGTTTACGAAACTGCCGCTCTGCCGGGCTGAGCTATGGCGGCATTGCGCCACCGCCTTCCTACAGGGCGGTAGGAGGGAGTTTCCCGCTCCAACCGGCTGAGACACGATGGTGCAGACGGAAGGAAAAGCTCCCACGCCATAAAGATTCCGAGAACATCTGCTGGACCCGGACAACGTTTAAGCGAGACCCGACCATCGCGCGGCGTGCAGCGCGTCTCGGGATGGTATTACGACGGCCATCGCTTCCGAGCGGGGACGGTCGGATGGGAAGAGGACGTGGTCGTGGAGGTTCGCTCCGGTCGCGCCCGCCGTTCGCTCGCGGAGGGACTCATCATCCCGGGACTGTGGAACGCGCACACGCACCTCGGCGACGCGATTGTGACGCAGGAGCTCAAAGGGACAATTGAGCAGCTGGTCGCACCACCGCACGGACTCAAGCATCGTGTCCTCGCGAAGGCGAAAGATGCGGCGGTGATCTCGGCGATGCGACGCGCTATGGCGACGATAGTGAGGACCGGGACCACCGGGTTCTCCGATTTTCGCGAAGGAGGACTCAATGGACTCAAGCTGCTCTATGCGGCGGAGGCCGCCCTGCCCATTCACGGGATCGCGCTCGGCCGGCCCGTCGGACTCACCTACGATTTCCGCGAGGTCGCGGCGATCCTCCGCGCCTCGGACGGGATCGCGGTGAGTTCGTACATCGATTGGCCGCGTCATGCCATCGAGAAGCTCGCGGCGGACGTCCGACGGGCCAAGAAGATCTTCGCGATCCATTGTTCCGAACGCGTGCGCGAGGAGATCGACGATGTGCTCGATTTGAAACCGGCATTCCTCGTCCACATGGTTCAGGCGACGGACGCGGACCTCGAGCGTTGCGCGGACGCGCACATCCCAATCGTCGTGTGTCCGCGGTCGAACGCGTTCTTCGGGATGACGCCGAACATCCCACGCATGTTGAGGCAGGGCGTGGGGCTGCGGCTGGGAACCGATAACGCCATGATCAACACACCCTCCCTCCTGCGGGAAATGGAATTCGCGTATCGCGTCGCAAGAATGAAAGGCGGTTTGCCGGCGCGCGAGATCTTCGAAATGGCGTTACGGGGACGTCGTCTCGCCGATCCGGATGCAACATCGGCGATTCGCGTCGGTGCGCCGGCGGACCTCGTCATCTTGGATCTCCCCGGAGGGCCGAATGGGTTTGCGTCGCTCGTGCGAGCCTCTGCGAGCGATGTTCGCCTTGTCGTTTCCGGCGGACAACAGTGGCCCGCACCGGCTCCGTCGGTCCGGGACGCATTGATGTTTCGGGGACGACGGCGAGGTGCCGGTCGCTCTACCCGATGAGTGAACCAGAGCCCACCCCATCCTTTATCCGAAGGCCTCACTTTCTGGCGGCAATGGCCTCCTACGACGACGTCATGTCGTTGTCCGTCCGCCGCGGTGTCTTGTGGCCGGCGGTCGATTTGTATGGAGGATTCGCGGGTTTCTACGACTATGGCCACAACGGCGTTCTCATGCGCCGACGGTGGGAAGATCTTTGGATCGAGACCTTCCTTGGATTGAGCGACAACTACTACATCATCGACACGACGACGATCCTCCCCGAGCCGGCTCTCAAGGCCTCCGGCCATGTGGATCACTTCACGGACATCCTCGTCACGTGCACGCGCTGCGGTGAGTCGTACCGCGGGGATCAGCTGATCGAGGCCACGACGCACGAAGAGCACGAGGGCCTCACACCCGGAGAAATCGATGCCCGCATCCGCGAGTTGAAGATCCGATGCCCGAATTGCAAGGGCGAACTGGGACCGGCCCGACCGTTCAACATGATGTTCCCAGTCGACGTCGGGCCGACCGGCAAGGACCGCGCCTACCTCCGGCCGGAGACGGCCCAGGGAGTCTACCTCAACTTCAAACGAGAGTTCGAGGCGCTGCGGCGGAAACTTCCGATGGGGCTCGCCATCGTCGGGCGGGCGTATCGGAACGAGATCAGCCCGCGCCAGGGCGCCTATCGGATGCGGGAATTTCTCCAGGCGGAACTCCAGATCTTCTTCGACCCCGCGACGTTTGCCGACGGGCTGCCCTTCGACTCGATCGCGTCGACGCCGATTCGCATCGCCTGGGCCACGGAGAAGAACGAGGCCGGCGCGCACGAGATCGCCGCGAGAGATCTCGTCGCCCGCGATCTGCCCCCGTGGTACGTCTATCACCTCGCGGCGGTCCAGCGTTACTACCTCGACCGGCTCCGGGTCCCTCGAGATGCGTTCCGCTTTGCAGAGCTCGATGAGAAAGAGCGCGCGTTCTACAACAAAATCCACTTCGACATCCAGGTGAAGCAGGAAAGCCTCGGCGGCTTCAAAGAGGTCGGCGGCGTCCACTATCGGACGGACCACGACCTGAAAGGGCACGAGGCCGTGTCTCATGCAAAGCAGTCCGTGACCTTTGGCGGCTCGAAGCTCATCCCGCACGTCCTCGAGTTGTCCTTCGGCGTGGATCGCAACGTGTGGGCCCTGCTCGACCTGTCCTTCAGCAAGACGGAGCGGATTGTCTTGCGGCTCCCGCCGCGTCTGGCGCCCGTGAGCGCCGGCGTCTTCCCGCTCGTGAACAAGGACGGGCTCCCCGAAAGAGCCGGAGCGATTCACGCCAACCTGAGGAAGCGCCTCGTGGTGTTCTACGATGAATCGGGATCGATCGGCCGACGATACGCTCGCATGGACGAGATCGGCACTCCGTTCTCCGTGACGGTGGATCACGAGTCGCTCGAGGGAAAGGGCGTCACAGTCCGCGAGCGGGACTCGCAAAAACAAATCCGGGTGTTGGAGGCGGACCTCGCGGACACGCTCACGGGACTCCTCTCCGGCGATTCCAAGTTCGGCGCGTGAGGGCATGGCGTCGTCGCGCCTCGTCGACGCGTTCGTCCGCCGACTCGAGCGTGCGGTCGCACAAGAGGTCGAAGGTCGCGATCGCGTGGCCCTCGCGTACTCCGGCGGGCTGGCAAGCACACTCGTCGCGATGCTCGCGCGAAAGCGAAGTGCCCTAGACTGCGTTGTCGCTGGCGTCGACGGCTCGCCCGACATCCGGGCCGCGAAAGCGGCGAAGGCTCATCTCGACTACCGGGTCGAGTTTCTCATCTTGAATCGGAGGGACGCGACAAGGATCTATGGGCGAATCGCGGCCGCTGATCCGGATTTGCGGGAGCGTGACGTCGAGAACCTGGTACCACTCCACGCGGCCCTCGAGCGTGTCAAAGGTCGTCCGGTGATCTCCGGTTTCGGATTGCCGCCGCTCAGACCGGCGGTGGTCTCTGCGCTCGAGCGCTCGGACGTGGCCTTGCCGATCCGCAACGCCTCCCGCGGAACGACACTTTCGCGCTCCACGCTCCGGGCCGCGGCCACAGTGCTTGGCCTCCCGGTGGAGTGGGCTCGCATAGCCCATCGCGCTCCGGTGGAAGGCGCAGGGATCCGGGAATACTTCGAACCGGAAGTCGAGCCGCGGAATCACGACTCCACTCAATCGCGTTTGTGAGAATCACGAAGCCGCGACAATCTGTCCGATGAGGCATCGGTAACAAGATTAAATAGACCCCTTACGAATGGTCGCCTCAGTCGGCGTCCGCGCGACGGACAATCGGTTGGGGGGGCTCCAACCAGTGCAAAGTCGAACCGCGCACTTACCACGCTTCATCTCCGGAGTCGCGCTCCTCCTCCTTGCGTTCACGCTCACAGCCTCTCTCGTTTCCGCAGTCCCTCGCCGCTCTTATTATCAGCTCGCGGTGATCCTCAACGACTCCCACGCCCCCGACGTAGACTTCAGTTTCTGGTTGGATTCGCCGTATCCGAACAACCTGAGTTACAGCGATACGATGGCGGCGACGATCAGCATCACAGTGAAGTTCGGCCCCGAACTCGCCTATGGTCAGGTTCCTGGAGGAGTCTACCAGAACGTAACGCACGACAGGATTGGGGATTGGTGGTTCTTCGCCAACGCCACGGAGACCCCGCAGACCGCGAATCCGGTCTTCACGACGGTCGCCGTCACGGTGACGTACACCGACAATTTTGATCAGAACCCGCGGACGATTTATCGGTCCCTGACGTTCGCCCTGAAGTACAGCGCGCCTCCGGCTCCCGTGAATGCCGTCTGGGCGGCGGCCGCGGGCCTCGGTGCCGCGGGCGTGCTCGGCCTCGGCGTGTACGTGACCCGACGAGCGCGTCTCGAGGAGCTGTACTTGATGCACGACAGCGGGATGCTGATCCGTCACTGGTCGCGCACGCAAGGCATGGTCCACGACAGCGACATCATGAGCGGCATGCTCATCGTCCTCCAGGAGTTCGTGCGAGACTCGTTCGACGATCGGGGCGGCACCCTGGAACAGTTACGCTTCGGGCAACGTCAAGTGCTCATGCTCCGGGGCCAACATGCGGTCCTCGCGGCCGTGATCGTGGGCCGGTACCTGAACAATCTGCCGAGGAAACTCCAGATCGCGGTGTGGGAGTTCGAACGGTCTCACGCCGACATCCTCGCCCAGTGGGACGGGAACGTAGCGCTCCTCCCGCAGGCGGATCTCATCGCGGAGCGATTCATCCGCCCTCGGCTCCGATTCCATCCGAACTGAGGCCCTCCTATTCGCATCGCTGACATTGAGTCAGCAAGCGTTATAAGAGTGGCCCCCGCATGGAACGATGCGTCATGGTCGATGACCACGTCAAGCGAAAAATCTTGCTCCTCGGCGACGGCGCCGTGGGCAAGACGAGTCTCATCCGACGCTTCGTGGTCGACAAGTTCTCGGACGAGTACATCACGACGATCGGCACGAAAGTCACGAAGAAAGACTTGCGGATCGAATCGCCCGGGAGAGCGACCGACATGACATTCATGATCTGGGACGTCCTCGGCCAGAAAGGGTACCGGGGAATCCAGGAGAGCTCGTTCCAGGGGGCGAAAGGCGCGCTCCTGGTCTACGACGTGACTCGCCCGGAGACGGCCGAGAGCCTGCACGAATATTGGATCCCGCACCTCCTCTCCATCACCGACCCGATCCCGATCGTCCTCGTCGCGAACAAGGTGGACCTCGCGAGTTCCCGGCGGCAGGTCCAAGAACAGCTCGACGACCTGAAGGACGTGCTCCAGGTGGACGGCTTCGTGAGCTCGGCGAAGACCGGGCTGAACGTCGAGGCGGGCTTCCTCGGCCTTGCGAAGGCGATGATCGCCGAAGCGGATGCGAAGATCACGAAGGCACAAGCGATCGAGGAGACTTGGAATCCGTACATCGCGGTCACGGACCAAATCATCATGGACTTCTGCGAGTTCATGGGAGGCCACGAAGCCGCGATGCCCATCGTCCGGCAGCAGCTCACCCGGGCGGGGATCGATGTCAAGGCACCGACGCGGGAGGGCCTGCGTCTCGCCGTCGACTACCTCGCGGAAGCGGAGTCGGCGTTCCGTAACGCCGCGGACGTGGAGGCGAGCAAGCTCCGCCGCCTCGGCTGGATCAAAGAAATCTCGTGATCACAGCCCTTTGACCATGTACGGGGCACGCAGCTCGTATCCGAGGTTGCGATAGTACCCGCGGACGCCGACTCCCGCGGTGACCCGGACCTCGCGCGCGTTGAATTCCTCCAGGGCGAGGCGCTCGCATTCGCTCATCAGCCGACGACCGAATCCGCGGTGTTGCCAACGGTCTCGCGCGGCCTCGTGAATCTCCACCATCGGACCGAACACCTTCAACTCCCGGACGGTCGCGCCGGATTCGTCGATTCGGAGGCGTGCGTAGGCGACGAGCACATCAAGCCCGGGATCCTCGATGCTGAGGAAGACCTCGTGTCCTCGGGAGGACTCGTAATCGCATCGGAGCATCGTGAGCGTTTCCGGGCGTGGGTCGATGCCGCGGAATCCGACTTCCCGGCACCGCACGCAGACACACCTCAGGCCGAGCTGCCGAAGTCGTTCCCGCGCGAGCACGCGCAGGTCTCCCTTCTTCGGACCATCCTGGATTTCCGGCGCCCCGATCTCGCGCTGGACGCGCTGGATGCGGCACCACCGCGGGACCATCGCCTTCACGCGGGCGACGAGGTCGACGGCCTCTTCCGTCGAGAGCGGCGAGTACCGCCCGGATTTCCAAAGTCCGTACAGGGCCGTTCCGGGCAGGACCAGCGTCGGATAGATCTTCAGAAAGTCCGGACGGTAGTCCGAATCTTCGAACAGCGTCCGGAAGGAGTGGAGGTCGCGGTCGCAATCCGAACCGGGGAGGCCCGGCATCATGTGCGCGCCGATCTTCAGGCCGGCGGCCTTCGCGCGGCCCATCGCGGCACGGCTCTGCGCGTCCGTATGGCCCCGGTGGACGGCCTCGAGGACATCGTCGTGGGTCGACTGAATTCCGAGCTCCACTCGGGTCGTGCCGAGACCGAGGCAGTCGTCGACCTCCGACCCGAGAAAACAGTCGGGCTTCGTTTCGATCGTGAGTCCGATGCACCGCACGCTGGCGGTCTCGTTCTCCGTTTGGGCCGTCCCGATCGAGTCCGAGATATTCCCGTTCATCGCGTCGAGACACCCTTTCACGAACCACTCCTGGTATCCACGCTCGAGAGACGTGAACGTCCCTCCGAGCACGATCAAATCGACCTTGTCGGTCGGATGTCCGATGTCCCACAGGGA
>WNGN01003344.1_pt1 | contig 11749 bp, 11 predicted proteins | sample 5400561 | NCBI WGS metagenome assembly WNGN01 (sample SAMN13153379, study PRJNA577476) | soil metagenome | isolation source: 115 cm soil or saprolite under Garry oak tree replicate 2 | place: USA:California | collected 2016-06-15
AGCCGCGACGTTTGCGCTCGCGGTTTGCCGCCTCCGTGCCGTGGCGCACCGATTCGAGAATGGCGTCAGCATCGAGGTTCGACCCCTCATCATCGCGCACGTAACCGCTCTGGTCATAGGAAAACAGCACGAACCACGGTGCAGGGTTCGCATCCGACTGGCACAAGACGACGCCGCGTTCGTTGCCGGATACGGGATTCTCGGTCACCTCGAGAAAGATCTTGACGCCCTCCATGCCCGTGAACAGGCATCCCGCCGGGACGCCGATCGTGGCTTCCGTGCCGAGCACGCCCTTCATCGGCCCTTTGACCCAGGGGATCTTGTCGGCCTGAGCGGCGGCCGCCGCGGGAACAGCCGCCAGGCACATCACGAGACGGCACAACGTCGAGCGCGCGAGCATGCAACCTCCAGCGAAATGAGTGCGCGGAGCGAACGGTGGGGGCGCAAGAGCGGTACAACATTGTAAACGCGTTAAAAAATGCAACTAGGGAGCGCGCGAAGAGTCACAAATGCAGATCACTGCTTGAGCTAGGGCACATGCGCAAAAGGCCGCGGAGTCGCCGCGGCCTTTTGCTCTCCCTCCACAAACCGACGACTACGGCGTGGTCTTCTTGTTCCGCGGGTCCTGTGCGGAATTCACGTACGTGAGCTCGAACGGGCCTTCACCGCTGACCTGCAGCACGGTCACGCCCTGCGCCCGCGCATAGTGGTGGGCGTTCGCGGGTGCCGTGATGAAACCGCCGCCGGCCAAGCGGATCGCCGAGCGCATTTTAACCGTGTCGCCCATCCCGACCAGGAACGTGCCAGCGAGGACCGTCACATGCTCGTCGGTGGGATGGTAGTGCGGCGGGAACATGAAGTGATCCGGCAGGCGAAGCCGGATGGTATAGAAGCCGGACTTACTGGGATCCCCCTGCAGCACGGCGAAGCGGGCGCCATGCGGCAGGAAGTCTGGGCCCGGGCCCCACTTGACCGCCGCGCCGGAGTGGACGGGGCGCCGGAGTGGACGGGGGCTTGAGCGACCGCGAGCTGGGGCAAGAAGGCAGCTACCAGCGCGAGTGTGAGCATGCGCATCGACGGCTCCGAGTAGTTAAGGAGAGTGGAGAGGATATCCGCGCTGGCGCCGATGGCAAGGGATCGTGAATCAATGCGACGGCGCGGCGGGTAAGTCGTTGAGCATATAACGCGTTATGTGCCACTCCGTTCCTTCGCGGCGCCAAATGGTCATGAAGCGACCGCGGCCCTGGATCGGCGGGCCGCCTTTCTTCGCGGCCTGGATCTCCTCGTAGGTCCCGATGTCGATTGCGTGATCGCCACTCACGATGATGTCCTGGTGATCGAGCTTGAGCAGCGGGACATCGTACGTCGCCATCTCGTCGGCAAAGAGCTTTCGGGTTGCCTCCGGGCCGACCACATCGGGGACTCCCGAGATCAGGATGCGGATGTCGCTGGACACGAGGCCGAGTGCCGCCGCGGTATCGCCGTGAATCCAGGCCTGGACGTACTGCTGCGAAGCAGCGAGGACGGCCGCGCTGTCGGCGGCGATCCGCGACGCCGCTCGACCGTTGCAGCCGAGGATCGGTAAGGCAACGAGCAGCGCGACGAAGTGTGCGGTTTTGGTCATAAGAGAAAGATCGTGGCAAACGGTCGACATTGCAGTACACGGGAGACGTGATAGTATCCACCGCAGCATGACGCGTTTCATTCCGTGCCTCTTCGCCGCTGCCATCGCTGCACGTGTCTCACCTGCCGCAGCCCAGGCTCCTAAGCCGGACTACACCCGCGCAGACGTGCAATTCATGTCGGGCATGATCTACCATCACGCGCAGGCGGTGCTGATCGCAGGCTGGGCGCCATCGCACGAGGCGGGAGAGTCGGTGCGCACCCTGTGCGAACGCATCGTGGCCAGCCAGAAGGACGAGATCGCCCTCCTGTCGCGTTGGCTCGCCGACCGGCACGAAGCCGTGCCGCGCCCCGATCCTGAGCACATGATGATGCCTGAGATGGACGCCACACACATGATGCCGGGGATGCTCTCCGCGGAGCAGCTGGCGGCGCTGGATCGGGCCCGCGGGCCGGCGTTCGATCGCTTGTTCCTGAGCTTGATGATCCAGCATCACCAGGGCGCGATCACGATGGTGAATCAACTGTTCGCCGCGAGCGGCGGTGAGGAAGAACCGGTCTACAAGATGGCGACCAGTGTGTTCGCCGATCAGACCACCGAAATCGAGCGGATGCAGCGGATGCTCGCCGCTGACGTCTTCGCGCCACCCACACCCAGATAGGATTGTCCATGAAATCGCTTCGTGTATTGCTTCACGCTGCCGCGGTCGTGTCGCTTGCTGCGTGCGCCTCGGGCGGAGGCGGGAATAATTCCACCGTCGCACCGACCCCCGATCCGCGCGTCGCCCTGAAGCCCGGATTGAAGGACGCGGGCCAGGCGGCGTGGAATCTGAAGCTGCTGACCAACGTGCCGCCGTCGGAGAAGTTCGTCGGCTCGACGAACTCCGACCTCTCCTTCTACAAGAACTATGTCATCCAGGGCAACTACAACGGCTTCGAAGTCTGGGACATTACGACGCCGTCACGCCCCACGCTGAAAGACGGGTATTACTGCCCCGCATCGCAGAGCGACGTGTCCGTGTTCCGGAATCTGCTGTTCGTCTCCGGCGAGGGGACCGGCGGCCGGCTCGATTGCGGCGGCGCCGGCGTGCACGACTCGGTATCGCATGACCGGCTGCGCGGCATCCGCATCTTCGACCTCAGCGACGTGGCGAATCCGAAATACATCGCGAACGTGCAGACGTGCCGCGGCTCGCACACCCACACGGTGGTCATCGATCCGAACGACACGGCGAACGTGTTCGTCTACGTCTCCGGCTCGGCGCCGGTGCGCTCGTCCTCCGAGCTGCCCGGGTGCGTGAAGCAGTCTCCCGACTCGAATCCAAACAGCGCGCTGTTCCGGATCGAAGTCATCAAGGTGCCGCTCGCGGCGCCGCAGACGGCCGCGATCGTGAGCTCGCCACGGATCTTCGATTCGCTGACCCAGGCGCCGACCCACAGCGAGATGCCGCAGGACATCGCCGAAGGCCACCGCCTGGCGGACTCAGCGCGCGCGCACGGTGGGTTCACGGTGACGCTCTTCGGGATGGAGCAGGTTGTCGGGCCGCGCTTCACCACTCCGCTGCTCGACAGTATCGTCAAGGCTCGTGGTGGGACGGGCACACCGACCACGGGCGATAGTGCCGCGCTCCGCACGAACTTTCAGGGTATCGTCGACAAGATGTTCGGCCTGAATCAGCCACGCACCGGCCCGGCGCCCGGACCGAATCAATGCCACGACATCACGGTCTATCCGGCGATGGGGCTCGCGGGCGGCGCATGCGGCGGCTACGGGCTGCTGCTCGACATCAGCGATGCCGCGCATCCCCGCCGCATCGGCGCGGTGGCCGACTCGAACTTCTCCTACTGGCACTCGGCGACGTTCAACAACGACGGCACCAAGCTGCTGTTCTCCGACGAGTGGGGCGGCGGCGGGCAGCCGAAGTGCCGCGACTACGACAAACCGCAGTGGGGCGCCGACGCGATCTTCACGGTCGAGAATCGCCGGATGGTGTTCCAGAGCTACTACAAGATGCTGGCGCCGCAGACGGCGAACGAGAACTGCGTCGCGCACAACGGCTCGCTGATTCCGATCCCCGGCCGCGACGTGATGGTGCAGGCATGGTATCAGGGCGGGATCTCGGTGTTCGATTGGACCGACCCGGCCCACCCGAAGGAGATCGCGTTCTTCGACCGTGGACCGGTGGACGGGACGAAGCCCGTGGGCGGCGGCTCGTGGTCGGCGTACTGGTATAACGGCTACATCTACAGCTCCGAGATCGCGCGCGGGCTCGACGTGTTCGAGCTGAGGCCCAGCGGGCTCCTCTCGCGCAACGAGATCGAGGCCGCCAAGCTCGTGCACCTCGATTATTTCAACACGCAGGATCAGCCGAAGATCACCTGGCCGGCGAGCTTCGTCGTGGCGCGCGCGTATGTCGATCAGCTCGAACGGTCCAATGGCCTCACGGCCCTGCGGCTGAAGGCGGTGCGGCAGGAGCTGGACCGCGCCGAGAAGGCCACTGGTCAGGCGCGTCGTGATGCGCTGAACGGGCTCGCGACCGCGCTCGGCCAGGACGCTGCGACCTCCAGCGATCAGGCGAAAGTGCAGAGGCTGGCGAGCGTGGTGACGGACCTAGCGAACGCGCCGGGGACCGCCGCGCAGTAAGACAGTTGTAGCTGCGCGAACGCAAAGGCCGCGGAGAGATCCGCGGCCTTTTGCTCGTCACCTGCTTCACATCGTCCCGGGCCGATCGCCGTTGTTGATGTCGCGGATGATTTTCCAGGACCCGCCCTCCTGCCGCTGCCACACCGTCAGGTACTTCCCGGTATCGACGATGTCGGCCCCGGTACCTGTCTTGGGATGGAGCGTCCAGCTGTAGGTGCCCCGCTCGATCGCGTAATCGCTGCTGAGGATGACGTCCTTGGTATCGAGTCGTGCGTCCACGAGACTGAACTGCGCCAGGAAGCTGGTGAAACCCTGGCTGATGCCGGCGCGGCCTTCCCAGGCGGGCATGTTGGGCGGCATGAGGACCGCGTCGTCGGTGTAGTTCGCGCTGAGTGTGGCGGGGTCCGCACGTTTAAAGGCGTCGATGAAGCGCGCGTTCGCGGCGGTGATGGCCTGGTGGACCGCCGCAGAGTCCGGGTCCAACCCGGTGGCTTGTACGGTGGCAACGCGCCAGGAGCCTCGGTCCCTGACCCACACTTCCAGGATCGAACCGTTCTCGATCTGATAGCGATGGAGGAATGCGGTCCCCACCGCTTGGAATTGCTCGTGTTGAACCGGAGGCGCCGTCGTCGGCTTCTGCTGCTTGATCTGGGCCGAACGCTGCGCTTTGGTCATCGCGCCCCATGGGAAGACGACGATGAAATTGTCCGTCGTCAGCTTGTCCCAGGTCGCCGCGTCGGCTTGCGCGACGGCGAGGTTGCGGGCCTGCGCGGCAGCGCGAAGGTCCGCGGGAGTCTGGGCGCTGCCGGCGCGCGGAACGATGAGGGTCAGGACTGCCGCGGCGAGCAATGGCGAGCGCGTGGTCATGACGGCCTTTCGGTGCGAGAGGGTTAGAACTAGCGCCGTTTGACCGAATCCGCGAACGCCTCCTACACCGATCGATAGAGCAGATGGGGCACGCCGTCGTGCTCCACCTCGCGCTCGTAGATCATGCCCGCCTTCACGAGGACGCGTTGCGAGCCGAGGTTGTCGTGGCGTGTGATGGCGACGATCGAGGGACGCTTCAGCTCGTGGCGGCCGAGCCGCAGCAGCTCCGTGGCGACCTCGGTGGCGAGTCCCCTGCCCCAGTATTGTGTATGTAGGCCGTAACCCAGCTCGACCTCGTCGGTCCCTTCGACATCGAGGTGGCGGAGCACGCAGCGGCCGGCGACGTCGCCCGCCGTATCGCGCAGGATCCACAGCCCAAAGCCGTGGTCGTCCCAATGCCGGAGGTTCTTCGTCATATAGACGCGCGTTTGCGGATTGCTGCGCGTGCCGCCGAGGAGCGCCATGTACTCGGCGTCCGAGTCCATGGCCCGGATCGCGTCGAAGTGCGCCGGGGTGAGGCGCTCGGCGCGGAGGCGCGCGGTAGTGAAGGAGTCGGGGAAGGACATCATTCCCGTCGAAGCACGAAGTTGATCGGCAGACGCACGAGGGCGCGCACTGCCTGGCCATGCAGGCGCGCTGGACGGAAGACAGCGGCGCGCACGTAGTTTACGGCGGCGGAGTCGAACTCCGGATTGGCACCTTGCACGAGCTCGACCGATTCGAATTCAACGTGACCGGTCGTATCGAGGATCGCCTCCACGATCACATGACCTTCGATGCCGATCCGCCGCAGCTCCGGCGGGTATTCGAGCTCGGGTGCGGACACTAATTGGGGAACTTCGTCCAGCGCCGTCGCCAAGTACACGCTGTCGAGGCGATTCGCCCCGCAGTACCGCGCCGTCCAGGTGAGCCCCTCGAAGCACGGGCACTGCGCCTCCAGCTCTGGAAGGTGATTGCGCAAGCCGCGCGTGTTGAAGCTCGCGGTTCTCGCTCCTTCGTCGACCAGCCGAAACTCGATGCCGAGATCGGGATTGCGGAGGACCTTTCTCACAAAGTCGTCCGGCCCCGGAACAAAGGCCGCGCTGTGCTCCCGAGACAGAATCCAGGGGGTCGGCGGCGGCGGGGATCTCGTTGCCCCCCAGAACACTCGGACCGGCGTGTGGCGGGTGTCAGCCAGGAGAACCGCTGACGTCATCAGGTAGACCGACAATCCAGCAGTGTCGCACAGAATGTGCAGCGACGGACGAAACTCGCGCAGGGGTCCCCGAACTGGAGCGACCGCGTCCACCTGCAAGATTGTATAGTGGCTCATGCCCTTCATTGAATGGACGACCTGCCACATGTCCTGCGACGTGGCGGGCGGTGGCTCCCAGCCGAGCGAATCAGATCGCGGCGCTGGAGACCGCACGGCAGGGGGAGGCGGGGCGGCCCGCTTCACAAGAAATCGGCGCGGGACATATCCTGAGTGCGTGCCGACGCTCACCTGGCACCATCCGTTGCTGCAGATCGTGACGTAGACCTCAGTCTTCGACGTCAGACGTTCGACCATGCGCGCGGCCATGTTCGGCGCCTCGCGCAACCGGACGGCGGCAGTGATTGTGGCGCTGGTCTCTTCGAGCGGGGCTTGAGCGGCAAGCACCGCACTCGAGAGCAGAATGGCGAGGACGGACCACAGCGTCCTCACCTCAGCAGGTCTTCGAACGTCCGGTTCAGAAACGGATAGCACTGCCAGTCGCGATAATGGGGGAACGTCATCATGGGGATTTTAGCGGTCACAGACGCATCGTCCGGCCGTCGCTGCGCCACCAACTGGTCACCGGAAAGCCATCGATCAGCGCGGGCAGGTAACGGCGCATCCGCAACATCTGCACCAGCTGTTCATCGAACTCACGCAGTCCAGACGACTGCGATAGCCGCACCTCCGTGACCTGGCCGCTCGGCGCGATGATCACATCGGCGTTGATGCGGAAATCCAAGCCCGGCATGATGCGATCGCCGGGGTGAGAGTGCACCAAGATCACCTCGCTGAGCCGGTCAGGCTTGGTCACGAGGACCGGCGGGCAGTAGAACGATCGCTCGAGGGTGACCGCAACCGCATCGGTTCCTGTGCCCGCCCCCGCCCCCGCCCCCGCCCGCGCCCGCGCCCCCGTCACGCGGACGCGCACTGCCCAGACGTGCTTGGATTTCTGCGGCACGAACGCGTTCGCGAGCAACAGGCCGGCGCTGTCGATGGGCGCGTCGAGGACGTGCACCTGCGGGAATGAATCCGATTCCGTGTAGACCAGACTCAGCAGCACGCCGTGGGGGGCGAGCATCGCTGCGGAGAGCCCCTGGACGATGCGCGCGGAATCGAGGAGCACGCTGACGCGCGGCAGAGTCTTGGGGTTCTCGGTGGAATCACACTGGCGCTGCTGCGCGAGGAGGGGCCCGCGATTTCCGACGACGACTATGAGCGCGACCGTGGTGGCGAGCGAGCGCAGACAAACCTCCAGCGTGCTAGCCGGTTTGGCGCGTTGCAAATCGTACACCGAACCCAAAAAATTGTGCACGCTCATCCAGCGTCACTTAAAAAACACTACAATCCCGATTGGAAATGTCTGCAGCGCGGCACGTTTACCCTGAAAGCCCTCGCCATGCACATATTCGAAGCCGAGCTCTCCGAACACCGCCACGCGATCGACCACGTTGAGCTGCGCACCCGCGAGGGCGCGTGCCGCCCAGATTTTGCCGGCCAGGCCACCCGAGCCGCTGATGTTGCCCACGCCGCCGCCGGCGCCGAGGTAGGAGATGAGGCGGTTCCAGGACGCGGTCCGGCACAGCACATCGAGGTTCACGGTGTACTGCGTCGTCTCGTTCGTGCCGCCGAGCGGCGTTTCGGTCTTGTTCCACGCGAACGACACCGCTGGTCGGACCACGACGGCGGGTGAGGCACGCCAGGTGACGCCGACCGCGGGGCTACCGCCTACTCGGAGATTGAGACCGAGCGTGCCGAGCTCGCGTTGTTGAGCCAGCAGCGGAGTGGCCAGCACGATGACGGGGGCAACGAGGGCGAGGCGCATGGGCTCTCCAAGGGAATGGACAAGTCGAAGAGTACCCGCCGTTTCGCCGACCGTTCAGGCCTGGCGCTCCAAACGTCATAAGTCGCTGCTACCTGAGAAGGTCTTCGAACGTCCGGTTCAGAATCGGATAGCGCTGCCAGTCGCGATAATCGAAGTGCCACCACTCACTCGGGTTGACCGTGAACCCCTGGGCCTCGAGCACGCGGCGCAGCAGGGCGCGGTGCCAGCGCTGCCGCGACGTGCCGCCCGGGAAATCGGCCACCGCCCGCGGCGTCGCCTCGTCGTAGGTCGAGGGCATCTCGACCGGCTGCCCCGTCGCCAGGTCATACAACGTGATGTCCACCGCCGCCCCGCGGTTGTGCTTCGAGCCGCGCCCGGGATCCGCCACGAGCCACCGCGACTGGGGCGGCGTGGCGTCCCAGAACACCTTGGTCACGTACCACGGCCGGTAGGCATCGTGGATCAAGAGACCGTAGCCGAGGGGGCTAAGCGCGCGCGCCGCGCGCACGAGCGCTTGGGCCGCGGGTCGCTGCAGGAACGCGTGTACCGACGAGTAGAACACGCTGCCGAGAAAATTGTTGGTCGTGGCGTAGCGGACGTCCAAGTGCACGCTCGAGTCGAGGCGTGCCGGCTCCACGAGATCCGGGGCCAGAAACGCGCCGCTCTCGGCAGGCGGAGTCAGGCGGCGATCGATCTGCAGCAGCTCCGCGACCGGTCGCACGGGCTGGAGCCGGAGCTGCCCGCCATCCGCCGGACCCATCGCCAGCCGGTGCAGCGTCACGCGGCCAACTTCGATTTCGCCCGCGCGGAACACGACGCGCTCAGCGTCGTAGATCCGCGGACCCGTAAACGTGAAGACCGATTCCGAGGTCTGAACCACATGCGCTGGCGCCGCGGGCTTCACGAGCAGCGCCAGCGCGCCGCGGTCCTCATAGACGTAGAGCGTGTCGTGCTCCGCAGCGTACGCGCCGATCAAGGCGAGCCAGGCCGCCGGCGGCGCGGGGGGGGGCTTCGGGGGCTTCGGCGGCAGCGAGTTGGGGAGCTGGGGGAGCTGGAGGACGAGAGCGAGGACGAAGATCATGGGTGTCAAATCTACGGCGGACGTCCGACCTCAGAATAAGTGCGATTGCTCACCGGCCTGGGACGGCTTAACAACGATGTGACGACCGGCGTCCCAACCCGCAGACAGCAGTGACTTGTGCGTGACCCCCACGTGAACTTCTGGAGGATGAGCCTATGCGCACCATACACCCCTCGCTACGCACGCTAGCCGGTGCGGCCGCCGCCCTGGTGTTCGTTACGGCGTGCAACAACGACCGGAGCATGGCACCCACGACGCCCGTCTTGTCACAAGCCCAGGCCGAGAGCCTCGCGACGACCGTGGTGACGGATATCGTCGGGGAGATCGGGACAGCGACGATGGATGGTTCGGCGGGGAGCGGCCTCGGCGCGACCGCGTCATTATCTGCGTCCGCGCCCGCGGGCGCGACTACCGCAACGCAGTGCATTCCGACGGAGTCGCCCACCCCGGTCGTCAACTCCGACAACGACGGCGTCCCCGACTCAGTGCAGTTTGATTACACCGGCTGCGTCATCTCCCGTCCCCTCTCGATCGACTCCCTCTCGGGCATGATCGATCTGATCGACCCGACGAAACTCGTGGCTGATCACGCAGTCGAACGGGTCTTCACAGACTTCAAGCGTATCACGGTGAACCTCGTCTCGGGTGCCAAGTCATCGGTGACGGACAACGGCGAGCGCATGGCGTCCCATGATGGCACGACGCTGCGCAGCAGCGAGACCAACTTCCGCACCGATTACGTGTTCGCAAACGGCGGCACCGCAGAGCACGTGCGCACCTGGGAGTCCATCTTCACTGCGGATGTCGCGGGCTCGATCATGCCGAACACGCTCCTGCCGAGTGGCACGTGGTCGGTGACCGGCACGTCGTCATGGACGCGGGGGCAGAGGTCCTACTCACTCACGGTGTCGACAAATCCGCCGCTCCACTACAACGCGAGCTGCACCGCCGCGCCCCGCTTCGATGCGGGCAAGATCACGGCCGTCGTGGTGCGGAATAGCCAGACTGTTACCGTGACGATCGAGTTCACGGCTTGCGGCGTGTACACCGTCACACGCTCCTAAGACTGCACTGGTAATATGCAAAAGGCCGCGGATCACTCCGCGGCCTTTTTGCTGACCCTTCAAGGCACGAGCTCGCATCTCGGCAAAGACGCCGGGTAGCTCGAGCCGAAGACGTTGCGCGCCCAGCAATTCCCCGTACCGCTGCCGTCCCACAGCAGATCGACGGCGGGAAGGAATGGAATAGGTGATGCCCCGCCATTCCGCGTGACGACATTGCCCGTGATGCGCGCGCCATCGGGATTGGGCTCGATGTCCGCGAAGGCCTCGAGCGGCAGGCCCGCCAATGCGCCGAGCAGGAGCGTGCTGCCCACGGCGATCCCAGTGAACGCGTTGCCCATCACCACGTTCTGGGACACCCTCGTCCGGTCGGTGCCCACCACCAGAATTCCCGAGCCACTGGGCACGAACGACTCGATTTCGCCGGGCGCGGCGAAATTCGGGTGGTTGTTGTCGTGCACGCGGTTGCCGGCGACGAGAATGTCGGCCGAGGTCTTGACGTCGAGCCCGGGTAGCAGCACCACGAGGATGCCGGCGACGTTGTCGAAGGTCTCGTTGCCCACCGCTCTCACGTCGGAGGAATTCTCGAGCTCGATGCCGTTGACGTTGCCGAAGGCCACGCTGCCGCGGATGATGACGTGATGCGATTGACCGACATAGATGCCGGTGTCGCTATGGCCGCTCGCGCGGCAGTGCTCGATGACGCCGTTGGAGGAGAACACGGGGAAGAGGCCGTATTCGCCGTCGTCCACGGCGCTGACGTTCGCGAGCAGGAACCCATCCACGCCGACGAGCCGGACCCCGTTTTCTTCGAAGCCGCGCACCGTCACGTTCACCAGAGCGAAGCCATCGCCCGCGTCCGATACGCTGATGCCGTCCTCTGCGTCGCCCGGGTTTTCGATCGTGACGTCGCCTCGACCCACGAGCTTGATGCCGGCTTTGGCGACGGTCAGGGCTTCGTGATACGTGCCCGGACTGATCAGGATGACCGAACCCGGGGCGGCGGCGTTGATCGCGGCCTGAATCGAGCCGCCGGACGGGACGACGGCGTTGGGGATGCCGAATCGTTCGGCGGTGACTGGAGGTGCGGCCACGCGGTCGGCGGGGGCGCCATCGCAGGCAGCGAGAACGAAGGAGAGCGTGAGGGAAAGGTGGAGCGAGGCGTGACGAAGCATGGGGGATCTCCTTGTCAGGTATACCAAGCAGCCTGCACGCGGCGCGTCAAGTCGGCGTCAAGATGGCATGGGTCGCCGCTCAAGCGCGCGAATGATCAGCGCAAAGACCGCATATGAAACGAGGGCTGTGATCGCTGCGGCGTTATCGGAGGCCGGTGGTGGGCCGAAGAAGACGTACGCCTGGATCGCGAGCATGATGACGCCGAACACCAGCATCGCGGTGCGGCGCGCCGTGCCCA
>WNGN01006351.1_pt1 | contig 11728 bp, 12 predicted proteins | sample 5400561 | NCBI WGS metagenome assembly WNGN01 (sample SAMN13153379, study PRJNA577476) | soil metagenome | isolation source: 115 cm soil or saprolite under Garry oak tree replicate 2 | place: USA:California | collected 2016-06-15
GAGGCCTCGGCGCGCGCCTACCTGCAGGCGGTGAACCGCCTGGTCCGCACCGCCCCACCCGCGTCCCGCACCGAGCCCGTCAGCACCGAGCCCGTCAGCACCGAGCCCGTCAGCACCGAGCCCGTCAGCAGTGAGCCCGTCAGCAGTGAAGGAGTGCCGGCATGACCCGCCAGCCCACCGCCAGGCGCCAGGCGAACGCCAGCGAGACCCACGCCGCGCTGGCCCGCGTGTTCAGCGTCCACGTCGGTCCCGCCGACGCGGCGCCGCACGACTCGACCGCCCCCGACCCGGCCGACGAGGAGCGCGAGCGCCGGGCCGCCCTCGGCCGCGTGTTCGGCACGGAGGCCTGATGGAACCTCACCTCGACAGCACCCGGGCCGGGCGGCGCTCCCATCTCGTCGCCGTCCTGCCCGGGGACGGCATCGGTCCCGAGGTGACCGCCGAGGCGCGCAGGGCGGTCGACGCCGCTGGCGCGCGCATCGGCTTCGGGGTCGACTGGGTGGAGCTCTACCTCGGCGCCGACCGCTACCTCGCGACCGGCGAGGTGCTCCCCGACACCGTGCTGAAGGAGCTCGAGCAGGTCGACGCCATCCTGCTCGGCGCCGTCGGCCGGCCCGACGTGCCGCCCGGGGTCCTCGAGCGGGGGCTCCTGCTCCGGCTCCGGTTCGAGCTCGACCTCTACGTGAACCTGAGGCCGGTCAGGCTCTACCCGGGGGTCGCGTCCCCGCTGGCCGGCGTCCGGCCGGAAGACGTCGACCTGCTGGTCGTGCGGGAGAACACCGAGGGCGCCTACGTCGGGGCCGGCGGGGTCGTCCACCGGGGCACGGCCGCCGAGGTCGCCACGGAGGAGTCGCTGAACACCCGCCACGGCGTCGAGCGCTGCCTGCGCTACGCGGCCGGCCGGGCCAGGGAGCGCGACGGCGTGCTCACGCTCGTGCACAAGACCAACGTGCTCACCCACGCGGGCGGCCTGTGGGCCCGGGCGGCCCGCGCGGTGGCCGAGGAGACCGGGGTGCGGCTCGAGTACGCGCACGTGGACGCCGCCTGCCTGCACCTGGTCACCGACCCGGGCCGCTACGACGTGGTGGTGACCGACAACCTGTTCGGCGACATCCTCACCGACCTCGGCGCGGGCATCGCGGGCGGGCTCGGCACCGCCGCGAGCGCGAACCTGAACCCGTCCGGCGCGGGACCGTCGCTGTTCGAGCCGGTGCACGGCTCCGCCCCCGACATCGCGGGGACGGGCCGGGCCAACCCGGTGGCCGCCGTGCTGTCCGCCGCCCTGCTGCTCGAGCACCTCGGCGAGGCGGGGGCGGCCGCCGCGGTCGAGGCCGCAGCCGTGGCAGCCCTGCCCGGTGCTGGGCGATACTCCACCAGAGAGCTTGGGGACCAGATCGCCGTCGCGGTCGCGGACGAGGTACCCGCCCCGCCCGAAGCCGGCGACGGAGTGGCTCCCGGGAGCCGACCGTCCGGACCCTAGACAACGTCGAACCGCAACGGCGCGGCGCCGTTCGGCTCTTTGAGGGAGGTTCACCGATGCCGATCGAGGCGACCAGCAAGATCTGGATGGACGGCGAGTACGTGGACTGGGACGCCGCCCGCGTCCACGTCCTCACCCCGTCGCTGCACTACGGGTGGGGGGCCTTCGAGGGCATCCGCGCGTACGAGACGGACTCGGGGTCCTCGGCCGTGTTCCGCCTCACCGACCACATGAAGCGGCTGTTCCGCAGCGCCAAGATCTACCACATGGAGCCGCCCATCTCGCTCGAGGGCTCCATCAAGGTGGTCAAGGACCTCGTGGCGATGAACGGGGTCCGCACCTGCTACATCCGCCCCATCGTCTACCTCGGGTACGGCGAGATCGGGCTCAACCCGCTCGTCTCGCGCGTCTCCATGGCCATCGCCTGCTGGCCCTGGGGCGCCTACCTGGGCGAGGAGGCGTTCCAGACCGGCGTCCGCGTCAAGGTCAGCTCGTGGCGGCGGCTCGACCCGAACATCATCCCGCCCGCGGCCAAGGCCACCGGCCAGTACCTGAACTCCTCCCTGGCCAAGGCCGAGGCGGTCAAGGCCGGGTACGACGAGGGCATCCTGCTGAACCCGAACGGCTACGTGACCGACGGCTCGGGCGAGAACCTGTTCGTCGTGCGCGGCGGCGCGCTGTGCACCCCGCCGCTCGCGGCCGGCTGCCTGGCCGGCATCACCAGGGACAGCATCATACGCATCGCGGCCGACGAGGGGATCGAGGTGCAGCAGTCCGACCTCGTGCGCACTGACCTCTACCTGGCCGACGAGGCCTTCTTCACCGGGACGGCCGCCGAGGTCGTGCCCATCCGGGAGGTGGACGACCGGGTCCTCGGCGACCCGGGGCCGATTACCCGCCGGGTGCAGGAGGTCTTCGTCGCCGCGACCCGCGGCCGCGACGAGCGCTACAGCGACTGGCTCGAGCCGGTCGAGTAGCGCGGCGCCCCGCCTCCCGCACCCTCCCGCCAGTGCCGGCGCCGCCGCCGGTTTCCCTGCAGCCTGCGCTCCGGAGGGCTCTCCCGTGACCTTCGACCTGCCCGTGACCGATCCCCGTCCCGTACCCGCGCCCGCTCGTGACCCCGGGCGGGTGGAGACCTACGACACGACCCTGCGCGACGGCTCGCAGCAGGTCGGGCTCACCTTCACCGTGGCCGACAAGCTGCGGGTCACCCAGCTCCTCGACGACCTCGGCGTCGACGTCGTCGAGGGGGGGTGGCCGGGCTCGAACCCGAAGGACGCCGAGTACTTCGCCCGCGTGCGCGACCTCGAGCTGCGCCACGCCGTGCTGAGCGCGTTCGGCGCCACCCGCCGGCCGGGGCGGGGTGTCGAGGACGACGCCAACCTGCGCGCCCTGCTCGACTCGGGCGCGCCCGTGGTCGCGCTCGTCGGCAAGTCGTGGACCCTCCACGTCACCGAGGCGCTGCGCACCACCTTCGACGAGAACCTGGCGATGGTCGCCGACTCGGTCGCGCTGATGGTCGCCGAGGGCCGCCGGGTGGTGTTCGACGCCGAGCACTTCTTCGACGGGTGGGCGGCCGACCCCGCCTACGCGCTGGCGGTCGTCCGGGCCGCGGCCGACGCCGGCGCGGACACCGTGGCGCTCTGCGACACCAACGGCGGCACCCTGCCGACCACCGTCGCCCGGGTCGTCGGGGAGGTCGTCCGCGCCCTGCCCGGCGTCCGCGTCGGCGGGCACTTCCACGACGACGCGGCCTGCGCCGTGGCGAACTCGCTCGTCGCGGTCGCCGGCGGCGCCAGCCACGTCCAGGGCGCGGCCAACGGCTACGGGGAGCGGTGCGGCAACGCCGACCTGTTCGCGGTCGTGGCCGGGCTCGAGCTGAAGGAAGGGCGCAAGGTGCTCCCGCCCGGGCGGCTGTCGGCGCTCACGGCGACCGCGCATGCCATCGCCGAGCTGGCCAACTTCGTGCCCGACGCGCGCCAGGCGTACGCCGGCTCGTCCGCGTTCGCGACCAAGGCCGGCCTGCACGCCTCGGCGATCGCCCGAAGGCCGGACGCCTACTCCCACGTCGACCCGGCCTCGGTCGGCAACCGCATGCGGGTGCTCGTCTCGGAGCTCGCCGGGCGCAGCAACGTGCTCGCCAAGGCGGGCGAGCTGGGCCTCGACCTCGAGGCCGACGCCGGCCTCGGCGCCCGGGTGCTCGACCGGGTGAAGGAGCTCGAGCACCAGGGCTACACGTTCGAGATCGCCGACGCCTCGTTCGAGCTGCTCGTCCGCCGCGAGGCGGGGTGGCACGCGCCCCCGTTCACGCTCGAGGGCTACCGGGTCCTGGTGGAGCGGCGTCCCGACGGCACCGACGTGAGCGAGGCGACCGTCCGGGTCCTGCTCCCGGACCCGGAGGCAGGCCCCGAGGGCGAGGACCCCTCCCGAGGCCGCCGCACCGTCGCGGTCGGCGAGGGCGTGGGGCCGGTGCACGCCCTCGACCAGGCCCTCCGGCGGGCGCTCGCGGACGACCGCCCCGAGCTCGAGTCCGTGCGCCTGGTCGACTTCAAGGTGCGCATCCTCGACGGCCGGGCCGGCACGAAGGCGGTGACCCGGGTGCTCATCACCTCGGCCGACCCGGCGGGGGAGTGGACGACGGTCGGGGTCTCCGACGACATCGTGACCGCCTCCTGGGAGGCGCTCGCCGACGGCATCGAGTACGGGCTGCTCCGCGCCCGCGCCCCGGCAGCCGTCCGGGGATAGCAGCGACCGAGCGCCGGGTTGGCAAGGCAGGGAACGACCGCGACAATCGTCCCCCGACCGGAACCGCTCGAGGAGGTGAGGTCCGTGGCCCGGGCCCGGTGGCGCCGGCCCGCCGTGGCGCTCTGTGCTGTCGCGCTCGCCCTCGCCGGCTGCCAAGGGGGGAGGCGCGCGACCCCCGCTCCGCCGAGCACCGCCGCGCCGGCCCCGGGCGCGGCGGACACGACCGGCCCGGCGGCGTCCACCCGCGCCACCGGGTACACGGCACCGCTCGACCTCTCGACCAGGAGCCCGAGCGGGCTGTCCATGAAGCTGACCGCGATCGCGGTCGCCGAGGACTCGATCAGCCTCGAGGTGGTCGTCACCAACGGCAGCCAGCTCGACCGCGCGCTCAACAACGCCGACGACCTCGTGCTCGTCGACGACAAGGGCACGAGCTACGACGTCTCCCCGCCGCCCGACAACCAGTCCGTGACCGTCCGCCACGGCACCACCATGCGCGGGCGGCTGGTGTTCGCCGGCCAGCTCGACCCGGCCGCCACGACGCTCACCCTGGTCGCGAACTCGACGTCGGCGGGGGACCCGAGGTACTCGCCCCACCCGAAGGTCACGCTCGCCGGCATCCCGCTCCGGCGATGACCGCGGCGCGCCGGTCGCTCGCTCCCGTCGCGGCCGCGACGCTCGCCGCCGCCGTGGCGCTCGCCGTCGCGGGCTGCACCCGGTCGTCACGGCCCGAGCCACCGCCGTCCTCCGCCCGGGCGGCGCGGCCCGTCTCGGAGCTGTCAAGCACCGACCTGCCCGCATCGGTGCTCGAGTCGGCCGGCGTCGCCAGCTCGCAACTCCGCGAGATACGGGCGATCCTCGGCGACCTCGGGGCCGAGCAGACCCCGCGGGGGGTCGTCATCACGCTGCCCGAGCGCGTGCTGTTCGACTTCGACCGGGCCGGCCTCCGGCCCGACGCCGGGCCGGTCCTCGACAAGATCGAGAAGGTGCTCCGGTACTACGCCAGGGCGCCCGTCAGGATCGGCGGGTACACCGACAGCCGGGGCGCGCCCGAGTACAACCGGCGGCTCTCCGAGCGCCGTGCCCGTGCGGTCGCCGCCGCGCTCGCCGCCCGCGGGATCGACCCGGGCCGCATGGTGGCGTCCGGGTTCGGCGAGGCCGATCCGGTCGCGCCCAACCAGCGCGTCGACGGCTCCGACGACCCCGCCGGCCGGCAGCGCAACCGCCGCGTCGAGGTCGTGGTCGCCACGTCGGCGTCGCCGAGCGGCGCGGCCGGCTGAGGCGGCTCGCGGCCTCCGCGCGGTCACGGGGCGCCGGCTGGCCTCCCCCGGTGCGCCCGCCGTCCGGAGCGGATATCGTCCGTGCATGCGATCGAGCGCACCGGAGCGCAGCCCGGCCGGGAGCGACCCCGCCCTGGTCACGCTGGAGGACGTCCAGGATGCCAGGCGGCGGGTCGCCGGCATCCTGCGGCCCACCCCGACCGACCGCTCCGCCACCCTGAGCCGGCTCGCCGGCCGGCCGGTCCTCCTCAAGCACGAGGAACTGCAGCGCGCCGGCTCGTTCAAGATCCGGGGCGCCTACAACCGCACCTCCCGGCTCGAGCCGGGGGTCGCGGTCGTGGCCGCCTCGGCGGGCAACCACGCCCAGGGTGTCGCCCTCGCCGCCTCGCTCACCGGCCACGGCGCCACGATCTTCATGCCAGCCTCCGCGCCCCTACCCAAGGTGGAGGCGACCAGGGAGTACGGCGCCGAGGTCGTGATCGGGGGCGAGGCGGTGGACGACTGCATCGCGAGCGCGCGGCGCTTCGGCGCCGAGCACGGCGCCGTGTTCGTGCCCCCGTTCGACGACCCCCTGGTCATCGCGGGCCAGGGCACCCTCGGGCTCGAGCTGGCCGAGGAGGCGCCGGAGGCCGAGGCGGTCGTCGTGTCGGTCGGTGGCGGCGGGCTCATCTCCGGCGTGGCCACCGCGCTGGCCGGCCTGCGGCCCGGTGTCCGGGTCATCGGGGTGGAGGCGGCCGGCGCCGCGTCGATGCGCGCCTCGCTCGACGCCGACCGCTGCGTGCGGCTCGAGCGGCTCACCACCATGGCGGACGGGATCGCCCTCAAGTCGCCCTCCCCGCTCACCCTCGCCCACGTCAAGGCGCTCGTGGACGACGTCGTCACCGTCACCGAGGAGGAGATCAGCCAGGCCCTCCTGCTGCTCCTCGAGCGGGTCAAGGCGGTGGTCGAGCCGTCCGGGTCGGCCGCGCTCGGCGCCGTCCTCGGCGGCAAGGTGCCCGGCTCCGGCCCGGTCGTCGCCGTCCTTTCCGGCGGCAACGTCGACCCGCTCCTGCTCATCAAGCTCATCGACCATGGCCTGTCGGCCGCCGGCCGCTACGTCGTCCTGCGCGTCATCGTCGACGACCGTCCCGGCAGCCTCGCCACCCTCACCGCCGAGATCGCCCGCCTCGGCCTGAACGTCCTGCAGGTGGAGCACCACCGCTCCGGCATCGACCTCGACGTGGCCAAGGTGGAGATCCGCCTCACCCTGGAGACCCGCAACGCCGTCCACCGCGGGGAGATCGTCGCCGACCTCGAGGGGCTCGGCTACCTGGTGGAGCCGCTCGGCTGAGCGGCGCCGGCGCCGAGCTCAGACCGGGTGGGAGAACACCAGCTCCCCGGCCCGGACCGGCTCGTAGACGGACACGTGCTTCTCGGCGGACGCGGTGAACGGCTCCCGCCGCCAGCCCGCCCAGCGGTCGCGCAGGCGCAGGCCGGCCAGGCGGGCCATCAGGTCCAGCTCCGTCGGCCAGGCGTAGCGGAGGGACACCGGCTGGAGCCGGGCCGCCACGTTGGCGAAGCAGGCGAGCTGGGCGTCCTGCGTGGGCAGCGCGAACAGGGTGTTGAAGACGAGGTAGACGAGCCGGTACCGCCCGTCGACCCCGACCTCGGTGAAGTCGCCCATGGTGACCGGGACGTCCCGGCCACCCGGCTTGGCCCGCAGCCGCTCGGCCATCCGCTCGCTGGCGTCGGTCCCGTGGACCTCGACGCCGGTGGCCGCGAGCGGCAGCGCGACCCGCCCGGTGCCGATGGCGAGCTTGAGGACGGGCCCGGGGCCGGCGAGCTCGGCGAGCAGCGCGACGGCGGCATCCCGGGGCACGGTCGTCCGCGGCCGCTGCCGGGTCGCGGTCGCTGTGCCGTGGTGCCGTGGTCACGGCCGGAGCCGGACGCCCAGAAGCTCCTCGAGCGCGGCGATCGTCCGCGCCGGGTCGGTGTGGTGGACGGTGGCCATCCCGAGTGCCTGCGCCGGCTCCAGGTTCCAGATCAGGTCGTCCACGAGCACGCAGGCGTCCGGCTCCACGCCGATCGCCCGGGCGCCGAGGGCGTAGATGGCCGGGTCCGGCTTGCGCAGCCCGACCTCGCCGGAGATGACCACACCGTCGAACAGCTCCCCGAACCTGCGCCGGTCGTAGCGGCCGCGTCCCCACGAGTTGGAGAGCAGGCCCGTGCGTATCCCCGCCCGCCTGGCCGCGAGCACCGCGGCCGCCATCGCGGCATCCGGCAGCATGCCGGCGAACAGGCGGTCGACGAGGCCCCCCGGGCGCACGCCGAGCGCGGCGGCGAACGCCGGCTCGAACGCCGTCTCGTCGATACGGCCGCACTCGAGGTCGGCGACCAGCCTCCTCGCGGCCGCGTCGGCCGCCACCAGCTCGAAGACGGCGTCGGCCGCGAGCCCCTCGGCCTCGCAGAACGACCGGAACGACTCGATGACGCTGCTGGTCAGCACGCCGCCGAAGTCGACGAGCAGGCCGCGGTGGCGGCCGGGTGGCGTGCCGCCGTCGGCGCCGGTCCCGTCCGCCGGTCGGGTTCGCGCCGGGCACCCCGAGCCGCCCGGCCCGTCCGCCTCCGCTCCTGCCGGCCGGGACCGGGCAGTATGCTTGGCGGCGATGATGCGGACGGTTCAGGGCATGGCGCGGTGAGCCTCCTGCGCTACCTGCGGGGCTCGGTCCCGCGCGGGCGCTGGACCTGGATGTGGATCCAGACCGCCGTCGGTCTCATGCTCACCCCGCTCGAGGTGGCCGGCGTGGCCGCGGGCACCGTCGCCCTTCCCGAGGCCTCGCTGCTCCTCTGGGGACCGTTCTTCGCCCTGGCGCCGTGGACGTCGGTGCTCGCCGTCCGCGCCCAGGACGGCGAGCTCCCCGAGGAGCTCGCGGGTGCGGTGGCCCGCGCGCTCGGCGTGCTGTCGGCGTGCTGGCTGGCCGAGTCGGTCGGGGCCGCCGCGCTCAGCGGGCTCGCGGCCGGGCACGACCATCCCGGCCGCGCGGTGCTGCACGGGATCATGGTCCTGCTCGCGTTCTGGTGCACCTGGCTCACCTGGACCGCGGCGGCGCGCCTTCGCTCGCGGCACCCGTAGGCTGGCGGCGACCGCTCGCGTGTTGGAAGCTGTCTCGCGCACACGCCCGACCAGAGGCGGCGCGCGCAGACCCGGACCAGAGGCGACCAGAGGAGCTGGCGATGGACACGGCAGGCAACGACTCGAAGGTGGCCGGCGCGGGGCTGCCGAGCCGCACCCTGTACGAGGGCTACGACCGGGCGGGCGCCCGCTCCTTCCTGCTCAACATCGGCTTCACCCACGACGACCTCGCCAAGCCGATCGTCGGCGTGGCGCACGCGTGGACCGGGACGATGCCGTGCAACTTCAACCACCGGGAGCTCGCCGAGCGGGTGAAGCAGGGCGTGCGTGCCGCCGGCGGGACGCCCATGGAGTTCAACACGATCGCGATCTCCGACGGCATCACCATGGGCACCGAGGGGATGAAGGCGTCCCTGGTCAGCCGCGAGGTGATCGCCGACTCCATCGAGCTGGTGGCCCGCGGGCACATGTTCGACGCGCTGGTCGCGATCGCGTCGTGCGACAAGACCGTGCCGGCCAGCGCCATGGCGCTCGCGCGGGTGGACCGGCCCAGCGTGCTGCTGTACGGCGGGACGATCATGCCGGGCCGCTTCCGGGGCCAGGAGGTCGCGGTCGGCGACGTGTTCGAGGCCATCGGCGCGGTCGCGGCCGGCAAGATGAGCCAGGAGGACCTGGCCGAGCTGGAGAAGGTCGCCTGCCCCGGCCCCGGCGCCTGCGGCGGGCAGTACACCGCCAACACGATGTCCATGGCCATGGAGGTGCTCGGCCTCTCGCCGGTCGGGTTCAACTCCATCCCCGCGGTGGACGGCGGCAAGGCGCGGGCGGCGGTCGACGCCGGCCGGCTCGCGCTCGAGGTGCTCGAGGCCGGGCTCCGTCCCTCGCAGATCCTCACCCGGACGGCGTTCGAGAACGCGGTCGTGGCGGCGGCCGCCTCGGGCGGCTCGACCAACGTCGTGCTGCACCTCATCGCGCTCGCCCGCGAGGTGGGCGTGCCGCTGACCCTCGACGACGTCGACCGCCTCTCGCGGCGCACGCCGCTCCTGTGCGACCTCAAGCCAGGCGGCCGGTTCACCGCCTTCGACCTGCACGCGGCCGGCGGCATCGCGCTGCTCACCAGGCGGCTGCTCGAGGCCGGGCTGATCGACGGGTCGGCCCTCACGGTCACCGGCCGCACGCTCGCCGAGGAGTGCGCCGCCGTCACCGAGACGGCCGGCCAGCGGGTGGTGGCGCCGCTGGACGCCCCGCTGCGCGCCGAGGGCGGCCTGGTCATCCTGAGGGGCAACCTCGCGCCCGACGGGTCGGTGGTCAAGGTCACTGCACACACGCCCACCTCGCACCGCGGGCCCGCCCGCGTCTTCGACCGCGAGGAGGACGCCCTCGAGGCGGTCCTCAAGCGGCGGATCGAGCCGGGCGACACCGTGGTGATCCGCTACGAGGGCCCGCGGGGCGGGCCGGGCATGCGCGAGATGCTCCAGGTCACCGCCGCGATCGTCGGCGAGGGGCTCGGCGAGTCGGTGGCGCTCGTCACCGACGGGCGCTTCAGCGGCGCGACCCGCGGCCTGATGGTCGGGCACGTGGCGCCCGAGGCCGCGCTCGGCGGGCCGCTCGCGGCGCTGGCCGACGGCGACCTCGTCGCCGTCGACGTCGCCAGCCGGTCGATCGAGGTCGAGGGCGTCGACGTCGAGGCGCGGCTGCGCGGCTGGGCGCCCCCGCCCCCCCGGTACCGGGCCGGCGTGTTCGCCAAGTATGTGTCGCTGGTGCAGTCCGCCGCCGACGGGGCGATCACCACGCCGCTGTCGCCGTAGCGCGGCACGGCGCCCGGCCCGGCGCCGGGAGGCGGCGCCCGGCGCCACCGGATGCGCCGGTGCCGCCGGCCCTGCGCGGCGCTCATCGGGGGGGAGGCCGGTAAGATCGAACGGCCCGCAGCCGCCGGAAGTGCGCAGGAGCCAGGGTGATGCCCGAAACCGACCGTCCCGCAGCGCCCCGCCAGGACGTCGTCGCGCTCGCCGTGCGGCTGGCGCCGGCCCTCGCCGCGCGGGCCGCCGGCTACGACGAGGCCGACGCGTTCGCCCACCAGGACGTCGACGACCTGGTCGCCAGCGGCTACACCACCATCACGGTCCCCGCCGACCTGGGCGGGCTCGGCGCGAGCGCCCTCGACCTGGTCGCCGCCCAGAGCCGGCTCGCCGAGGGCTCCCCGGCCACCGCCCTGGCGGTCAACATGCACCTCCACGGCGTCGGCATCCTCGCCGAGGGGATGCGCGACAGGGTCGAGCCGTTCCTCAAGCTGGTGGTGACCGACGGCGCGATGCTCGCGGGCGGGTTCTCCGAGCCGGAGTCGGGCGGGAACTGGTGGTACCAGGCCTCGACCGCGGTGCGGGTCGACGGCGGCTACCGGCTGCGCGGGATGAAGACGTTCTTCACCGGGTTCCCGCGGGCGACCCACCTGTTCCTCTCGGCCGCGGTCGAGACCGCGGCCGGCCGTGAGCCGATCGGCTTCCTGTTCCCTAAGCCGGACAAGGGCGTCCGGGTGGTGGGGGAGTGGAAGGCGATGGGCATGCGGGCGACCGGCAGCCACGTGCTCGCGATCGACGACGTCCTCGTCCCCGACGAGCACGTCGTCGACCGGGGCTTCGCGGTGGCGGCGAGCTTCCTGACCGGTTCCCACTGGTCGTGGCCGTCGTTTGCGAGCGTCTTCCTCGGCGCCGCCGAGGCTGCCTACCGGCACGTCGTCGACGGCCTGCCGCGGCGGCGGAACGAGGGCCTGGCGCAGGCCCTCTCGGAGCTCCCAGGGGTCCAGCAGGCGGTCGGGGAGATGCGCATGCACCTCGACGCGGCCCGGGCGACCCTCTACGCGGCGGTGGGGCGGCCGCCGAATCCCGACCCGGTCGCCCACTACGGCGAGATGGCGGCGGCGAAGCTGTTCGTCTGCCAGGCGGCGGTGCACGTCTGCACGCTCGCCCTGCGGACCGCCGGGGGCAGCGCCTACCTGCGCTCCGGACCGGTGGAGCGGCTGCTGCGCGACGCGCACGCCGGCCTGCTGCTGCCGCCGTCCCACGACGCCACCCTGCAGTGGGTCGGCCGGGTGGAGCTCGGCGCCGCCGGCGGGCC
>WNGN01015365.1_pt1 | contig 11727 bp, 25 predicted proteins | sample 5400561 | NCBI WGS metagenome assembly WNGN01 (sample SAMN13153379, study PRJNA577476) | soil metagenome | isolation source: 115 cm soil or saprolite under Garry oak tree replicate 2 | place: USA:California | collected 2016-06-15
CGCGCTCATGGCAGGCCGCCGCCCGGACGGGCATTCATGAGCGGCGACGACAGGATAATTCCGGCCGCAGATGACACGGGTAAGATCCCGGTATTCGAGGTAAAGCCGCCGCGGCAGCCCGAGCGTTATCACGTCATAAATGTCGCGACCGGCGAGGCGGGCGGTTATCTCGCCTGCGAGGGAAAGCGGGCCAGGGTCGGCGCAGGTGCGGAAGCCGCCGGAGCGGCAGGCGAGGATGTGGTTTCCGCAGCCTTCGCAGGGGGCGAGGCGGGCGGGGGTGGAGATCAGGTAACCGCTCACTGCCGCCTCCCGGGACCATCCGGCAGGGAGGGAGGTGGAGGGTCTTCCGTATGGCCCCGGAATACGCGCGCGCATGGGGTCATACGGAAGACCATCCCTCCCTCTCCCTGGCATCATCCTTTTCGCTGGTCACGAGCATGATTCCCTTCCAGACCATCCGGCCGTTGCTCTTGCTTTTCTGGTACCCGCGAGAGGTCATTTCCTCGCTGAACGCCCGCTGCGTCCCGGCCTCCTCGCCGTTGATCCCGCACCACTGCTGCCAGGAGCGGTACACGTCCGAGGACACCTCATGACCGAGCGTCGTCTCGTATATTCGTTCGTCGATGAAACGGCCGACAGCGTCACTATCCGTCTTATACGCATTCGTGGCGGTGCGTACCTCATCGGGAATGCAGAGGCCGTGTTCGCGGTATTCCGTCCATCCCTGGATCATCCATGAGAGGACCGAGTCGGGGTCTGATTCCAGTTCCTGCTTAAGGTCAGGGTTGGCTTTCGAGCTGCCATTGGAGCCGAATACCTGGCTGAACGGGATGACGACCAGCCGCCGCCACAGAGCCTCATCAGAGCCATTCACGACGGGCTTATGGTTGGTAATCATGAAGATGGTGTGGGATGGCTCGAAGGAGAAGAAGTCGCGGCGCATGTAGCGGGCGGTGATGGTGTCGCCGCCGGTGAGCTGCTTGGCGGTGGGGGCGTCGAGGTGGCGGCCCTGCGCGGTTTCCATGCAGACGGCGAGGCGGCGGGACTGGAGGGCGGCCTGGCCGGTGGGGTGCGGGTCGTGGCCGGAGGCCATCAGCAGCCGGGGGTCGGCCTGCATGCCGTAGTCGCCGAGGGCGGACAGCACGGCCTCGATGAATGTTGACTTGCCGTTGCTGCCGGTGCCGGTGAGGATCGGCAGGACGTGGTCGCGGACGCGGCCGGGCAGCGCCGATCCCATGAGCCGCCGGATGAACTCGCGGATCTCGGCGGCGAACCGGGACCAGCGGGTTTCGCCGGTGCCAGGTTTCCACGCGCCGCGGCAGACTTTGGTGATCATGTTGTCGGGGTTGTGCGGGGCGAGGGTCATGGCGGCGAGGTCAAGGGTGCCGTTGGCGCAGTTGAGGAGCATCCGGCCGGGGTCGAGCGCGGACGCGGCGACGGCCATCTCGGGGCGGGCGGCGGCGAACCAGAGCGCGCCCTCGGCGTAGCTGCGCCGCTCGGCGGACAGGAGATCGCGGAATGCGCGCTTGCGGTCGTCGTCGCCGGGGATCTGCGCCAGCTCGGCGTAGGCTTCCTTGATCATGTCGGCGTAGGCGCGGGCGGCCTCGCCGTCGTCGTCTGGTTTCCACCGGGTGCCGTCCCAGGCGTGCCAGCCGATGCCGTGGACGTGACGCAGCCATGATTTCCATTCGGCGTACCGGAGGCCCCAGTCGAGCTGGGTGCGGGGCAGGGTCACCGCGGCCTGGTTCCGGGGTAGTCGCCGGGGCGGGGGTCTGCGAAGCGGGCTCGGCCGCCGGGGCCCCAGCGGGTCAGCTCGGTGGCGGCGAGCACGGCGGGGTCGCCGAGGACGGCGGCGGCGGCGAGGGTGGCGTGCTGCGCGGCCTTGTAGGCGAGGATGCCGTCGGCGAACCCGGTTTCGTAGTCGCCGGAGTGGTGGTGGCATGCTGCTCTCCAGCCGTCGCGCCACATGGCCAGGCGGGCGGTGTCCTCGCGGGTGATGCGGCTGGCCTCGGCGAGGACGTAGGCACGGACGGTGGGGTTCATCCGCTTTGCCCGTGCTCGAACCGGGCCGAGCGAGCGGCGATGTACGCCTCAGCGAAGGGCTGATATGCAGCCCAGGTAGCCCACATGCTGGCCCAGGAGCCGCCGGTCAGCCACCGGGCTATCTTGTCTGGCGTTATCCCGACGTTGTAGATCCCCGGATCGCCACCGTAGTCAGCAGCGATGGTGTGCCCGCATGCACAGCCGTCCGGTTCGCCGGCCCAGCCGGACGCGTTGAGATTGCCTTTGTGCATGTGGAGCCTGGTCGGGAGGCGGCCTTCGGGTTCAGCGTTACTGAGCATCGGGGGGATGTTGCCGAAGACGATCAGGTCATGGCCGCCTGAGTCACGGCAGCCGCCGCCATCGTTAGAGGACAAGCTGGCGGCTGCGTCTAGCAGCCGGGTGAGTTCAGGATGGGTCAGGCTGCCTTTGACTTCACCGTAGAGGCTGAGACCGGGGAACCAGAAATCCGGGAGGTAAGGGAACTCGGAGGCAGGCTCATCAGGCCAGCCAGTGAGTCTGTGCGAGCACAGGTAGCCCTGTGGCTCGTACTCCCACTTGATGCCGATCTGGTCGAAGAAGACGGCCCAGCGGGCTTCCAGCCGGGAGCGGAATCTGCATCCGGCGTAGCTTGTCTCGATTGCCTTGATCATTGCAGAGCCTTTTCCTGCGGATGCGTATGGGTTAGCGGCGGGGACGCTGGGGGCGGGGTCAGGCTGGCGGCTTGTCGCCGTAGCCTGCATCGTGGAGCAGCCGGGTGAAGTCGGAGAGGCGGATGGTGACGGGCCAGTCATCCACTGAGGCGGGGCCGAGGCCGTCCGGGCGGTGGATGACGAACGGCAGGCCCTTGCCCGTGCTGGCCTGCCGGAGCCAGGCGAGCGGCGAGAAATCCCGGCGGGCCTTGACCTCGCAGGCGAGCCCGGGGAGTCCTGTCACGTCTGAGCCCTGCCGCCCGGCGCCCGCTGATTCCGCATACGGCCAGCCGCTGGCCTGGAACCAGCGGGCTACGGCCGTCTGAGTCTCAGATCCGCGGCGCTTCCGGCTCGTGCTCACCTGCGGGTAACTCCTGTCACGTGCTAGGGGGCGGGGTGCCCCTGGCCGGGGCGGGGAATGGCCCTGCGGCCAGGGGCACGCTTACGGGCAGGTCAGGCGTTCTGCCGGAGCAGTTCCTGCACCTCCGGGGGGAGGGCGGCAAATGCCTCGGCGGTCATGCCGTCCGGCAGCGGCGGCCCGGCTGCGGGCTGCGGAGCCGGGGCTGCGCCGTTGCCGTCGGCCTGCTGGAAGGGTTTCGGCATCCGCTGGATGTAGCCGGTGGCCACGGCCGCGTCAGCGTCGTCGTAGGGCAGCAGGACGTAGGGCGGGTTCTGGCCGGGCTTGGCGGTGCCCTGCCCGATCCTGGCCAGCACCGGCTCGCCGCCGACGGCGCCGCGCAGGGAGCCGATGAGGGCGCCCTGGAAGATGAGGGCGTTCTCGAACTTCTCGCCGCCCTTGGGGCCGTCGAGGCAGTGCAGGTCGACGGCGGCGGCTTCCTTCTCGCCGTAGGCGGTCATGATGCCCTCGCGGATGTCGCGGACCCAGATCAGGACAAGGGAGCCGGTTAGCTCGCTGATGTTGACCTTGTCGCCCTGGGATGGCTGCTGGAACATGGTTATTTCTCCTCTGGTGCGGGGTGGTGGCCGGGGCAGCCTTTGCCCAGGTCGGTGCTGCCGGGCAGGAACCACGGGCAGTACGTGCAGTAGGCGTCAGCGGTGGGCAGCCACGCCCACCGTTCCGGGTGCCGTTCGGGGTCGGCGGTGTAGTGGAACGCGCGCACGGCCTGGTACCGCTTCAGGGCCTCAACCGCCACCTGAGGGTTGTACGGCTCGGCCCATGCGTGCAGGCCGTCGATGCGGCCGCCGCGGGGCAGGAAGCAGATCGACACATGCTCGGGGTGCTCCCCGGCGAGCTGCATGCCGAGGGCGTAGAGGTGGACCTGGGCGCGGTACTGGGGGCCGGGGCCGTCACGGCGGTAGTCCCGGATGCGGGTGAGGCTGGTGACCTTCCAGTCGGTGACGGTCCTGGCCTGCGTGTCGTACAGGTCGCAGGAGCCGCTGATGCCGCCGGGCAGTGTCACCTGCTGCTCGGTGAGGTAGCGGTACCAGCCGAGCCGGGTGTTCTCGGCCTCGTACGCCTGCGCCATCCAGGCGTGCACGCTGGTGCCGATGGTCGCGGCCCACGGGTCGGTGTCCGAGTTGGGTTTCGGTTCCCAGTCGAGGGTCTTGTAGGCGAGGCGGCGGGTGCAGGGGGTGCCGATCTCGGAGGGGCCGGGGGCGGCCTGGAGTGAGCGGGGGGCGTTGGCGGCGGCGTGCTTGACTCGTTCGATGACGGCGGTGGCAAGCTCGCCTGCGATGCCCTCGAGGGGGGGGCGGACCCATCCGGCCTGCGGCTGCTGGAAGACGGCGGTCATCGCAGCCCTGTCAGCACGATCAGGGGCAGGTCGGACCATTCTTCGAAGAGTGACTCCCCGGGTTCGTACACATACCACTCATGGCTCTCGCGGCTGTACGGATGTCCGGGACAAGGCCTGTGCGGATACTTGTCGAAGTTGTAGTTCCCGGTCCGGCCTTCGTAACAGATGTAGCCGTGACGGCGGACGGTGGCCCTGGCCAGCGCCCCGCAAGGGTCAGAGCCGATGACCTCGATAGCGTTGGCGCTGGGCTTGCTGCTTGCCCGTATTCTGCCGAAGGGCATTATCAGGTCAGGGTCGATCTCGTCGAGCTGCCGGACGACGCTTAGCGTGATCTGTCTGGAGCCGACCATCAGCACCCTGACCTCAGCGGTCAGCACCTCGACGGTCGCGGTGTGCTCAGCCATCGTCGTCCTCCAGGATGCGGAACGGCCGCGCAGGCTTGTTATCGACCAGGTACCCGGCGATCACGTCAGCGCCGAAGTCACCTTCGAGCTTCTTGCGGTCGAGCCGCTGCCCTGGTTTCGACCATGCCCAGGTTGCTGCCCGGCGGCCGTCTACGGTGGCGTACTCGTCGTCGCCCATGGCTTCCTGGACGTGCCGGATGGCCCGCTGCTTTATTTCCTCCAGGCGGGTGATCTCGGCGGCGGCGGCGCGGGCGGCCTTGAGCCAGGCGGCGGCTGCGGGGGGCAGGGCGGTCATGGCTGCCTGTCCAGCTCGGCGGTGAGCGCGGCGATGAGGTCGCGCACCTGGGGCGGGGTGAGGATGTGGTCGCGGCGGCCGGAGATGAGGGCGATGGCGCCGGGGCGGCTGTGGTCATGGTCATGCTGCTTTCTGGTGGCAGCACGGCGCCGCTCGGCACGTCTGGCGGCGGTCCCGTTTCGCTTGCGCGCATACCGCCGGAGTAGGGCCTCATAGCCGGTCACGCAGGCTCGCTGTCACCGCGCACCATCCGTTCCATCTCGGCGGGCCAGGCAGGGTCGTGGATGACGCAGGGCCGCCACGCCAGCTCGCAGCCGCAGGGGTTCCCTGCCGGGTACTGCGCGCCGTCTGGCATGGGCGCGCGGTCATTCAGCCCGGCGCGGCCCGGTTTCACGGGCAGGACGAGGATGAGGACGGCGCAGGCGGCGAGGACGCCCAGCGGGATCGCGGCGGCGATCAGGGCGGCGGTCATGGCAGCCTCCCGGCGGCGCGCAGCTCTGCCCTGTACCGCTCGATGGTGCGCTTGGTGACGCCGAGCCGCCCGGCCGCAGTCCGCGCCGTGATGCGGGGGCCGCCGATGAACAGGTAGTCCTCGATGCGGCCTTCCTTGATGTCCAGCCAGCGGCGGCGTGCCAGCGCGTTCGCCTCGGCCTTAGTCACGGCTGCACCTCCTGCCAGCAACTGCCGGCCAGCGGCTCTGCATGGAAGTTGCACAGCCAGACGGGGCGGTCGCCTTCGGGATGCCAGATCCACTGCGCCAGCCGCAGGCAGGGGTCTTCGCCGGTCAGGTCGGCGGCAGTGCACATCTGCGGCTCGCTCATGGTTTCGCCTGCTCGATCGCGGCGACGCCCAGCCCCATGGCCCTGGTCCACATCGACTCGACGGCCGCGTCATTGTCGTCGTGGACCCTGAACCCGGCGTCTTCGAGGTGCGCGGCGATGGCGGCGGTGACGTGGTCGTCGCGGCGGCGGGTGATCAGCTCGTCGACGACGGCGTCCGCGCATGACTTCTCGCCGCGCCAGTGCCCGGGCTTGCCGCATTTGCCGCAGTAGGGCTCGCCGCCGGGGGTGAACGCGTGCGCGCGGGGGGCCTCGTGGCGCCCGGCGGGCGGGTCGTCGGTGACCTCGACGGCGGCGGGGCCGTTCCGGATTACGTCCGGTCTCCAGTTAGCGTCGCCCAGGAAACGTTCCTTAATGCCGGCTAGCTCCTCGCCGGTCAGCGGCGGCCCGTCGTAGGCGACGATCCCGGCGGGCGGCTCGCCCCAGGTGGCGGAGTGCCTCACCGGCGCGGCGATGGCGGGCCGCCGGGCCTCGATAGCGGCAATCACCACGGCGGCCTCCCGCTGCGCCCTTTCCGCGGAATCCTTCGCGGCTTTGCGGGCGAGCTTGCGCTCCGCAGTGCTGGCGCGCACGCCGCGGTCGCTGTGCCGGGTGAACGTGCCGTGCCAGATCGCGGCGAGGACGAGCGCGGCGGCGATCAGCGCGGCGAGCCGCCACGGGTGCGCGAACCAGGAGAACACGGCGAAGATCGCGCCGTGCAGGACGAGGGCGGCGGCGAGCAGGACGGCGGCACCGGCCCCGGCTGCCGCAGGCCGGCTGATGACGGTCATGACGCGCCGCCTGCCGATGCCAGTGCGCTCGCGGCCTTGTCCTGCCACCTGACCGGCCACTGGATGTCGTGATGCGGCCCCTCATGGCCCGGTGGCCGCCCGCAGACCAGCAGCGGCGGCAGTCCGTCCACGCGGACGCCGTATCCGGCCGCGCAGATCGTCAGGATCATGTGCAGTGTTCTCATGACGCGCCTCCCTCGTGCTGCACGGCGATCCGGGTGAGGAACTCCAGCGAGTGCTCGTCCGCCAGCCCCATCGCATAGCCGGGATGCCCCTGGCAGGTGATCCGCAGCAGCCCGGTGGCCGATGACGGGTCATCGTCGACGGCGTACCGGACGACGGGCCTGAACCGCAGGTCGCACGGCCCGGCAGGCGGCTGCGGGCGGGGCTCGGACCGCCCGGACACGCTCTCGGTGCCGGGCGCTAGACCGGCGTTGCTGCGGGCAGCGCGTGCCCGGGTGGCAGCGAGCCGTTCGGGCGTCTCGTCGTCACCGGGCGGATAAGGCACGCCGCCGCCGGAGACATCCGCGAGGTCATGGAGTAGCCCTGCCGGATCGTCCAGCCGCTTCCTGATGGCCTCGCCGAGGTCGCTGATCAGCAGGTCGTCGCAGAACTCCAGCGCGGCGTCCGCTACGCCCGGGTACGCGGCGGCGACGTGCGCGAGGGCCATGACGTTCTCGCGGGCGCTGAGGGCCTGCAGGCGGGCGATGCGCTCCGCGGCGGCGTCCCCCGGCGGCGCGGTCACGACCTGCTCCACAGCCGCTTGAACTTGACCAGGTTGCCGTCCACTTCGACCCAGCACGGCTTGCCCTCAAGGTCACGGATCTCGCGGACGTGCCCCAGCACCTTGTATGCGTCGTCCCAGCTGAGCACCGTGAGCGCGGCGGAAGCCTCGGAGACGTAGACGGTGAACCAGAGGACCGGGCTGCTCGTGTCACGGCAGCCGATGCCGATGTCCTTGATGATCGCCAGCTGCTCGCTCATGGCTTGCTCCCGTAGATGCGCACCGTGTTGCCGCCGGGCACCTGGCTGCGGATCTGCCGGATCCAGTCAGCGAACGCCATGCCGGGCGTGCAAGTGCCCTGGATGTACTCCTCCTCGCCGTAGCCACGGATGCTGCGCAGCTGCTTCTCTGCGCAGCACGGGCCGTAGCCGCTGCCGCTGAAGATGAAGCCGCCAGTGCGAGTGTCGTCGGTGAGGTCTGCGCCGCAGCTATCGCATTCGACGTAGCGGCCGAGTTCGTAGCTGGCGACTAGCGGCAGGCCCATGCCCATGGGGTCGGTGCCGGTCATGACGCGCCCTCGATCGCGTCGGCGATCTGATCAAAGCTGAAGTCATAGTCGTCGTTGAGGCTGGCCAGATCCATGTCCATCCGCTCGTCATCGACGATCACGCTGACGGTAGGGTCGGCGGAGCCGGCGGCCCTGAGCCCGGCCCATTCCCGCACGGCAGGCGGCAGTTCGAACGCTTCACCGGCGTACTCCCAGTCCCCCTCGACGTCATTCAGCACGGCCTGGATGATGCCGTCGCGCCGCGCGAGGTCGCAGAGCACGCCCAGGCAGCAGAATCCGTCATCGTCATGCAGGCGGGTCCTGGTCTGCGGGTAGTCCCCGGACCGGAGCGCGGTGACCCAGCGGGCGCGGATTTCCGGCCGCATTTCCAGCGCGCTCATGACGGGCCCGCCGTGAACTGGATGATGACGTGCCCGTCCTGCTGGCTGGTGCGGGCACGGCCGTCGCGGCGGATGGCGGCCATCCGGGCGGCCTGGGTGAAGCTGCTGGCGCTGACGGCGAAGTCCTCGCCGGGGGTGAGCCGCCAGACGTCGCCGTCGAGCCATTCGTCCCACGGGTATCCCTGGCGGCGGTGCCATACGTGGCCGGTGATGCGTTCTGCCATTGCTCTGCTCCGTATACTTGTGTTGCTCCGGCCCGGCCATCCCACTGCATTGGGGCGGCCGGTTTTGCTGCTGGAACCTCCCCGGCCGCGGCCCTCCGCGCCCTCCACAGGGCAAGCCGGGACCGGGGAGGGGCCTAGGGTCGTCGCCGGTTACGCCTGCTCATCGAACGCGGCCTCGATCTCCTGAAGTCGTGATGCGGGGACAAGCTCGCCGACGGAGGGGATGGATGCCAGGAACGCCCGCGCCTCATCGCTCTCCAGCGCGCCAAGGGCCAGTTGCCGCAGCAGATCGGATTCCTGCCGTTCGAGTGTCAGGAGCGCCGCCTTGGCTTGCGCGTCAATGCCAGTGCCCAGGGCGGAGTTCAGCGCATAGCGGTCTTCCCGCTCATGGCCTACCTTCGGTGCGCGCACCGGGCCTGACCATTGCCACATGCCGCCGCCACTGTCGCCCTGCACGGCCTTTACCGCGTCCCGGATGTCCTTATTGGCCTGATCAACGATGTGCTCGATCTTCCAGTTCAGGTCGTCAACCTGCTTGTCTGCGGCGGCGTAGCGCTGCCGGACCTGCTCGGCCGCCTGGGCGCCTAGTTCCTTGCGCCGCTGCTCAACTTCGGCGCGGAGCACCTTGAACTGGCTGCGGACAACTGAGCGGAGCTCACGGCGTTCCGCCTGCGTCATGCCGCTCATGACGCCTCCGCTCTTGCCCGGCGTGCCCGCGCGGTCTCGCCTGCCAGCCCGCCCGCCGTAGCGGCCCGCCCGGGCAGGCACAGCGGGATTGCCTGGCGTCCCGTCCCGTCACCCGGGTGGCAGGACACGCTGGCGTTGTGGTCGTGGTACCAGGCGCCGTTGCGCTGCCTGTGAAGGCGCTTGCGGCAGAGCTGGCAGATCACGCGGCCGTTCATGACGCCTTCACCAGCTCAGCCGCGACGCGCTCGACCTCGCCGCGGGTGAACACGTACGCGCCGGTCAGCCCCGGCAGCTTCGTCGCGCCGATCGTCCCGTCCTTGACGCGGCGGGTGAGGGTGGCGAGGGAGAAGCCGAGGATCTCGCACGCCTCAGCCGACCCGATCAGCTCATCAGTGCTTCCCATGGCGAAACAGTTTCACATCGTGCAGCAGCTTCGCAACCCCAATCGCCGAAGTTCTTGCAAAGACGCTGGTCAGGGTGAAATAGTTTGGCCTATGACAGAGCAGCCAGCATTCCCCGCCGTCCCTCAGTGGGACGTGGCTGACCGAATGACCAAGGCCCTGAAGGTCTCCAGGGTCGGCGTCTCCGAGATGGCCGACTATCTGGGCGTGTCCCGCACCAGCGTGTCCAACTGGATCAACGGCCGGGTTACGCCGTCCGTGCAGACCCTCAGGCTGTGGGCCATGCGGACCGGCGTGCAGTTCGAGTGGCTAGCAGGCGATCAGTTTCCCCGGCGAGCAAGGTCTAGATCCGCGCTGATAACGATCCTCGCAAGCAGCGCAAACGCATGCGCGCTGGCAGCATGATCGCCAACTATGACATTGCGTGACAAGAGCCGCCCCGTTAGTGACATTACCCCCGCATTGCCCTATCGTTACCCCTCGTGCCCCGCCCAGCACGCAGATAGCCCTGGTGACATGCATGCCATCGACGCCCATTTAGAGCACCTGCGCCTCCTCGGCCACTCAGCGGCCACGATCTACGGCCGGGCCACGTTCCTTAACCGGCTCGCCCGCGCGCTGCCCGTCGCGCTGCTGTCCGCGACCGGGGCGCACCTGGGCGCGTGGCGGGCCGGGCTCGCCGTCCCGGGAGGACAACCCGGCTGCCGGGCTGCCCGTCCCGCGTTCCCCGCGCCGCCTGCCGAGACCCGTTTCCGGGGCTGACCTCCTGCGGGCGCTGGCTGAGGCGCCGCCCCGGATCCGGCCGTGGCTGGTGCTCGCCGGGTGGGCCGGGTTCCGCGCCTGCGAGGTGGCATACCTGAGACGCGACTGCGTGCTGGACACCGCCCGCCCCCCGGTGCTGATCATCGCCGACGGGGCCACGAAGGGCCATCACGAGCGGCGCGTGCCCATGTCCGCGTTCGTCGTCGCCGAGATCGTCCCGGTGCTGCCCGCCAGCGGCTGGGTGTTCCGCCGGATGGACGGCCGGAAGGGCCCCAACTCGCCGGGGCTGATCAGCCATCTCGCGAACTTGCACCTGCATGAGTGCGGGGTGGCCGCGTCACTGCACCAGCTGCGGCACTATTTCGCCTCGGAAGCCTACAAGGCTGGCAGGGATATCCGGGCGGTGCAGGCCATGATGGGCCATGCCCGGCTGGAGACGACGGCGAATTACGCGGAGTTCGATCAGTCGTCGGCGGTGGCGGCGGTGGAGGCCATCCCGGTGCCCGCGCGGCTGCGGCAAGTGGCAGGCTGAGCGCCGGTTCCCGAGCGTGTCACCGGGTATCGTTCCTGGCTGCGGAGTATCGTTTTGCCAGTGCGGTAGCTGCCCGGGGCCGATAGAGTATCGAATCTAGTTAGGGTCGCTACTCAAGGGGCATCCATGGCCGGATCAGCGCCAGTGTCACGGAAACGGCCCGTGGACGTGCTGACCAGCAGCGAAGTAGCCGCCCTTCTCCGCTGGTGCTCGCCTACCGCGCCGACAGGGATACGGAACCGGGCACTCATTACCGCCATGTACCGCGGCGGCCTCCGCGTCGACGAGGCGACCAAGCTCAAGGCCACCAACGTGAACCCGGCCAACGGCACCATCCGCGTCCTGCACGGCAAGGGCGACAAGCCGCGCACCGTCTGGATCGACGACGGCGACATGGCCCTGATCCAGCGATGGATGGACAGGCGCGCCGCGCTCGGTCACCGGCAGGGGGTTCTGTTCTGCACCCTGGCTGGCGGTGAGCTGTCCACTGCTTACATACGGAACCTGCTCAAGCGCCTGGCGGGCAGGGCGGGAATCGAGAAGCGCGTCCACCCGCACGGGCTCAGGCACTCCTACGCCCATAATCTCTCGATGGCCGGCGTGCCGATGCCGGTGATTCAGAACCAGCTCGGCCACGCGCACCTGTCCACGA
>WNGN01002800.1_pt1 | contig 11726 bp, 10 predicted proteins | sample 5400561 | NCBI WGS metagenome assembly WNGN01 (sample SAMN13153379, study PRJNA577476) | soil metagenome | isolation source: 115 cm soil or saprolite under Garry oak tree replicate 2 | place: USA:California | collected 2016-06-15
TCAGCGTTGTCGAAATCAAGGGTCAGCTCCTCATTGACTCGGACAGGAGCAAAGTGCCCCGTTGGGCCGGCGTACTGAAGTCCGAAGATCTGCGCGAAAAAACGCGCGGCGGCCTCCTTGTCATGCGCAGGCACGATAGCGTGATTCAACGTTATACTCATGATCGCCTCCCGGTGAGCTAGTGGCCGAAGCCTACATCGAATACAACAAACGAACACTGATTCTTACATCCCGCTCGTTCCTCACCCTGCAGCCAAAAAAATACTAGCCAGAATTGTCGGCAAATGAAAGTCAGACCTGAGCGGATCAGGTGAGCGGTATCATAATGTGCTTCTGATACGGTGGCCGCTCGCAAAGACGCTGGTACCACGCATCCACATTTGCCAATTTCGGCCGTTCAACAGGCAAGGTGAACCAGCGATAGGCCCAAACTCCAAGTGGGATATCGCCGAGGGTCAGATCATCGCCGGCGACATAGGGACGATTAGCCACTTGGTGATCGACGATCTGCCATGCGTTGCTCGTCCTCTCCAGGGAGGCATTAATCGCCTTTGGATCGCGCTTGTCGGCCGGCGTGCGAATGAGACCCCAGAATAGAGGAACAATCGCAGGGCCGAGAGTCGTGAGTTGCCAATCCATCCAGCGGTTGGCGTCGGCTCGGCCCTCCGGCGTGGACGGAAGCAGCCGTCCACGCCCGTACTTGTCAACAAGATAACGCATGATGCTGTTCGACTCCCATAGAATGAAATCCCCGTCTTCAAGCGTGGGCACGAGTCCATTTGGGTTCTTATCGAGATAAGCTTTTTCTTTGTTTCCGCCAAATTTGCCGCCAAGATCGACCCGGTCGAAATCGAGCCCGAGTTCGCCGCAACACCAAAGTACTTTCTGCACATTGGATGAATCTGTTCTGCCCCAGATCTTCAGCATACTTACCTCCATTTAATTTTTTGACGGTGGGTAGTGTTTATCATGCTTTTACATGCAATAAATAACCAGGGCAAGGTTACGCCTGCGGCTGTCGTTTGTTTTTGTTATCTGATAGAAGGAAAGTTTACAATTTAGGGAGAGTCAATCCACATGGGTAAGGAAATTTTTTGGCTATTCGGTATTGCTTTCTTAGTCCTTCACCACAGCGGAGCCGTTTGGGCGCAAAATCAGGCCGAGGGTAGGAAGCTTTATGGCACTTACTGCTTGACCTGCCACGGCGAGAAAGGAAAAGGGGATGGGCTTGCGGCGAAGTCGCTTCCTGTCAAACCCGCTGACCATACGAACGGTTCAATCATGAATCAGCTTTCAGACAAATTTTTGCTGGACGTCATCTCGAAGGGGGGCAATGCGGTCGGCAAGTCCGCCTTTATGCCGCCTTGGGGAGGCCAGCTTGATGAGAAACAGATCCGCGACATCATAGCTTACATTAGAAACATCGCCGAGCCACCTTATAAGGATAAGGCCCTTGGCAAATAAATTCCCCAAATTTTTTGAATTCCCCCTTGACGATTGGATAAGCAGGATTAAATTGGCTGCACCCAATCTTTCTGCTGGCTATCTAAATCTACGTTTTATTTGAGGAGGTATCATGGCGACTAAAATTCGTCCCCTACATGATAGGGTGATCGTTAAACGAATCGAGGAAGAGGGAAAAACCAAGGGCGGTATCATCATTCCCGACACTGCCAAGGAAAAACCACAAGAGGGTCGGGTGGTTGCCGTTGGTCCGGGGCGACACGACGACGGCAAGGTCATTCCTTTGGGCGTGAAATCCGGGGATAAAATCCTTTTCGGGAAATATTCCGGTACTGAAATCAAACTTGACGGCGAGGACCATCTCATTTTACGAGAAGATGACATCCTCGGAGTAATCGAATAAGGAGGGAAGGAAAAACATGGCTGCGAAAGAGATTCGCTTTAGTGAAGAGGCGCGCGGCAGGGTTCTGCGCGGTGTGAACTTATTGGCTGACGCGGTGACCGTAACGCTCGGTCCCAAAGGGCGCAACGTCATTCTCGAAAAATCCTGGGGTGCTCCAACCGTAACAAAGGATGGAGTTTCTGTCGCCAAGGAGATCCAGCTCGAAGACAAATTTGAGAATATGGGCGCTCAGATGGTCAAAGAGGTGGCGAGCAAGACTTCCGACGTGGCCGGTGACGGCACCACGACAGCGACGGTTCTTTCCCGCGCGATATTCAGCGAGGGTTTGAAATTGGTTGCCGCCGGGCACGATCCGATGAGCATCAAGCGCGGCATCGATAAAGCGGTCGAAAAAGTGGTGGATGAGCTCAAGTCAATGTCTAAACCCACCCGCGACAGGGAAGAGATCGCGCAGGTGGGGACCATCTCGGCCAACAATGACAAGACCATCGGTGACATTCTTGCCGAGGCCATGGACAAGGTCGGGAAAGAAGGCGTGATCACGGTGGAGGAGGCCAAGGGCTTAGAGACTACTCTTGATCTGGTCGAAGGCATGCGTTTTGATCGCGGCTACCTCTCTCCTTATTTCGTGACCGATCCGGAGCGCATGGAGTGCGTCTACGAAGATGCTTACCTCCTGATCCATGAGAAGAAGATCTCAAGCATGAAGGATCTTCTGCCGGTCCTGGAGAACGTTGCCAAAACCAGCAAACCTTTACTGATCATCGCCGAGGAAGTCGAAGGCGAGGCGTTGGCGACCCTGGTGGTTAACAAACTTCGGGGTACTTTGAAGGTCGTAGCTGTCAAGGCTCCCGGCTTTGGTGACCGGCGTAAGGCGATGTTGGAAGATATCGCCATTTTGACCGACGGCAAAATGATTGCCGAGGAGCTGGGCATCAAGCTGGAAAACGTCACGTTGAAAGACCTCGGCCGCGCCAAGAGGATAATTATTGATAAGGACAACACGACCATCGTTGAAGGCGCTGGCAAAAAGTCCGGCATCGAGGGGCGCATCACCCAGCTGCGCGCTCAGATCGAGGAGACGACCTCGGATTACGATCGCGAGAAGTTGCAAGAGCGATTGGCGAAGCTGGCCGGCGGTGTGGCTGTCGTGAAAGTCGGCGCAGCCACTGAAGTCGAGATGAAAGAAAAGAAAGCTAGAGTAGAGGATGCTCTTCATGCTACGCGTGCGGCTGTTGAGGAAGGTATTGTTCCTGGCGGAGGTGTCGCACTGATTCGTGCCTCTGCCGGACTCGGTAATCTCCGCGCCTCCGATGACGAAAAGGTCGGGGTTCGCATTGTACAGAAAGCACTCGAAGAACCGCTCCGTTGGATCGTCAGCAACGCCGGGGCAGAGGGCTCGGTAGTTTTGGATAAGGTAAAGAACGGCAAAGGCGCTTTCGGTTTCAATGCCGCGACCGAGGAATATGAAGACCTCGTCAAGGCTGGAATCGTGGACCCGACCAAGGTGGTTCGAATCGCGCTGCAGAATGCGGCGTCGGTTGCTGGATTGATGATTACGACCGAGGCGATGATTGCCGATAAGCCGGAGAAAAAGAAGGACATGCCGGCTATGCCTCATGACCACGACGATTACTAAACTGACTGGCTGAAGATGGGTTGGAGATGATAGAGGGCGCCTGAGAAACCAGGCGCCCTCTATTTTTGCGCTTTGACGTGAGAGAAAACAAAAAGGGGAAGCTTTTCGCTTCCCCTTTTTGTTGTTTATCGACTGGGTCTAACTTGACTTTTAGTTTACATTAATCGCGATCTGTTTCGGTTTCGCCTCCTCGGCTTTTGGCACATGTATCTCTAGGATGCCGTCTAGGTACGTAGCCTTGATTCCATCGCTCTTAACGGTCTGCGGTAGATAGAAGGAACGAGAGAACTTGCCCGCCACGCGTTCGACACGGTGATATTCCACGCCATTGGCCGGCTCTTCAAATTTTCTTTCACCGCTAAGCGTCAGTGAGCCATCGTGCACTTCGAGATTGAAATCCTCCTTTTTCATGCCTGGCAGCTCCGCGCGAATGAGGTACGAATCCTTGCTTTCGAGAATGTCTACGGGAGGAAACCAAACTCCTGTGGTGGAACTTGGATACGCCCGAGACCGACCGAAGGTATCATCGAACAGATCATTGATGCGGCTCTGGATTCTGTTCAACCCCTCAAACGGTTCCCATCTTACTAAGTCCATAATTGGTCCTCCTTTTTTTAAGAATTTTGCCTACGAAAAACCTAAGCATCGCTTCCCGTGTTGTCAAGCTAACGGGAAGCGCCAACGCCATAAAACTCCCGGTCCATTGGCCGTAGCAGAAAAATTAAGAATAATCATAAATCACCCCAACCAAAAACGAGTTAGAAAAAATCTAAGCATTCATTGTTTAACGTCAACGTATGCTGGATTTTCAAGACTTAGCTGATTTAGGTTTCACCGTCTCCATATCGAACCTTGACAACTTCGCACCCATGGCTAGCAAACGCATTGAGCGCCGTTGGCTGAAGCGTATCGCGGGTAAGTCATGTGTTGGCGGCGTTGCGGTCGGCGGAGTAGTCCGAGTGACAGCGGTAAGGCAGCAGGCGAATCGTAGAACGTTGAACCCAAGCCGCTCCCGCGATAAAAGTTGATTCGGCTGTTCCAAGGGCGATCGGGTCGACCAAAATAACGCAGTTCTCTGGCCCGACCGTCGGACTTATCCTGTGAAAATTGGACTTATCCCCTTTTCCTCTCGCTGATGGACATGGATGAGATAAGTTATAAGCGATTGATTTTCGCCTGGGCGATCTTCCTGTCCTTACAAATTTCGCCACCGATTTTCGCCGCCCACCAAGATTCGCTTCAGCGCGAACTACACGATTCGCTTGCTACGGCGCGACGCACGATGATCGATCGTGATCTGCGTGGGCGCGGCATCAAAGATCCGAGAGTTCTCTCGGTGATGGAAGCGGTGCCGCGCCACCTGTTCGTCCCGGAGAATCTGCGCCTATCGGCTTACGAGGATCGGCCGTTGCCCATAGGCGAGGGCCAGACGATTTCTCAGCCTTATATCGTTGCCTACATGAGCGAGCTTTTGGAATTGCGGGGCAATGAGAAAGTCCTTGAGATCGGCACCGGATCCGGTTATCAAACCGCGGTGCTTGCGCGCTTGGCGGCGGAGGTATACTCCATCGAAATCATTCCGTCTTTGAACGAGAGCGCCAAACGGATCATTGAGCAGCTTGGCTTCAAAAACGTATACCTCAAAGTCGGAGATGGATTTTTTGGTTGGGAAGAAAAAACGCCCTTCGACGCGATCCTGCTGACGGCCGCCGCGCCGGAAGTTCCCCAACCACTCTGGCGCCAGCTGCGCGAAGGGGGGCGAATCATCATGCCTCTGGGCCGGCCGTGGAAAACACAGCGCCTGGTACGCGTGCGCAAGGTCGCGGGCAAGGCAGTCGTCGAGGAACTTACGGACGTGCTTTTTGTTCCTATGACAGAGTCGATTCAGAAGGGTCGTTAGGCGCCTTGTAAACTTTTGCCTTGGAGATTTTGAAAGATATGTAGAGAATAGAAAGCACGACCTCGCTTCACACGACTCTTTATTCCTCTCGCTGACTGGATTGCACTCGTGACCCCACTCGCCTGACGGCATTAAATTGCAAAACACAATCTTGTATTGAGGTTACGTTCGTCCTATTTTTGGTTAATCGTTAATAACTTCCCGGAGGTGTGATATGCCACGCTATCTCGTTCTGGCCAACCAAACCGCCTCGAGCCCGGAGCTAACTAGCGCAGTTCGGAAGATGGTTGAAAAGAAGGCAGATACGGAGTTCGTTTTGCTCGTGCCTGCCACGCCGGTGGAGGATTTGCTCGATTGGCAGGACGGCGACAATGAAACGATAGCAAAGCGGACGGCCCAGGCCGCGAAGGAGCATTTAGAAGGGATGGGCGCGAAAGTCGTCCGAACGGAAGTCGGCGATCCCTCGCCTATAAAAGCTATCGAGGACGAGCTCCAACGCCACCAGGAAAAATATGACGGCATTGTTATCTCGACCCTTCCGCTCCAACGTTCTCGCTGGGTGGCGCTTGACCAGCCTCGGCGGATAGAGCGTCGCTTCAAATTGCCCGTCACACACGTAGTCGGTCATTCCGTCACGATGACCCGCGAAGAACTCATCAATGGCTTAAACGAAGATTTGAACCTGGAGCTCGAGGGGCTGCTCAGAGGTGTGTATCACGCTGCGGCGGGTCGCGGTATGCTCGGGCACGAGCTTCGGGAGTTATTGAAAAAAGAACTGCCGAGCGAGCTAGACCACGCGACGTTTCTGGCCGATAAGATTGTGGCGCTCGGCGGTGAGGTGCGTATCCGCCCATCTTTACCTGCAGAACTGGGAGCTGCCCGGGAACTTTTGCAGGAAAATATCGCTGGCGAACGCAAAATCATAAGCAACTACGCTAAACGTATCGACCAGGCATCGGAATTCGGCGACAAAGGTCTGGTGATACGGCTGGAGAATATGCTGGCGTCGGAAACCGACCACCTCGAGCAGCTAGAACGGCTGGGGCGTTAGCCAGTGGCCAACCTGTAGCGGGCATTCCAGAAAATCCGCTTTGATCTCTTTATGCCTCTATAAAGAGTGGGGAAATGACCATTCGTTTAAAAACCGAGTCTCGCGCCTGCTTGCTTGATAGTACCAAACCCTGATCTCTCGTGATCACCCGGCCGGGCGACCCGCCGGCTGGTCTTTACGAAATAGACTGCAGCGACACGGACTGCCAGGAGCTCATGATGGTCGCCTCCAAAGCATTGTCCGGACGCCCTGCTTGAGATTCGAGAGAAGCCATAACAGGCTTCTCTCTCGCGACTTCAGCAACACTGACCGTTCACGGACGGAAAGAAATTAATTGTAGCTGTATTTGAGTTTAAGACGGGTTCTTGATTACCAAGCAAACGGCCTGGGATTTTAACGCGGCACATCCTTGACCTGCTGAGTAAGAATCAGCGGAGCGAAGGTTTACGAAAACCTGGAATAGCTTTGGATTCAGGAATAACGGTCTACTTAAGCAGTGGCCGCCGCGCTCGACGGATCTCCACCGTTACCGCCGAAAGCTCTGACTATGGCGTCAATCTCCGAACCGTCCAGAACCTCTTTTTCAAGCAACTTCTCCGCAACTTTATGTAGCAGACGAAGATTAGTCTTCAGCAGGTCCTTAGCCCGATGGTAGCTCTCCTGGATAATGCGCCTGACCTCAGCGTCGATCTCAATGCCCGTGCTCCTGGAATAGTCTACTTTCTGCGTAAAATCTCTTCCCAGAAAAATCTCTTCCTCTTTCTTACCGAAAGTCATCGGCCCGAGCTTTTCGCTCATGCCCCATTCGCACACCATCCGCCGCGCCAGATCCGTCGCTTTTTCGATATCATTCCCAGCGCCCGTTGTTATGTGCTCGAGCACGAGCTCTTCCGCGACGCGCCCGCCGAACAGGATGACCAAGTTATTGAGCAGATATTCCCTGGGATAGGTATACTTTTCGTCCATGGGCAGTTGCTGCGTGAGACCTAAAGCCAGGCCACGTGGAATGATCGTCACTTTGTGGATCGGATCCGCGCCTGGGAGCAGCTTCGCCACCAATGCATGCCCGGCTTCATGATAAGCCGTGGTGCGCTTTTCTTCGTCACTGATAATCATGCTGCGCCGCTCCGCGCCCATCATGACCTTGTCCTTGGCCAGCTCCAAGTCGAGCATGTCGACTTTTTGCTTGTTATTCCGGGCTGCCAACAAAGCCGCTTCGTTTACGAGATTCTCCAAGTCCGCGCCAGTAAACCCGGGCGTGGATCGCGCCAGCACGCTGACGTTCACGTCCGTTGACAACGGCACCTTCCGGGTGTGCACCTGCAAGATACCTTCTCGCCCTCTGATGTCCGGTCGTGGCACTACAACGTGCCGATCGAACCGCCCTGGACGGAGCAACGCGGGATCCAATACGTCAGGCCGGTTGGTTGCAGCGATGAGAATGACTCCCTCGTTGGACTCGAATCCATCCATCTCGACCAACAGCTGGTTCAACGTCTGTTCGCGCTCGTCATGACCGCCACCGAGGCCTGCCCCGCGGTGACGCCCAACCGCGTCGATTTCGTCGATAAAGATGATGCAAGGCGCCTTCTTTTTGCCTTGAACGAAAAGGTCACGGACTCGGGAAGCTCCGACGCCGACGAACATTTCTACGAAATCGGAACCGCTGATGCTGAAGAACGGGACTCCGGCTTCGCCCGCGATGGCACGAGCCAACAGGGTCTTGCCAGTTCCCGGCGCCCCCACGAGCAAACACCCTTTGGGAATTCTGCCGCCAAGTTTCGTGAATTTTTTCGGATCTTTTAGGAATGCGATGATCTCTTGCAGATCATCTTTGGCCTCATCCACGCCGGCGACATCGCTAAAGGTTACGCGGTGTTCATTCTCCGTAAGCAGTCTTGCCCGGCTCTTGCCAAAGGACATCGCCTTGCCGCCGCCCACCTGCATCTGGCGCATAAAAAATATCCACACCCCAATCAGAAGCAGCATGGGAAGCCAGTTAAGCAATAGCACCATATACCAGGGCGACTCGTCCTCGCGTTTGGCGGCGATTCTCACCTGCTTATCCCGCAATGACTTCACCAGCTCCGGATCATCCGGCTCAAAGGTTCTGAACTGTTCACCGTTCTTGTATTTGCCCTGAATATGATGTCCTTGGATCACGACCTCTCGAACGTCGCCGCGCTCGACCCCACCCATAAATTCGCTGAAAATGATTTCCGGTTCACGCCCGTATTGTTTGTTGAAAGCGCTGAAAATGACTAAAAAAACGAGCGCCAAGGCCAACCAAAGTGCAATATGTTTTGATGATTGACTCAAGAAATTACTCCGTACAGGGAAAGCCCCTCTCACATCGCCGGTGTTGATACTACTCTTTCGGGTACAGACGTGCAATGGAAGGCACTTTTTTGCCGCCTTCAGGCAGGATCCAGTCCACTACTTTCGCTGCTTTAGATCCTCGAAGATCTAACCCGAATGGACAGTATACTTCATTTCCTTTTCTTAGTAGAGTTAGGCAAGTCTTCTCTGACACAGACCTATCCTTCGGACGACAATCGGCTTTCCGTCCGGCGCATGATCCAGAACGGCGTGCTCTAAGAGGCCCGGACCGACGATCCGAATGTTATCGCCATTGAAGTCGATACGGCTCATGCGCAAAAAATCTTCGCCAGCGACGAATCCATTAAGCAGTTTATCGCTCGACAGTTCAGGCCGTCGGAATGTCATCCGGCTAGCCGCAGGTTCAAGCCCGCGGTAGCCGCATGGCCCCGAGGTTCCAACCTTTGTCGGGATGCTGAAGAGATCTGAGACTGAATCACTTCTCAAGGCGTTGCTCGCGGAAAAAAAGGGGACATTCTAAATTTCCCCAAGATCCCTCTATACAACTAGGACACTCCAAGCTATAGGAGTAGTCGTAGGCATAGATCAAAAACGTAACAGATTGCTCAATGATTATTTTATCTAATTCAAAGGAGGTATTTATGACACAGAGAAAATTTTCTCGCGGATTGATGATCGCCCTTATTGTGGGGGTCTTCGGGCTGGGTTATGTTTGCGGCTCGATGACGGAGCGGCAAGCCGAGGCCCAGATGGGCGGGCTGCTGGAAAAAGCCGGGAAGATGGGCGGCCCAGTCGGGTCGGTAGCAGAATTTGGTTCTTCAATCGTTGAGATGCAGGACCATATCACTGGCCTACAGAAAAATCTGGATACGTTTAAAAAGGTGCAATCATCCCTGACCGGTAAATAGCCGGAGCGGTCTTTGGATATTCTCTAGGCCTAAATTTGGGGACAAGAGCCAGTTTGTCGGTCCCTTCTGCTGCGCTCTTTAGGGTCGAAAGCGGGTCGGGCCGGGGTCGATTGAAGCACTTTGAGTTATCGGCGGCTCAGCCCTAAAAGCAAATTCCTATCATTTGCGCGGGAGGGTTTCATGGACCCCACGACCGAATACCTCAGCGACTACGCGTGCAGGTTGACCTACGAAGACCTTTCGGCGGAAGCGGTACACCAGGTGAAGCGGACGCTGGTCGACACCTTGGGGTGCGGGGCTGGCGCGTTCGACAGCGAACCCGCCTCCATCGCACGGCGCATGGCGTCTCGAGTGCAGGGAAATCCTCCGGCACGCATCCTCGGCACCTCGCAGGAGACGTCTACGGATCTGGCGGCCTTCGCGAATACGGTTCTTATCCGCTACCTCGACTGTAACGACGCCTACGCGGCACGGGGGACGGGCCACCCGAGCGACATGATCCCCGGCGTGCTGGCCGTGGGCGGCGGCCACAGGGCGAACGGACGGGCGGTGATCACCGCGATCGCAGCCGCCTACGAGGTGTTCTGCCGGCTGGCGGACGAGGTTCCCCTGAAGGGCTGGGACCAGGGGATGTTCGCAGCCATCGGGGCGACCTGCGGCACCGGCATGATCCTCGGACTGGACCGGAAGGCCATGGGGAACGCCATCTCCATCGCGATCACCACCGGTGTGCCGCTGGGAGTGACGCGGATCGGAGAGCTTTCGATGTGGAAGGGTTGCGCAACGGCGGCTGCAGTCCGAATAGGAGTGTTCGCGGCAGAGCTGGCAGCGGAAGGAATGACGGGGCCGGGCGAACCCTTCCAAGGACGGAACGGACTGTGGCAGCACCTGGGGGTCGAGGCCCCGAAGTGGGAAGGCTTTGGGGGCGGGGCCAAGCCGTTCCGGATCACCGGTACCAGCTTCAAGGCGTACCCGTCGGTAATCCACACCCAGGGGCCCATCGGCCAGGTGCTGGAGTTACGGCAGCAGGTCGCCACCGCGGAGATCGATTCAGTGCACGTGGCGACGTACGGTGAGGCGGTGCGGCGGACGGCCACGGAGGCGGAAAAGTGGAACCCCGAGACCCGGGAGACAGCGGACCATAGCATCCCGTACTTGGTGGCGGCCGCGTTCCAAGACGGCGACGTGACGCCGGCAACCTTTGCGCCGTCTCGGATCCAGGACCCGGCGCTGCGCCAGCTGATCAAGAAGCTGACGGTGGTGGAGGAGCCGGAGTTCACCCGTCGCTACCCCGCGGAGTCATGCACGCGGATCGAGGTGACGACGACGGACGGGCGGCGGGTGGCCGCTGAGACGAGCCATCCGAAGGGCCACTATCGCAACCCGCTGACGGACGGGGAGGTTGAAGGGAAGTTCCGAGGCTTGGCCTCCGGCGTGCTGGGAGCGGAGGGGTGTGATCGAGTGCTGAGGGAAGTATGGAACTTGGAGAACGCCCCGACGCTCGACAGGCTGTTCGAGAGCCTGGTTATCTCGCGTCGAAGAACCTCACCGTGAGGGAGGGTGTGACATAGCCGATTAAGTACTTAACTATACGGCTCGAACGGTTGGAGCCACAGAATTAACTTGTTGGATCGCAAAGGCCCCAATTCCGCCGTCAGACTCGCGGATGATACGCAGTAACTTTCTAGCTCGCAGAACCGTGTCGTGCGATTTCTCACCCTTATGATTTCTTAAAGTTTCTGTGTCCCTCTACCCAGATTGTCACAGCAGTTAGTCAAGAATCTTCTCAATGATGCGACCCCATCAAATCACTCACGTTGCACCCGGTTGCTCATCAGCCTTGCGCTGACTTTGTCGGTAGGCTTCAGCATGTCGATTACTTTTCATGCTGCTACTCAAGCTAGGCGGCTTCTGGCTCTTACCGCCGCGGGACTTCCCTCTCAAAGAGAGTCACCCTATGGATCACGACAGCGTTTCATCTGGACACACCAAAGGTAAAGATGCGACCTCCAATCACCCTA
>WNGN01009660.1_pt1 | contig 11726 bp, 12 predicted proteins | sample 5400561 | NCBI WGS metagenome assembly WNGN01 (sample SAMN13153379, study PRJNA577476) | soil metagenome | isolation source: 115 cm soil or saprolite under Garry oak tree replicate 2 | place: USA:California | collected 2016-06-15
CTACTGCGCGGCCACGGGTCATGTAGTCATAGACAAGGACACCGAGGATACCACCAACGACAGGACCTACAAAGTAGACAACAAGGTGAGCGAGATTGTACGTGCCGCCGAAGAGCACCTGGAGCACGGCGGGGGCCAGGGCACGGAAGGGGTTGAGGGCCACATTGGTGACGGGGCCAAAGGCGAAAATGTCTGCCGCCACCGTCAGAGCGATGATGAGACCTGCCCAACCTGCAGGCGCACGGCCGTCAACGGCCGTCCCCATAATCACCAGAAGGAGGAAGAAGGTGCCAATAAGCTCCGCCGCTGTTGCCACGATGTAGCCTGTGTTTGCGTCGCTAAAGTTCGTCGCACCGTAGCCAATCGTCGCTGCATTGGTAAAACCGTAGCACACACCGATAAACGCTGCCCCCAAGAACGCACCAATGAGCTGCCCTCCCCAGTAGACGGCAGCCTCGTTCCAGGGAATACGCCTGGTGACAGCAAATGAGAGTGTGACGGCAGGATTGATGTGACACCCTGAGATATGCCCAATAGTATAGACCATAGCTGCAATGGCGAAGGCGAACGCCAGGGCAATCATGCCGAGTTCAGCCATAGTGAACGGGACTTTGCCGCCTGAAATGAAGTTCGTCGTAGTAATGGATCCAGGGCCAACCCAAACCAGGAAAGCCGTTCCCAGTAGTTCGGCCAGAAACTTTTGTCTCAGCGTTGGTGTTCTGTCCATGTCTTAGTAGTCTGCCAGGCAAGGCAGACACCCTCCTTTCATGCTAGGCGACCGCCGTTGTCGCTCCCCGATTCATCGAGGGAGCGATGGATCGAGCACGTAGCCGCCCCTACATTTCATCTGGACGTTGAAAGTTCATTAGCGTAACAGGACTTTGCATAGATTCCTCCCTATATGGGATGCGCAGGCGCTTTTTCCACCTCCTCTCGTAGCCAGCCGGGCGACCGCAAGGCTGCCCTACGTTTCATCTGGACTTCGATGGTTCACCAGTTTACTTCTTTTACTCGTGTATCGCAGGTGTTTCCTGACTCTTTAGTGTAGCAATATCTATGCCAAAAGTAGAAGTTTGACAGGAAAGATAGAAAGCGAGGAGGGAAGAAAACGGCCAGGGAGGCTCGCGCAGGGGGTTAAAAGAGATAACGAAAGAGGAAGAATAAAAGCTGATGTCTGGATGCATTAAAGTGAGTCTGGCAGTTTCACAATTGAAACAATGTGCTGCATTGTTTCAATTGTGAAACTGCCAGATGTTTCAAAAATGAAACTCATAAAAACCCTTTCTGGAAACCCACCCCGTAGAACGGGGTGGAAGGCAAGAAAGCGGCCCGCAGGCCGGAACACCTTTGACTTTTGTTCCACATTCTGGTACACTCCTCTTATGAACGAAACACTCACTAGAACTATCTGTATCAAGCTCGACGTAAACGGCCATGATGCGGTGCTGCAAGAGACGCAGAAGCATTTCAACGAAGCTGCATCCTGGATCGCTTCGGTGTGTTGGGATGAGCGGATCACCAATACGAATACCGCTCATCACCGCGTCTATGGGGAGACGCGTTCCCGCTTTGGGCTGGGTGCCCAACTAGCTGTGTGTGCGCGTGCGAAAGCCGTCGAGGCGGTCAAGGCAGCACGCACCCAAGAAAAAGAACGCAAACCATATCAGAAGCCTATCACCTGTCCCCAGTTTGGTCCCCGTGGCAGCGTTCGCTATGATGCGCGGACCTACCGTTTGATGAGTTTGGATCGGGTCTCGCTCAATACCTTGCAGGGGCGGGTTATCTGTCGTCTGATCCTGGGCAAACGGCAACATGACATGCTGATTGATCCCGCGTGGACCAATGGCAGTGCTGATCTGGTATGGCGTAAGGGTACCTACTACCTGCATATCACTCAAAGCGCCGATAGGCCCCAAGTTGCAGAGACGGATGCCGCCATCGGGATAGACCTGGGCATCGTGAACCTGGCAACCGATAGTGAAGGACAAACCTTCACGGGTGCCAAAGTCCACGAGGTTCGCCAGCGTTACCACCAGCGTCGTCAAGAGTTGCAACGATTAGGTACCCGCTCGGCGAAACGTCGCCTCAAAAAGCTCTCTGGACGTGAGAAGCGTTTTCAAAAAGACATCAACCACAAGATCAGTAAGACCCTGGTACGCAAAGCCGTCGTATCGCGCAAGGCACTTGCTCTGGAAGACCTCACAGGGATCAGAGAAAGGACAACGGTTCGCCGCGAAAATCGCTATGAACGACATTCTTGGGCCTTCTACCAGTTGAGGATGTATATCGCCTACAAGGCCGCCTGGGCCAGTGTGGATGTGAGGTTTGTTGACCCTCGGAATACCTCGCGTACTTGTAGCGAGTGTGGGCATTGCACAAAAGCCAATCGCCCATCTCAAGCCTCCTTTCAGTGTAAGCAGTGCGGTTTCTGCTGTAACGCCGACCTTAATGCGGCGATTAATATCTCACGGGCCGACGTCAAGCGACCTTTGGTAGCACCCGTACGTGGGTAGTTACAAGCTCATCCCCTAGAAGGGGATGGAGTACTTGACACTTGACTCCCGGTCCTACTTTCAATCAGGCCGTACTTGACCATCTTACGCCACATGGTTGTACGGCTGATACCGAGGAGAGCGGCGGCGCGAGCCATATGACCATTACTGGTGTGCCAGGCCTGGAGGATAGCCTGCATCTCAGCATTCATGCTGTATTCTTTCAATGCCCCGCTCTTATCGATGAAGGGCGCGAGATTTTGTTTATACTGCGCATCTTCCTTGCCCTGCGAACCTCTTTCAGATGCACGCAGTTCGGCGAGGGCAATGGATGGTCGTATATCTATGGGGAGGTCATCAACGGCGATGGTGGTTTTTGGCATGAGATAGGTCACGCGCTCCAGCATATTTTCCAGCTCACGTACATTTCCGGGCCAGCTATACTGCTGCAGGACGGCCATCGCTTCTGGTGTAATAGCGAGTGAACGACCCAGGACGCGACTTTGCCGCTGCAGGAAATGGCGTACGAGTAGAGGTAAATCTTCGGCGCGTTCACGCAGCGGAGGGATACTGATGGACAATACATTCAAGCGATAGTATAAGTCTGAGCGAAAGTTACCGCGACGGGCTTCTTCCCGCAGGTCTTTATGCGTAGCGACAATGATACGCACATCGGCAGGGATAACCCTCTGGCCGCCAATGCGCACAATCGTGTGCGTTTCGATGGCACGCAGCAGGGCAGTTTGCAGGTCGAGTGGCATATCACCGATTTCATCCAGGAACAGCGTGCCGCCGTGAGCCTGTTCAAACTTACCAGGACGCCCCTGGCGATCAGCGCCGGTGAACGAGCCACCTTCGTAGCCAAAGAGTTCGGTATTGATGAGTTCTCGCGGGATAGCTGCACAGTTGATGGCCACGAAGGGTCCATCCGCACGGGCACTACTATTATGGATGCTCTGTGCAAAGATTTCCTTACCGGTGCCGGTCTCGCCATGAAGTAGGACGGTGGAATTACTACTGGCAGCCAGGCGGGCCAGGCGCAGCGCTTCTTTAAGGGCCGGGCTCTCGCCTATGACGTTGGCGAAGGTGAGCCGGGCACGAGCACCCGTCATGCGATGGACGAGCTTTTGCACGCGCTCAATGCTGCGCAGGATCATCACGAAACCATCAGCGGCAACCGGCTCGGCGATTACCAGGCCGGGCGAATTCATGATATTCTCCAGGCCTGTTTCCTGCTCATAACTTGCAATAGGTTTCAATGAGCAAAGGCAGGTGACACGTCCGTGAACTGTATCGAAGACAAGTTCCTCATCAGAGAGAGATTGCTGGCGGGCCATGGCCTGGACAAGCACGGTAGGAAGCGGCAACACATCACGCAGGCGTCTACCAGTAACGCGCGCGGGAATGAGGCCCAGCATGGTCCCGGCGGGCACATTCATTTGCGAGACTACACCATCATGTCGCAACAGCAGAATGCCCTCGGGCAGGGTTTCCAGGATTGTTTTTAGTTCAGATAAGAGATCGTTAGCGTTGCTTAACCAGGCCTGTCTCTGGAGCTGGTTACTAATGGCTTGTGCGGCTGCAGTTATCATACCTAGCGTGTGAGGATGGCAGTGCTCGTGGTGGCCGATGACGCCCAGTACACCAACGGCCTGACCCAGGAGATTATGCACGGGCGCGGCAGAGGTATAGAGCGGATGCAACGCTGCACAGTAGTGCATTGCTCCATCGAGCTGGAAGGGAAAGGACTCTTGTAGGGCCAAAGCCAGGGCATTCGCACCCTGTCGCTCTTCGCTCCAGGAGACTCCAATGCTTAATCCAAGATGTTCAAGCTCTTGTTGCATAGTACGGTCGCCGACCCAGTCCACTATACGAACTTCAGCGTCAGCGAAGACCACGACGCATTCTGAACCCTCCGCGAACTGGTGCAGGTCTTCCATAGCTGGGCGTACGAGCGAGAGGAGAGATTGCGGGGCGCTGGTTGGGTACGGGGGCATAGGCTCGCCATTCGTTTCTACGCTGCCGTAGGGATCGAGACCGAGTGCAGCACAACGCCGCCATGATTGCACAAGTGATGGAGGAAGCAAGTCCTCCTGCATAACACCCTGCAAGACAAACTGCTTCCAAATTGACCAGTATTCGCGCGTGGTACCTTGCATGCTTGCTGCTCTCTCTATAATTGCACCTGGCAGAAAAGCTGCTATTCGACTCAGTATAACATATGTGGTAGAGATTTCCTCCTGTCTTTCTTGGAGCCGCAGATGGGGCAGTACTATAAAAAGCAGTGATTTGCAGAGAGGCAGAACATCTCTGCTCAGAGCAGAATAGACTACCTGTTTCGCTCGGGGTCAACGCGGAGATTTGCCAGGATGGGCTAGAATAGCATACACTTAGATACCACTACGACCTGGCATATTTTCTTCTCAGTGAAGGATAACATTATGCGCGTAACCACACGTTTACGGGAACTGCTGGCAGATCCTGGCTTGATCGTTGCTCCAGGAGCATACGACGCATTGAGCGCCCGCCTGATCGCCCAGGCGGGATTTTCTGTGGTGTACATGACGGGCTTTGGCACAGCAGCNGTTGGGCTGCTGACAATGAGTGAGATGGTGAGCCGCGCGGCAGCTCTTGCCGCCGTCGTTGGCAATCTACCGTTGATTGCTGATGCCGACACGGGCTACGGCAATCCCATCAATGTGCGACGCACGATACACGAGTATGAACGCGCCGGGGTGGCCGGCCTTCATATCGAGGACCAGGTCTGGCCCAAGAAATGCGGCCATATGGAAGGGAAGCAGGTCATTCCCATGGATGAGATGGTACAGAAGATACGGGCTGCCATCGATGCGAGGCGAGATCCCGACTTCGTGATTATTGCACGCACCGATGCCAATGCTGTGTACGGCCTGGAGGATGCAATCCAGCGAGGGCAGGCTTACCGCGAGGCGGGGGCCGATGTCATCTTCATTGAAGCGCCTCGCTCCATAGAAGAATTGAGCACGATTGCGCAAGCCTTTCCAGGTATGCCGCTCCTTTTCAACTGGGCGGAAAGCGGCAAGACCCCAGCGTTATCCCTGGATGAAATTCGCACGCTTGGCTATAAGCTCGTTCTCTTTCCGGTCAGCATGCTCTTTGCAGCCACGCGGGCTATGCTTGGCCTGCTGGAGGTGCTCAAGCAAGGACAGACCTCAGCGCCGTTTGCCGAACGCATGGTGACGTTTTCACAGTTCACGGACCAGGTCGGCTTGCCAGAGATCCAGGCTTTGGAGGGCCGTTATGGCGTGAAGTAGTAAAAAGTAAAGGAGCTTCATTTCTATGGCAGAGAACACTTTCCTGAAATCCAGTATCACTGTTGAGGCAGCACAGCGTCTCATTGCAGCCGCCGAGGCTAAGGCTCACGAAATGGGTCGACCCATGTCTATTGCTGTCGTCGATGGCGATGGCACGCTCAAGGCTTTCAGCCGTATGGACGGAGCGCCACTTTTGAGCGTACAAATTGCGCAGGACAAGGCCTATACAGCGATTAGCTTTAGCATGGCGACACACGAGTGGTTTGACTTTGTGAAGGATGACGCGCCGCTATTGCACGGCATCATCAAGACTGATCGCTTGATTGTATTTGGCGGTGGCTATCCAATCACGACGGATGCCGGGATCATTGGCGGCATCGGCGTCAGCGGTGGGCACTATACGCACGATATGGAGGTGGCGCAAGCGGGGCTGGCTGCGCTATGAAGGAAGCCAGCCGGGCGCCCGCAAGTGGCGCCCAATAGGCATCAACCGAAGAAAAAGCCCATCACTGTCCGTAGGGGCGAGGGCGGTGGAGCGGCGCGGGGAGGGCCTTTATGGTCGCCCGCCGTCCCTGCCTATGCTTCCCGAATGTGTCATTAGTCCAGGCGATGTGGCCGACGTAATGGCTGCATATGTTCTCCTCTTGCTTCTCGGCTTTTCCAGACATACTACTGTCAAGGCCAAAGTGAGAAGCAGGTCCACTTCTCCCATAGGTCCACCTTACCGCTCATGCCTTTTCTTTCCCAGAGCCCATACCCCCTTGTGTCGATAGATGTGGATCATCCAGACAGCAATAGTTATCTCGACCACGGCAACACCCATCCGAAACAGGCTGTACCAGAGAGGATCAGGAGAGGGCAACACGCCTGCAATCTGCAAGAGTGTGACGGGGATCTGGAGGGCAGAGCCAGCAAAGGCAACCAGCATGAGCCAGAAGACCCAGCGCCAATGGCGCACGACACCAAGAATGAGCAGGGTGATCAGCACGAGAATGCCGACCAGGAACAGCGTCACTGGAACAGGATAGCGGTCAGCCGGAGAGGACGTGAGCGAGAGCGATTGGGCGTAGATCGACGGATCAGCGAGATACACCACCATCAAGCTGAGGGCAGCGAGCATGAAAAAGGCGATCATGCTCATCTCCAGGCTCACCCTGATGGAAGAATGCGTCGGTGTCTTCATTCGTGTGTGGTCTCCTTTCCCGGTTGCAGGCCGTCAAACAGCAGGGAGGTCAGGACTTCTGGGAGTTCTTCCCAACGCTGGGCAATTACTTCGTCGCCGAGCAATTGGAGCGTCAGCAGGCCCAAAAGCAGGCCGGCAATGGCGCGAACTGTGAGGGGCACATCGATGCTGCGGACTTGTCCTGCTCCCCGTTGTGCCTGGAAGGAACGCTCGGCGACGGTGAAGGTGGGCACCAGGACCTGCTGGTAATACAGCTCACGCAATTCCGCATTGACTAGCATTTCTGGCAGGACCGCCTGGAAGACCTCCGCATTCGGCCACAACAGGGATATGCGCTGGCGCAGGTACGCGGTGAAAAAGGAGCGCAGATCCTGCTCGCTCTCCGGCATGAGCTGCTGCTCGCGTTCCGCTGACTCATTGAGGCGATGGAGAATCCCTAACAATACCTCCGTTTTGCTGGCAAAGTAGGTGTAAATTGTGCCATCGGCGATCCCAGCCACACGGGCGATGTCTTTGATCGTGGCGCGATGAAAGCCTTTTTCGGCAAACACCTGGGTGGCTGCATCAAGGATCTGCTTGCGCCGGGCAGCCGTCACCAGTTCTTGTATGGGATCAGGCGTCTTGGTCATAGCTGCATACTCCTTTTGTCCCTCGAAGTAATACGTGGCCGTCATGAGTGTCTGATCAAGCTATTCAGTATTTTTTTCAATAGTTATTTTTACAGCATCAAGAGTGCTTTGAGATTCTCGTGCAATTTTCCTTTTTACGATGATATTTAGTAATTTTGTCTTTAGAGACTTCGTTGAATAATAATGTCTAAATTCCACTTTTGTATCATTACCAGCAAGAGGAGTAAATCTCGTTTCAACAACATAATCTGGCAGCATTTTTGTAATTCCCATGGTATCTTCAGGTAAAGCCGTGACGATCCTTTCCATTGGAACCACTTCGATATCTTTTTCCACACACGTATTTTTCCCATCTTTGAGGTAGCACCTATAGGCAACCCCCTTCCCTCTCTGACTTTTCCCTGAAATGAGGTCTACCCTCTTGACCCTCGGATGGTATGCAGCAATGTTTGTCAAGTCTTGACTAAATTCCCAGACTGCTTGGAGAGGTGCATGAATAACGACCTCTTGTCTTGATTGAAAAGGAGGAAATTCCATGTTCTGTTCCTTTCTCAAGAGAGATGCCACGAATGCGTGCGCCGATGGCGAGATTCTTCAGAGGCAGAGGCTCTCTTGTCTTGCTCTGTAGTAATTGAATGATCTATCATTTTGGTGATTGTTCATTCATTAAGATGATAGATCATTCAAGAAGATTTGTCAAGTCTGGGGAATGAGATAGGGATTCACCAACGATAGGAACTCTCTGTTCGCGGCCGATTCGGAAAGTCAGAGCCAGCATTGCATCACGTGCATTTTTCTGGTACTTGGTTTTTAGGAGAAGCGCCCTCCCTGTGAATTTTCGACCGGTGCTCTAGTTGCTCTGCACGCGCCGCGCGTGCCTCGATGTAGGTGGAATACGTAGGGGGCATGCCTGGCGGTGCGATCTCGAACGTCAGGGTCAGTGAATCCTTGTTCGTCAGGGTATAGGTTAAGCGGTAGCCAGGACGTGAAGGCGAGATCTCGCTGAGAAACTGGATGGTCTTTCCACCTTCGAGCACCTCTACCGTGTAGTGGATGACATGTCCTTCGTTATCGAAATAGATGGCTCGAGGCTCTTTCGCGGGAGAATCCCTGTAGACGATCATGAGATCGTCGTGGAAAAAGGCCGGGCGGTCTACTGTCGCGGGGTAGTCCGCGTGATTTTTTCTGACCAGGATCTGCTCCTGCACGTCTGGTGTAAACGAAAACCACCCCGTTCCTTCGCCTGGTTCTCCCACCCCCACCCACTGGCCTAGCAGGACGTGCAATGCCGCCCAACCGTGTTCACTTGTTGATTGCTCAGCGCTCATCGGTTCCCCCTCCTGCGGTGACTATCTTCGCGGTCATGCCCAGATGCCCGCTCCAAGATATCCGAGAATGGTCATGGAAGCTGATAGGTAAGGCTGTGTCAAATACTAAACAACTGGCTACTCAAGTAGTCGGTGAAGCTGGAGGCGCGAGCATGCTCGCGCCTCCAGCCTTCCTTTACTTCCGTAGTTGAGCGACTTTTTGCTCTACGTCGATGCCCATCAAGCGGGCAAGGTTACCGCCGAGGATTTTCTTCTTGGCCTGCGTGGTCAGTTGGGGATAGCCGTAGCCGGTTACGAGGTCTTCTGGCAGTTCAAACTTCCAGAAGGCGTCCAGCGCCCAGCGCGGGTGCCAGATGGGGGTCTCGCCACCGTAGAGGATCTTGTCTTCGCCACACCAGAACATCAGCTTGCCCATATTTTCGGCGAAGGCGCGCGGGGCGCGCACGATGAAGTTCAGCGTGGCGGCAATCGACGCGTACAGGTTGGGGTAGCGCACCAACTGCCAGCAGATCTCGTCGATGAAGGGCAGGCCAACATGGAATATGACGAAGTTAATGTCCGGGAAGTTGGCCGCGGCTCCATCCATATCCCAGGCCTGGGTGTGCTCGATAGGTTGAGGTCCTAGCGGAACGCCTTTATGCACGCCTATGGTCTTCACGCCTAATTCAAGCGCCTTTTCAAATACCGGGTAGGCGACTCGTCGATCGTCCATGCGCCAGGGGAACGGTTCGCCGTAGTCGTAGCGGACGTTGTAGAGTTTGAAGGCCTTTGCTCCGTACTCTTTGACCTGGCGCTCCATCAGGTCAAGCGCCTTCTTACCTTCTAACGGGTTGATGGTACCCCAGAATACTGCCCGGTCGGGATACTTCTGCGCCATCGCTGCGCATTTCTCCCATTGGGATAGTCCATCGTAGAACAGGTCGGTGAGGGGCAAGGGCTGCGCCACGATCATGTCGGTCCCCGATTCCTCGAAGACCATGTGGGCAATTTCGTCTATGTTCCACTCGCGCAAAAACTCCTCGGGGCCGAGCATGCGCTCACCGGGCGGGGTTAATACCTGGTGAAAGGCATACAGGTGATTGATGAACATCTGACCAGGCTTGCCAAAGGCGTTCTTCATGTCAAAGTTGAATACATGACAGACACAGTCAAAAACAAAGGCTTCGTTGTCCAGCATGATGTGCTCCTCTCATGAAATAGGTGATTGGGAGGCCTGCGCCTCGCGCTCAAGACGACGCTGTCGTAAGGGCAGCAGCTGTGCCATTGGTAGGGTGAGTTTCTCCCGGGCGCTGGCAGTCATGCGCTCAGGAGTCCAAACCGTGTTCCAGACGATTTCTGTGTCCACCTCTCTAACCCCCTCAATCGCACGTAAGTTCTGGTCGATCATCTGCAAAAGATGGGTTGAAAACGGACACCAGCCAGAGGTAAGCAGTAGCTCGACGCGCACGTCATGGCCATTCTCAGCTACTTTCACTCCCTGGATGAGACCCAGCTCAACGATGCTCACCGAGCGTTCTTTGCAACATGGGTCGTAGCAGGTCTGTAATACCTCAAGCACTTGCTCAGGCGTGACACGAATTTCTTCGTTGTGGGGCAAGAAAACCTCCTTTCTGTAGACAACCTTGTTCCCCATGAGGACTAAATATGAGCAAACAGTCAGAAAGAGGCGCAGCAGGAAAAGATCCCTACCGCTATAAGTATAAGGATAGGATGGTTAAAGAACAAGGGGGGTGAATTCTGTAGGTGTAATTTCTTCTACTAACATCTCACGCCCTAAATAAAACCATGTGCGAACCAGCCTCACGCCCAGTCGGGGCAGTTACAGCGCTGCTGCAACTAGACCCCACTTTGACCTTCCAGTAGTAATGGATAAAATGAAACAAACATACTCACGTAATGATAGAAGATGAGGTTATCCCCTCACTGGTTGCGCTTCGCTCTTGTTGAGGAGTATCTGTAGCAGGAACGCCTTGTTCAACAGTTGGAATAGTCTCATTTTTGCTCGTCACGACACCCTCATTCTTATCTTTCAGGATGAACATCCCCCCTTTGACAAACCAAGCGACACCAAACGCTTCGAGCGCGAGCACTTCAAGCCAGAAGAGTGGATGGTGTGGTTGGAGCCACGAGGTGCCTGGCAGGTAGTGGAGCACCACAATCAGCACAAGACAGAGGCTAATAAAGCTCCCACAGCCCAAATAGACGATGTTTCTCAGTTGCTTTCTCAGCTCTGGTTTCTCCTGATCTGTTCTCGAAAAAAGAAAGAGCGCCATCAAAGCCAGTATGATGAAAAAGCACGCAGCAGACAACTGGTGGACCGGAGGATTGGGAAAGAGGGCGACGACAATCACGGCGGCACCTGCAATCGTGGTCGCAATATCATCCAGATGCTGGTAACGATAGCAGATGAGGAAAATGCCAATCGCCCACAGGCTGCCCACAAACACATCTCTCATCACGCTCGTATAGTAGGCACTCATGGAGTCCAAAATGCCGAATTGACGTTCCAAGAGCATCCTTCCGAAGATAAGAACGATTGGTAACGCCACACCGACAAACCCAATGCCCGTTCTGAAAAAGAGGTACGACCGGTCGAGAGGCTCCTCGCTTGTTTCAATAAGCCACTGGATAAACTTTTGTAGCAGTGGTACCCTTAGCATACTCTTCCTCCGTCTCTTGGGGAGAAGTGAACGGTTCTCTACCCAGACTAGGTGTTCTTCCTGTATCTCGATGGAGATACGACTAGCAGATAGACGTACCGCTTCTCACTTTTTTGTAGATGGATGTTTTTGACAGTCGAA
>WNGN01026742.1_pt1 | contig 11720 bp, 12 predicted proteins | sample 5400561 | NCBI WGS metagenome assembly WNGN01 (sample SAMN13153379, study PRJNA577476) | soil metagenome | isolation source: 115 cm soil or saprolite under Garry oak tree replicate 2 | place: USA:California | collected 2016-06-15
GTGGGAGCGGATCCCTCGTGAATGGATTCCTCGAGATGTTCCACCCACCCGAGCCGGCCTCGGAGCCCACCTGTATCCACGCGCCACGCGCCGAGATGAGCCCGGTGTCGATGGCTTGAAGCTCGATCTCGGCGCGCTGGAGAAAGGCGCGCCGTTTCTGGTCGTCCAGCGTCGCGAACGCGCGTCGATTGAAGGCGAGTGACGGGAAATCCGACGCCGTCACTTCGCGCCAGCCTTCGGGAACGTTGAACCGATACCGGGGCGGGTCCAGGTGAGCGTAGGATCCCTTCCAGTACTCGCCCTTCGGCAAGGGCGCGCAGCCGGACAGGCTCAAGCCGGCCACCAGGATGGTGACGACCGGATCTCGCCAGGATCGACGCCGAGCAATCGCGAGCCCGATCAGCCGCATGGATGACCATCCGAAGTCTAGCCGAACGCTGCGGCGCGCACCAATGCTGCGCCGACCGCGTATACTCCGGCAGGAGCTCCAATCCAGCTCACGTCCGCGGGTATGACGAGGGAGGAAGCAGGGAAGCGATGAGCTATCGAATCGGCATTATCGGGGTCGGCGCGATCGGCGGTGTGGTGGGGGGGATGCTGACCAGGGCCGGTCACGACGTGACGCTGATCGACCAGTGGCCGGATCACGTCGAGGCGATGAAGAAGGTCGGGCTTCGGCTCTCGGGCACCTGCGGCGAGCACCTGATCCCGGTGCGCGCGCTCCTGATCCATGAGCTGCAGTCGGTGGCCGAGCCGTTCGACGCGGTCTTCGTGTCCGTGAAGTCCTACGACACCGAATGGGCGGTCCGGGCCACGCCATACGCACCGACCGGAGCCAGATTGGCTTCAAGATCGGCGAGCATGACGGCAAGGTGACCGAGCGCGCCGAACGGCTCGCCAAGATCATGTGCGACGTGGCCCCAACCAAAGTGACCACGAACCTCTGGGGCGAGCGCTGGTCGAAGCTCTCCGTGAACTGCATGGCCAACGGCCTGGCCGGGCTCTCGGGCCTTGGCTCCGCCGAGGTCCGCACCCGGGACGGGGTTCGGCGCGTGGCGATCCACCTGGCGGCGGAGACCATCAAGGTGGGCCGCGCCCGTGGCCACGAGGTTGAGCCGATCTGGGGCATCACCGCCCAGCGCTTTGTGGACGCCGCCGACGGGCGGGCCCTGGGCGAGGTCGAGCGCGACATGGCCGAGCGGGCCAAGGAGCTGGCGGGAGGCCGGCCGTCGTTGCTTCAGGACGTCATGCGCGGCCGTCGCACCGAGGTGCAGTACCTGAACGGGTACGTCTCCGAGCAGGGGCGTCAGGCCGGCGTCCCCACTCCGTTCAACGACAAGCTCGTGGAGCTGATCACGCGCGTGCCGCCCGGCACGCTGAAGCCCGACCCGAGGAACCTCGATCCACTGGTGGCGATGCTGCCGAAGTAACCGCCCGCGGTATCATCCCGATACGGGAGGAAGAGCCATGAGCACAGCCCTCAACGGTATCCGCATCCTTGACCTCACCCAGTTCGAGGCCGGCACGTCGTGCACCCAGATGCTGGCGTGGCTCGGCGCCGAGGTCATCAAGGTCGAAGAGCCCGGAAGAGGAGAGCCCGGGCGCTACGGTCGCGCCGAGAAGCCCGGTGTCGACTCGAGCTGCTTCCTCCTGCTCAACTCCAACAAGAAGAGCGTCACGCTCAATCTGAAGCACCCGACGGGCAAGGCCATGTTCCTCGACATGGTCAAGAAGGCCGACGTGGTGGCCGAGAACCAGGCGCCCGGCGGCATGGAGAAAATGGGCCTCGGCTACGACACGCTCAACGCCCTGAACCCGCGCCTGGTCTACCTCTCCGTGAAGGGCTTCGGCAACTACGGGCCCTACAGCGAGTACAAGAGCTTCGACATGATCGCGCAGGCCACGGGCGGCGCGATGGCGCTGACCGGCTTCCCGGGCTCGCCCCCGCTCAAGCCCGGGCCGACCATCGGCGACTCGGGCACCGGCATGCACGCGGCGCTCGGCGTGATGGCCGCGCTGTGGCAGCGGCAGACGACGGGTCAGGGCCAGAAGGTCGAATGCTCCATGCAGGACGCCGTCGTCAATCTCTCCCGCGTCGCCATGCGGCTCGCCTACGCGGGCGGCGACTTCGAGCCTCGGCGCGGCAACGAGATCGCGAACACGTCGCCATCGGGCATCTATCGCTGCAAGCCGGGCGGGCGTGACGACTATGCCTACATCTACTGCCAGCCCGTGCGGCCGCACATGTGGGAAGCGCTGCTCAAGACGGTCGGCCGCGCGGATCTGATCGGCCACCCGGAGTGGTCGGATCCGAAGTGGCGCGCCGCGCACAAGGACCAGGTCAACGCCCTCGTCGAGGCCTGGACCATGACGCGGACGAAGCACGAGGTCATGGCCGATCTCGGCAAGGCCGGAGTGCCGACGGGCGCCGTGCTGGTGCCGCAGGAGATCCTGAGCGACCCGCACCTGATCGAGCGCGGCATGTTCACCACCATCGAGCATCCGGGCTGGGGCTCGTTCACCATGCCGGCGAACCCGGTGCAGCTCTCGAAGTCGCCGACGCAGGTGCGGCCGGCGCCGCTGCTGGGCCAGCACAACGCCGAGGTCTACAAGGAGTGGCTCTCGCTCGCGCCCGCTGACCTGGAGCGTCTCAAGACCGACAAGGCGATCTGACAGTCGGCGCCTGAGCCTGGTAGCCGGGGTCTACCGCGCCCTCCGAATCAGCGCGTTGGGCTTCCGAACGGCGCGCCATCCCAGCGCTCCCGCGTGGCGAATTCGGCCACGGGCTTGCGCTTGAGCCGGGAAAGCATGCGCACCGGCCGGCCGAGCGGCATGACCGCGCAGACGGCGAAGTGCGGGGGAATGCCGAGCAGCTTCTTGATCTCCGGCTCTCGCGCGGTGGCGAGGGTGGTGATGGTGCCGCCGAAGCCCTCGTGTCGCGCCGCGAGAAGAATGTTCCACGCGAAGGGGTAGATCGACGCCCCGCTGATGATCCCGACCCGCTTGAGGTCCTGGTCGATCGACGCCACGACTTTCAAATCTACGCACACGACCAGCACCACCGGCGCGGTCGCGATCGACTCGGTGAGGAGCGGGGGGACGGGCGTCCGCTCGATGGTGGCCGCGTCGACGCGCGGCGGGTCGATCGTGTTCCAGGGACTCTCCCCGTTCGCCGCCTGCGCGGCATAGCGGCGCCCGGCGAAGGCGCTCAGGTCGCCCAGCGAGCGCTTCGTGGCGGGCTCACGGACCACGATGACGCGCCAGCCCTGCCGGTTGCCGCCGCTCGGCGCGAAGCGCGCCTGATCCAGGATTTTCGCCAGGACGTCGTCGGGCAGGGGGTCGGCGGTGAACTCCCGAGCGGCGAAGGTCGTGCGCAGGGCGTCGTACAGTTCCATCAGCGAATTACCGTGGTCATCGGATCACCTCGTTCTCCGGCACGCGAGCCGTGGGTGGTCGCCGCGGAATTCCGCTTGCATATCGACGCGGACCGATCTATCTCGTGGGCGATGTGTCGTGATACGGACGTCCCCCCGAGCAAAGGAGAGCACGATGACTACCGTAGCCTCCGCGACGAGCCGGTCGGGCCGCATCCGGTCGCCAACGCACAGGTCATCTTCAAGCCCGAGGAGTTTCAGCCCGTTATCGAGTGGCTGATGCTGCACCGCGATGGCCTTGACGTGCTGATTCACCCGCTCACCCCCGACTCGGTCGACGACCACAGCATCTACGCTATGTGGCTTGGCTCGCCTGTAGCGCTGAAGCTCGACACGCTCCGGCGCACCTATCGCACCGAACTGCTGCCGAGCGCCTGAGCAGGCACGCAGATAGATGTCATTCCTGAACGCCGTCGCCGACGTCCTTCGACCGCGGGCGGCGGCCGTCTCGGATGACCGTCCCCGGGTGATGGAGGCGGAGCCGGAGCCCAGCGCCCAGGAGAAGCGGGCGATGCTCCACCTGAGCAATGTCTCGCATGCCGTCAACCACTTCCAGAACCAGATGATGACGATGCTGTATCCCTACATCATGGCCGACCTCGGCATGAGCTACACCGACGTGGGCATTCTGTCGGCCATCTGCTCGGTGCTCAGCAGCATCTGCCAGGGCGCCTACGGCTTCTTAACGCCCTTCTTCTCTCGCTGCAAGCTGCTGGGCTTCGGCAATCTCGGCATCGCGCTCGGAACGCTGCTGAGCGGACTGGCTCCGTCGTACCCCACGATGATCGTGGCGCGCGGGGTCGCGTCGATCGGATCCAGCGCCCAGCACCCGGTCGGCTACAGCATCCTCGCGAGCTACTTCCCGAAGAACCGCGGCGCCGTGATGGCGCTGAACACGAGCATCTCCAACGTGGGCACCCTGGTGGCGACCCCGCTGGCGACCGTGCTCCTGCTGATCATGGGCTGGCGGCACATCTTCTTCGTCGTCACCATCGCCAGCGTCGTCATGGGCCTGGTCTACTTCTTCTTCCGTGACTACGGGGTTCCGAATCGATCCGGCTCCGGCCGGGCTCGACTTGTCCAGGGCTTCGGAAGCTACCGGCGGATGCTGAAGGACCGCAACATGATGCTCATCGCCTGCGTGTTCATGGTCGGCGGCGCCGGACGCGACGGCGGCGTGAACCAGATCTATTTCGCGCCCCATCTCGCGAACGACTTCGGCTATTCGAAGCTGACCATCGGGGTTCTCATCACCGCGATCAGCGCCGGGAGTATCCTGGGTCCGGTCGTCTTCGGCTGGCTCTCCGACCGGTTCAGCCGCGTTCGCATGCTGCAGGTCTCGCTGGCCCTCTCCTGCATGGGGACCCTGTGGGTCGCTCATCTCGGGCCCGGCGTCGCGATGCTGTTCGTCAGCCTCTTGCTCTACAGCGCGTTCACTTCCTCCCGCGGAACCCAGACGCAGGCCATCGTGGCCGACACCGCCTCCAACGAGGACCGTGACGCGGCGTTCAGCCTGTACTTCCTGCTGGGGTTCCTCTCGCAGCCGTTCTGGGTGCTGGTCACGGGTTACCTCATGGACAATGCGGGATTCGCCACCGCGTTGACGGTGCTGAGCGGGACGTACATCGTCGGGATCCTCGTTCTGTTCCTGATGAAGGACGGGCGGAACCCGAGAGTGGTCGACCCGGCCCGAGCCGGATAAGGCCCTCGTCCGCCGGGCCGATGCGAGAACGCAGGGCCGCTCTGGTGAACCGCAATACTCTTCGCCTCGGGCTCTTCGGCGCCAATTGCTCGAGCGGGAGAACCTACGCCACGCTTCCCGAGCGCTGGGACGCCAGCTGGGAGAACAATCTCCGGCTGGCACAGATGGCGGACGCGATCGGGATCGAGTGCATGGTGCCCATCGCGCGCTGGAAGGGCTACGGGGGCGAGTCCAACCCCAACGGATCCAGCTTCGAGTCGATCGCCTGGGCCTGCGGTCTCCTGGCGGCCACCCGGCGTCTGCACGTGTTCTGCACGGTTCATGTTCCCCTGCATCACCCGCTCGTCGCGGCCAAGCAAATGGCCACCGGCGATCACATCGGCGGCGGGCGCCTCGGCGTGAACATCGTCTGCGGCTGGAACGAGGACGAGTTCAACATGTTCGGCGTGACCAAGAAGGAGCACGACGCCCGCTACGCCCAGGGCGAAGAATGGTGGACCATCGTCAAGCGGATCTGGGCCGGAGAGCCCCGCTTCGATTACCACGGGACCTACTACCGTCTCCACAGCGTCGAGGGGGCGCCGCGTCCCTTCGGCGATGGGGACCCGCTGATGATGAACGCCGGCAGCTCCGAGACGGGACGCCGGTTCGCGATCCGCCACTCGGACATGCATTTCGACGCGGTCGAGACACCCGAAGCCAGCACCCCACGTATCGCCGAGACCAAACGCCTTGCCCGTGAGCACGGCCGCGACATCCAGGTGTGGACGCCGGTGGGAATCGTCTGCCGCCCCACGCAGAAGGAGGCCGATGACTACCTTCAGTACGTCGTCGAGCACGCCGACTGGGGCGCGATCGGCTATCTCGCCGACCTGCACGCGAAGGAAGGCCGCCGGGGGACCGATCCCCAGCACCTGGTGCACAGCGGGCACAATCCACTCGCGCGCCGGGCGCTCGCGCGCGGGTCCTACTGTGTCATCGGTGATCCCGACGCGATCGTGCGAGAGTTCTCGAGGCTCGCGGCGGCGGGTCTCGACGGCCTGGCGATCAACTTCGTGGACTATCTCAAGGAGCTGCCGTATTTCGCGGCCGAGGTGCTGCCGCGGCTCGAGAAGCTCGGTCTGAGAGCCGCGGATCGAGCGGGTCCCCAGAGCGGGACGGAGGTCCAGCCATGACGGATCGAGAAGGTGTCAGCCGCCGCGATGCGCTGAGGCTCGCGGGCGCCGCTCTCGCCGTGGGGGTCAGCCCCGCCGCCGCCCAGACCCCGAAGCGCGGCGGGATTTTTCGGATCTGCTCTCAGCTCGACCCGGTCGGGTTCGATCCGCACCAGACCCTCGCGTTCACGACGATGACGATGCTGTCGTTCACGCACAGCCGGCTCCTGAGGGTCAAAGCGGGGCCCGCGGTGCGGCCGGGCACCTATCCGATCGAGACCGACGTCGCCGAGTCGTGGACGCGCACGGGCGACACGACGTACGTCTTCAAGCTGCGGCGCGGCGTGCGCTGGCATCCGAAGCCGCCGGTCAATGGGCGCGAGCTGACGGCCGACGACGTGAAGTACACCTACGAGCGATTCCTCAGCATCAAGGGCAACGGCAATCGGCCGACGCTCGAGGACGTGGACAAGATCGAGGCGCTCGATCGCTACACGGTCAAGTTCACGCTCAAGGAGCCGTTCGCCTGGTTCCTCGACGCGCTCGCCTCGACCTCGGCGTGGCTGATCGCGCGGGAAGCGGTCGAGAAGTTCGGAGACCTGAAGCGGGCCGAGGCCGTCATCGGCACCGGGCCGTGGATGCTCGAGCGCTACGAGCCGAACGTGAGGCTCACGTTCGTCAGGAACCCCAACTATTTCGTCGCCGGATTGCCGTACGCCGATGGCGTCGACGTGGCGGTGGATGCCGACCCATCGTCTCGCTTCGCCTCCTGGGCCGCCGGAAAGTACGACTTCGGCCCGGAATATCAGCAGGTCGTGCGCCGCCTCGACCTCGATGTGGCCAGGCCGCGGAAGCCGGGACGCCAGACCGCGGAGTACGTCTGGTTCACCGGCGGCTACACCGCGTACAAGCTCGCCCAGGAGCCTTTCAAGGACGTCCGGGTACGCCGCGCCCTGGGCCGGGCCAGCAACTGGCGAGAATTTCTCGAGGCCAGCCCGTTCTCGCTGGGACACGGCGCCCCGAACCCGACGGTGCCGGCGGCGGCGGGCGAGTGGTCGATTCCCATCGACCAGCTCACTCCCGAGGGCCGCGAGCTGTACGAGCAGGACGTGCCGGCCGCCAAGCGGCTGCTCGCCGAGGGAGGCTATCCCGGTGGCTTCAGGGTGCGGGTCGAGACGACGGCTGGGTACGGCCCCGACTTCATGCGTGCAGATCGCGCTGAAGAACTGGAAGGCGGCCGGGATCGAGACCGATCTCAAGCTCAAGGAGTTCGGCGCCTACATCGCGAGCACGATCTTCGGCAAGTACGACAAGATGACGTTCGGGCTTCGCGGAGCCTGGCTCGACGCCGACAGCTACCTCCGGCCGTTCCTGCCCGGTCAGCCGCTCAACTCCGCCGGCGTGAACGACCCCAAGCTGAGCGAGATGATCCTGCTGCAGCGGAGAACGTTCGACGTCGCGAAGCGGCGCGAGATCATCTACGACATCCAGCGCCACATCGCCCAGCACGCCTACGCCCTCTACGACGCCTCCCAGAAGGTCGTGTCCGCGTGGGAGCCGTACGTGAAGAACTGGAGCCCCAACAACGGCTACGACTACGGCGGGCGCCTGATGGCCGCGTGGATCGAGCGCTAGGTGATCCAGCACAGGACGGTCGAGACGAACGGCATTCGCATGCATCTCGCCGAGGCGGGCTCAGGCCCGCTGGTCGTCCTCTGCCACGGCTTTCCCGAATCCTGGTACTCGTGGCGGCACCAGCTTCCGGCGCTCGCTGAAGCCGGCTTTCACGCCGTGGCCCCGGACATGCGGGGATACGGCGCGACCGAGGCTCCGGACGGGGTCGACCGCTATACGCTGCTCCACCTCGTGGGCGACATGGTCGGCGTCCTCGACGCGCTGGGCGCGGAGACGGCGGTCATCGTCGGGCACGACTGGGGCGCGCCCGTCGCCTGGCACGCCGCGCTGCTCCGTCCGGATCGCTTCCGAGGTGTCGCCGGGCTGAGTGTGCCGTTCCGGCCGCGCGGCTCGGTGCCGCCGACCAGCGTCATGCCGCAGACCGACGAGGCGATGTTCTGCCAGCTCTACTTCCAGCCCCCGGGCGTCGCCGAAGCGGAGCTGGAGCGCGACGTGCGGGGGACCATTCGACGGCTCCTCTATTCCCTCTCGGGAGAAGGGAGCCAGAGCGCCGCGGCCGCGAGCCCCCTGGGCGTGGCGATGGTGTCGAAACGAGGCGGTGTGCTCGATCACACCGTTGCGCCCGACGTTCTTCCCAGCTGGATCGCGGAGGCTGACATCGACGTGTTCGCGGGAGAGTTCGCGCATGCGGGCTTTCGTGGCGGGCTCAACTGGTATCGGAACATCGATCGCAACTGGGAGCTGCTCGCGCCGTACGCCGGCGCGCGGGTGACGGTGCCGGCCCTCTACGTCGCCGGCGATCGCGACCTCGTCGTCGCTTTTCCGGGGATGGATCAGCTCATCGCCAATCTGTCGAGGTTCGTGCCCGACCTCCGGCGCACCCTGATCCTTCCGGGCTGCGGACACTGGACGCAGCAAGAGCGGCCGAGCGAAGTGACCGAGGCGATGCTGAGCTTCCTGAAGAAGCTGTAGCTCCGGGCCGTGGGCTGAGCGCATGCAAAAGAATCGGCTCGAAGCCTTCAGCGACGGCGTCATCGCGATCATCATCACGATCATGGTGCTGGAAATGAAGGTGCCCCACGGCACCGACCTGGCGGCCCTGAAGCCGATTCTCCCGGTCTTCCTGAGCTACGTGTTGAGCTTCATCTACATCGGGATCTACTGGAGCAATCACCATCACCTGCTCCACGCCACGCACCGGGTGAGCGGCGGGATCTTGTGGGCCAACCTGCACCTGCTGTTCTGGCTGTCGCTCGTTCCATTCGTGACCGGCTGGATGGGCGAGAACCACTTCGCCGCGTTACCCGCGGCGCTCTACGGGCTCGTGCTGCTGTTGGCGGCGGTTGCCTATGTGATCCTGCAAACGGCTATCGTCGCGCGGCAGGGACGCGACTCGGTCCTGGCCGCCGCGCTCGGCAGCGACCGTAAAGGAAAGCTCTCGCTGGTCCTGTACGTCGTCGCGATCGGATTCTCGTTCGTGAGTCCGTGGCTGGCCGCGGCCGTGTACGTGCTGGTCGCGGCGATGTGGCTCGTTCCCGATCGCCGGCTCGAGCGGGTCGTGGAGAAACACGGTCCGTGAGCCGGGCGGCTCGGCTAGAATCCAGCCCGCGGTCGCGACACTCGCTGGCCGCATGAGGTGGATCTGACATGAACGGCGGAGCCAACGGAATCGCACGACGCGACTTTCTGGCCGGCATGGCGGCGCTCGGAACGGGCGCGCTCATTTCGCGCCACGAGGCAGAGGCCCAGATGGCGACAGCCCAACCCCATCGGATCGACGTGCACCATCACCACACGCCGCCGCCGTACGCCGCCGCGATCACGGCGAAGAACGTCCCGGGCCCGGTGCGGGACTGGACGCCGGAGAAGTCGCTGGCCGACATGGACAAGGCCGGCGTGGCGACGGCCCTGACGTCCATCACGACGCCCGCCATGCGCTTTCTGGACGACCCGGGCGCCCGGAAGCTGGCGCGGGAGTGCAACGACTACACGGCCAAGCTGGTCGCCGATTCCAAGGGGCGCTTCGGCATGTTCGCGGTGATGCCGATGCCGTACGTGGAGGGCACGCTGCACGAGATCGGGTACGCGCTCGACACGCTCAAGGCCGACGGCATCGCGCTGCTCACGAGCTACGGCGACAAGTGGCTGGGTGATCCGGCGTTCACCCCGGTGATGGAGGAGCTGAATCGCCGCCGGGCGGTCGTCTACACGCATCCGACCACCGCCAATTGCTGCGGCAATCTCATTCCGGACGTCCCGGAGTCGGTCATCGAGTGGGGGACCGACACCACGCGCACCATCGCCAGCCTGGTGTTCAGCGGCGCCGCCGCGCGGTTCCGGGACGCGAAGTTCATCTTCTCGCACGGCGGCGGGACGCTGCCGTTCCTGACCGAGCGTTTCGTGCGCCTGGCGCTCATCAACAAGAACCTGGCGGCGCGCGTGCCCAACGGCGTGGAGGCCGAGCTGAAGCGCTTCTACTACGACACCGCGCAGGCGGCGCATCCGTACGCGCTGGCGTCCCTCACCCTCTCAGATCGTCTTCGGGACCGACTTTCCGTACCGCACCGCGATCGACCACGTGAAGGGGCTGACGGAATACGGATTCAGCGCGGGCGATCTGCAGGCGATCGATCGCGACAACGCGCTGCGGCTGATGCCGAAGCTACGGGCGTAGCGGGCCCGCCGCCAGGTACGCGAGGAGCTTGTCGGGGAAGTTCACCGTCATCCCGTCGGCGCCGGCCGTCACGACCTGTCGCATCAGGTCTTCCGTCGCGACCCCCCAGGCGCGAACGACGAAGCGCTCGGCGTGCAGGCGGCTCACGAGCTCGGGCGTGACCGTGTCGGCGCGCGGGCAGAGCTGGGTCAGTCCCATCGCCCGCGCCTGCGCGATGCTCGCGTCGCTCACCTGGCCGACGAGCCAGCCGGTCGGCAGCTCGGGAGCATAGGCGCGTGTCTCCTCGAGCTTCGCTATCTGGAACGAGGTGATGGTGACCTGTCCCGCCATGCCGCGGGAGCGGACCAGGTCCACGGTCTTCTGCGCGAGGCCGGTGGAGTGTCCCTTGATCTCGACGTGGACGTGCGCCCGCCCCTTGTAGCGCTCGAGGCCGGCCCCCAGCGTCGGAATGCGTTCGCCCTTGAAGCGCGGATCGAACCAGGAGCCGGCGTCGAGCGCCGTCAGCGCGGCCAGCGAATGGCCCGTCACCGGCCCGGACCCGTCGGTCGTGCGGTTGACGGCATCATCGTGGATGACGACGAGATGCCCGTCGCTGCTGAAGTGGACGTCGAGCTCGATGTGGCGCGCGCCCATCGCGATCGCCAGATCGAAGGCCGCGAAGGTGTTCTCGGGCGCGTAAGACGAGGCGCCGCGGTGCGCGATGGCCATGAAGCCTGGGGGCGTCATCGGGCTCTCAGGGCCAACGCGCAGCCGCGGCGCCGGGGTTGCTCAGGCGGTGACGAACGCGGCGTAGTGGTCGCCCTTGGAAATGGGCGCCAGGCCGCTGACGACTTCGCTCCAGTGCTCGCCGCCGTCGTCGCTGCACCAGACCTCGCCCGTCGCGGTGGCGGCGAAGAGCGAGAAGGAATCGCCCCAGTCCTCGAGACACATCGCCTCGAACGCGGGTCGGAGACGATCCGGCAATCCCTGTCGCAATATCTGCCAGGTCTTGCCCCCGTCGGTGCTCCGGGAGACGCGCGAGCCGGCGAAGTGGCTCTTGCGCCACGAGCCGGGGCCCTTCTCGGCCGAGGCCACGAACATGAGCTCCGGCTGTCGCGGATGAAGCGAGAAGATCGGGATAA